>JAEEGL011841488.1_pt1 | contig 44267 bp, 35 predicted proteins | sample 9134231 | NCBI WGS metagenome assembly JAEEGL01 (sample SAMN16246548, study PRJNA631951) | gut metagenome | biome: gut microbiome; feature: rumen; material: fiber-attached | host: Bos | place: Iran: Karaj | collected 2018-10 | reverse complement strand
GAACTGACCCGCGACCTCGTGGAAGAGACCGCCGTCCCCGTGCAGAACGCGCTGCGTGATGCCGGCCTGACCGCGAACGATATCAGCAAGGTCCTGCTGGTGGGCGGCTCCACCCGTATCCCGGCCGTGCAGGATAAGGTCAGACAGCTGACCGGCAAGGAACCGAACAAGTCCCTGAACCCCGATGAGTGCGTGGCGCTGGGCGCTTCCATTCAGGCCGGCAAGCTGGCGGGCGATGCCGGTGCGGGCGAGATCCTGCTGCTGGATGTCACGCCGCTGTCCTTAAGCATCGAGACACTGGGCGGCATCGCGACCCGCCTGATCGAGCGGAACACCACGATCCCGACCAAGAAGAGCCAGGTGTTCTCCACGGCTGCGGATAACCAGACTTCGGTGGAGATCAACGTCCTGCAGGGTGAGCGTCAGTTTGCCCGCGACAACAAGAGCCTGGGCACCTTCCGTCTGGACGGCATCCTGCCGGCCCGCCGCGGTGTGCCGCAGATCGAGGTCACGTTCGATATCGACGCGAACGGCATCGTGAACGTTTCCGCGAAGGATCTGGGCACCGGCAAGGAACAGCACATCACGATCACGGCTTCGTCCAACATGTCCGACAGCGATATCGAGAAGGCTGTCCGTGAAGCGGCTGCCTTTGAGGCACAGGACAAGAAACGCAAGGAAGGCATCGATGCCCGCAACGACGCGGAATCCGTGATCTTCCAGACGAAGAACGCGCTGGATGAAGTGGGCAGCAAGCTGGACGCCGGCTTAAAGAGCCAGGTGCAGGCCGATATCGATGCCCTGCAGAAGCTGGTCGATGAGACGAACGGCTCCGATACGCTGACCGACAGCCAGATCCAGGCTTTGAAGGACGGCCAGGAGAACCTGCTCAAGAACGCACAGCAGCTGTTTGCGAAGGTCTATGAGCAGGCGCAGGGCCAGAACCAGGGCGGCCAGCAGGGCAATCCTTTCGGCGGCCAGCAGGGCAATCCTTTCGGCGGCCAGCAGGGCGGTCCTCAGCAGGGCGGCAAGCCGGATGACGATGTGATCGACGCGGATTACAAGGAAGTGTAACGCAGACGATAAAAGATAATGACTGATATACTGTCATCCTGAGCGGGCAAAGCGAGTCGAAGGGTCCCATCATTCTTCAGAAAAGCGTGGGATTCTTCGACTTCGCTCCTTTCGGCCGCTGTGCTCGGAATGACGCGGGAATCTCTCTTACACGGTCCCGGAAACCGTTCCTGGGCTGTGAGAAGAAAAGGAAACGATTATGGCAGAGAACAAACGAGATTATTACGAGGTGCTGGGGATCCAGAAAACTGCGACCGACGCAGAGATCAAGCACGCTTACCGCGTGCTGGCCAAAAAGTATCATCCGGATGCCAATCCGGGCGATAAGGAAGCGGAGGCGAAGTTTAAGGAGGCGTCGGAGGCCTATGCTGTTCTGATCGATCCGGATAAACGGTCCAAATATGACCAGTTCGGTCATGCCGCCTTTGACGGCAGCGCCGGTGCAGGCGGTTTTGACTTCAACAGTGTGGATTTCAGCGATATCTTCGGCGGTGATTTCTTCCGTGATATTTTCAGCGGCTTCGGCGGTTTCGGCGGTTTCGGCTCTTCGCGGGGCTATTCGTCCTCGGCTCAGGGCGCCCATGTCCGGGCCCGTACGCGCATAACGTTCAAGGAAGCCATCACGGGCGTGGAAAAAGAACTCGAACTGAATCTGAAGGAAAGCTGTCCGGAATGCGGCGGCAGCGGATGCAAGCCGGGCACCAGCCCCGTCAAGTGCACACAGTGCGGCGGCAAGGGCCAGGTGACGGTTTCCCAGCAGACGCTGTTCGGCATGTCGCAGAGCATCCGTGTCTGCCCGAGCTGCGGCGGCAGCGGAAAGATCATCAAGGACAAATGCCCCAAATGCGGCGGCAGCGGGGCGGTTTCGCGGCGGCAGAAGGTACAGGTCACTATTCCGGCCGGGATCGATGACGGCCAGAGCATCCGGATTCGCGGCAAAGGCGAACCCGGTGTCAACGGCGGTCCCTGGGGCGATCTGCTCGTGGAGGTCCGCGTGGCGGACGATCCGCGGTTTATCCGTGAGGATACCGATATCTATTCCACGGTGGAAATCAGCTTTGCGCAGGCTGCGATGGGCGATACGCTTCGGATCCCTACCGTGGACGGCGAAGTGGAATACGATCTGAAACCGGGTACGCAGCCGGGAACACGGATCCGCCTGCGGGGCAAGGGGGTGCCTTTCCTGCGCCAGAACGGTGTCAGAGGGGATCATTACGTGACATTCACGGTGAAAGTGCCGGAGCGGCTGAACCGGGAGCAGAAAGAAGCCCTGACGGCGTTTGATGAGGCGATGGGTGGCTCGCTTTCGGCTTCGAAGAAGAAAAAAGGACGCTTCCGTTAATGACAAGGAGTGAGTATGTATCACTTTTTTGCTTCCGGCGGTGAGATGACGGACGGTTTTCTGAACCTTACCGGACAGGATGTACGACATATCACCCGGGTCCTTCGGCTCGGGCCGGGGGCCCAGCTGGTGGTCAGCGACAATCAGGACCGGAACCTGCTCTGCGAGATTGCGGAGACCGGCCCTGATTTTGTGCGTGTGAAGATCGTCAGCGAAGAGCTGCCTTCCGTGGAGATGGACCGACGGGTCTTCCTTTTCCAGGGCCTCCCCAAAAGCGATAAAATGGACCTTATTGTCACCAAATGTGTGGAACTGGGCGTAGCCGGCATCGTTCCCGTGGAAATGGAGCGCTGCGTCGTCCGCCTCGAGGAGAAAAAGAAGCAGAGCCGGCGGGAACGCTGGCAGAAGCTGGCCGAAAGCGCTGCCAAACAGTCGGGACGGGGCATCGTCCCGGAAGTGGAAGAGGTGCTCTCTTTTGAGGCGGCACTGCGGAAGGCGTCCGGGATGGACCGCATTTTGGTTCCGTACGAATCGGCCGAAAACATGGCTTATACCCGTGAGATGCTGGCCGGTGTGCCGGCGAGGAGCGATGTGGCGGTTTTTATCGGCCCGGAAGGCGGCTTTGACAGCCGCGAGATAGAAAAACTGAAGGAGGCAGGTGCCGGCATCATTACGCTCGGTCCGCGGATTCTGCGTACCGAAACCGCCGGACTGGCGCTGTTGGCGATGGCCGCGCTGCTATGGGAGAAGTAAACATGGAAGTTTATCTGGATAATGCATCGACAACGCAGGTTTCTGCGGCGGTAAGAGAAAAGATGCTGCCGCTGCTCGGCGAGGAATTCGGCAACCCCTCCTCGCTGCACCGCAAAGGGCTGACGGCAGAGGCTGTCTTCCGTCAGGCGGCTGCCAATGTGGCGGAATGCCTGCGTGTGCAGGAAAAAGAAATCTATTTTACCTCAGGCGGGACGGAAAGCAACAACTGGGCGATCCTCGGAGCGGCCCGGGCGAAGAGCCGCCAGGGAAAGCATGTGATCACCTCGGCGATTGAACATCCTTCCGTGAGTGCGGCATTTGACGAGCTGGCCCGGGAAGGCTTTGAGGTCACGGTTTTGCCGGTAGGCGAGACAGGCCTCATCGATCCGGAAGAGCTCCGATCGGCCCTGCGGCCGGATACGGTCCTGGTCAGCCTGATGATGGTCAACAATGAGATCGGGACCGTCGAACCGATCGAAACGATCGGCCAGATCCTGAAAATGTTCTCACCGCAGACTGTTTTTCACGTGGATGCGATCCAGGCGTTCGGCAAACTGGCCTTTTCCCCGAAGACTTGGGGCATCGACCTGCTCTCGGGCAGCGCACACAAGATCCACGGCCCGAAAGGGACGGGATTCCTGTATATCTCCGATAAGGTCCGGATCCTTCCGATCATCTACGGCGGCGGGCAGCAGAAAGGCCTGCGCTCCGGTACCGAAAATATGCCCGGTATCGCCGGACTCGGAGAAGCGGCGAAGGAAGCGCAGGCGCATCTGGGCAGCAACCGCGCAGCAATGTACGGCCTGAGGCATCAGCTCGTAAGCGGATTAAAGGCCCTCGAAGACGTGTCGGTCAACGGTCCGGAGGACGATCAGTTTGTCGCGCCGCATATCGTCAGTGCGACATTCAAAGGCGTCCGCAGTGAGGTCCTGCTGCACGCACTGGAAGATAAAGGGATCTATGCCTCGGCCGGATCGGCCTGCTCCAGCCACAAACGGGAGATCAGTCCGGTGCTGGCGGCGATCGGGATGGACCGCGCGCGGGCAGAATCGACGCTGCGCTTCAGTCTCTGCCGGACCAATACGGCGGAAGAGATCGCCTATACGCTCTCGGTGCTGGACGAATTGCTGCCGCAGCTCAGGCGTTTTACGAGAAGATAGGCAGTTTTTGCCCGTACTGCTCCAGAATTTCCGGATTTCTTAAATTTTTTTAAGATTTGGACTATGAAAATCCGGATGACATGGTAATATATAGGGGATGTCATTTTTACCGGGTGGTACAGAGCAAAATGAACAATAATCCGAAAGACAAATTAAACAGAATTAAAATAAACACAGAAACACTGGAAAGCGCTCCCTGGTTTGAAGGCGTGGCGGATGATATCCGGGCCGCTCAGAAATCAGGCGATACCGACGATCCGGTGGATTTCTATGTCTATGCCCCCTTCGCCATCAGGCTGGCGCATGTGTTTATCCGGAAAGGCCTGTCTGCCAATGCCGCGACACTGATGTCCCTTTTCATCGGCATCACCGGCGGAATCCTGCTGTATCCGCAGAACAGATGGATCAATCTGATCGGGATTCTCTTTGAACTGTTCGCGACGGTCCTGGACTGCTGTGACGGTCAGATCGCGAGACTGACCCATACCAGCAGTCAGCTCGGAAGAGTGCTGGACGGCTCGACGGACATCCTGGTCTTTTTTACCATGTATATTTCCATCGGATGCCGGATGATGAATGAACCCATGCCCTTTACCGGGGGAAACTGGTCGTTCTGGATCTGGATCCCGTTCTTCCTGATGATGGTCTGCCATGCCGGCCAGGCCAGAATGGGGGACTATTACCGAGGGATGCATCTGTATTTTCTGAAAGGCAGCAGCTCCGCCAATCTGAGCCGGTCGAAAGACATCCGGGAAGAGATCGCCACGCTTCCGGGAGACAGCCCGCTGTACCTGAGAGTCTATCTTTCTGTTTATCTGATTTATACGCGGCTTCAGGAAATTCGTGTGCCCCGTTCTCAGCACCTGCTTGATCTGACGGAGAAATACGGTATTCCGGCGGAGGTCTCCGACGCCTATATTACCCAGAGCCGGCGCTATATCCAGCTGACGAACGTTCTTACCTATAACGTCAGAGCGTATACGCTGTTTATCCTTCTGCTGCTGCAGATTCATGTTTTCTATATTCCCTTTGTCCTCCTGATCCTGGAAGCGGTCAAGTTTTTCATGGTCGCAAAATATGAGGCGATCGCGGAGCGCCTGACCGAAAAGTTCTCATCGGCAGTGCAGAAGGAGACGGTATGACCTATCAGGCATTACTGATTAAATACGCGGAAATCGGGGTCAAAGGCAAGAATCGCTACCTGTTTGAAGACCGGCTGGTGAGCCGGGCCAATGCGGTGCTGAAGAAGATCCCGGGGTCTTTCCGCGTCTATAAAAGCAGCGGCCGTATCTATGCCATGGCCGCTGAACCTTTTGATCTGGAAGAAGCTGCAGATGCTCTGCAGCATGTTTTCGGGATCGCCGGGATCTGTCCGCTGGTCCAGCTGCCGCTGATGACGCCGGACGAACTGGTCCGGGCTGCCGTAAGCTATTTCTGCGAGGCTCACCCGAATTACCGGGGCAGCTTTAAAGTCGTGACAACGCGCGCCAACAAGGCCTATCCGCTGGAATCCAACGAGATCAACTGCAGGGTGGGCGAGGCGATCCTCGCAGCGGCACCCGGTTCGCATGTGGATGTCCACGACCCGGAGACGGTGCTGCGCATCGAGGTGCGTGAGTGCGTCAATTTTTATTCCCGTACGATCCCCGGGCCCGGCGGCATGCCCGTAGGCGGCAGCGACAAGGCTATGCTTCTTTTATCCGGCGGGATCGATTCTCCGGTGGCCGGCTATATGGTTTCCAAGCGGGGGGTCAGCCTGGAAGCGGTCTATTTTCATGCACCGCCCTATACCAGCGAGCGCGCGAAACAGAAGGTCGTGGATTTGGCAACGCAGGTCGCGGCCTATTCCGGCCCGATACGGCTGCATGTGATCAATTTTACGGAGATCCAGATGGCGATCTACAGCGAGTGCCCGCATGACGAACTGACAATCATCATGCGCCGCTATATGATGCGGATTGCGGAGACACTGGCCAAAGCGAACGGCGCACTTGCGCTCGTGACAGGGGAGTCTATCGGTCAGGTCGCGTCACAGACCGTACAAAGCATGGTCAGTACCAACGAGGTCTGCACGCTGCCGGTGTTCAGACCGCTGATTGCTTTTGACAAGCAGGATATTATCAACCTGGCGCAGAAGATCGGGACGTTTGAGACCTCGATTTTGCCCTACGAGGACTGCTGTACGATTTTTGTGGCCAAGCACCCGGTCACGAAGCCGAACGCGGGGATCATCCGACGCTCGGAAGAGAAGCTCCTGCCGGGAATCAACGAGCTCGTGGAAACCGCTCTGAAAACAGAGGAGATCATTCTCTGCGGATAGCAGCGATCGAAACTTCTGACCGTACAGTTTACCCTGCCGTTTCTGGCGGGGTACTTTCTCTCCCGGTTCTGTGTCATGGCGGATAACTGGAGCGCGGATCAGTCTGTCAGCCGGGACGGATATGGCAGGCTGCCGGACGGGAGACCAAAAGAAAAGGACCATCCGCGGATGGTCCCAATGAAGAAAGAGCAGATTGATTATTTGACGGTGAAGGGGTCGATGGCTTCCAGGACCGCATCCAGCGGTTCTTCCCCGTAGATATCCAGATCGATGGGCTTGGACAGATCAAGGCTGAAAATGCCGAGGATGGATTTCGCATCAATGGTATAGCGCCCGGAACGCATATCGAAATCGTTGTCAAACAGGGTGATAGCCCGAACGAAGTCTTTTACTTTGTCAATAGAATCCAGAGAAATCTGAACGGTTTTCATATATACTCCTTTCCTCTCATTTGTTCGTTCAAGTAACTGATTATAGTATAAACGTCCTGTGCTAAAAATGCAAGAGGACAAATCTGAAGAGTAAATCATGCCGCAAAAAATCGCTTTTCACAATCTGGGCTGCAAAGTCAACAGCTATGAAACGGAAGCCATGCTGAGCCAGATGGCCGACGAAGGCTACGAAATCGTTCCGTTTGAACCCGGAGCGGACATCTACGTGATCAATACCTGCACCGTGACCAATATCGCGGACCGGAAATCGCGGCAGATGCTGCACCGGGCCAAAGCGATGAATCCCGATGCGCTGGTCATCGCGGTAGGCTGCTATGCGCAGGTGAGCGGAGAAAGGCTGCTGGAAGATGCCGCGGTGGATATAGTGATCGGCAATGACGAAAAAGGCCGGCTCCCGGAGCTGATCCGGGACTATGAACAGGATCGCAGAAGCATCTCCTGCGTGCGGGAGATCGGGACATCGGCAGCATTTGAAGAGATGCCGACGGGCGGCAGCAGCGAAAAAGCGAGAGCCTATCTGAAAATCGAGGACGGCTGCAATCAGTTCTGCAGCTACTGTCTGATCCCCTACGCGAGAGGGCGTGTGCGCAGCCGCCTGCCGGAGAATGTGCTGGCGGAGGCCGGGCGTCTTGCGGCGGAAGGATACAAGGAGCTCGTTCTGACCGGGATCCATGTGGCTTCGTACGGCCTGGATTTCCCCGGCGACAGCAGGGAGAGGGCCGGCTACGGTGAACCGCTGGCCGCGCTGATCGAAGAGCTGGCAGCGATCCCGGAGTTGAAGCGGATCCGTTTGAGCTCGCTGGAGCCGCGGCTGATCACGCCTTCTTTTGCCGAAAGGCTGGCAGGGGTAAAAAAGCTTTGTCCGCACTTTCACCTGTCCCTGCAAAGCGGATCGGATACGGTCTTAAAACGGATGAACCGCCATTATGATACAGCAGCTTTTTACGAAGAAATGTGCCTGCTCCGGGAAGCCTTTCCGCGGCCGGCTCTGACCACTGATGTCATCGTTGGGTTTCCCGGCGAGACGGAAGAGGAATTCGGAGAAACGAAGCAGTTCCTGGAAAAAGCCGATTTTTATGAAATGCATGTGTTTCGCTACTCCCGCCGGAAGGGAACGGCGGCCGACCGCATGCCGGGACAGCTGACAGAAGCGGTCAAAGCCAGGCGAAGCCGCGAACTTCTGGAAATGAGCGCGCGCCATCAGGCTGCCTTCGAGGATGGTCTGATCGGCCGGGAAAGGGAGATCCTGGTCGAGGAAGCCTGTCCGGCCCGCGGAGAAGGCTTCTTTATGGGCCATACGCCGGAGTACGTCCGCCTGGCTGTCCTGGCACCGGACGCAAAAGCGGGAGATCTGATCCGCGTCTGTGTCGGCCGGGAGAATCTGCTGCCGAAAGGGGCAGCCGGGGAGGAAGAATGATTGCCGAAAATCTTAATAAAATCCGACGGAGTCTGGAGGATGCCTGCGAGAACTGCGGCCGGAACAGAGATGAAGTCCGTCTGATCGCGGTCAGCAAGTTCAAGCCTGCTGAGGACATTCTGGAAGCCTACGAGGCCGGACAGCGTCTGTTCGGCGAGAACCGGGCTCAGGAGCTCTCGGCCAAGCAGGCAGTCCTGCCGGCCGATATCGAATGGCATTTTATCGGAAATCTTCAGAAAAACAAGGTGAAATATCTGGTCGGAAAAGCCGCCCTGATCCATTCGGTCAATTCGGCGGAACTGATCCGGGAAATCGAACGGCTGGCGGCGGTCCGGAACGTGACGCAGGAGATATTGCTGGAAATCAATATTGCCGGCGAGCAGAGCAAACAGGGCGCGGCCCTGTCCGAGGCGGAAGACCTGATCCGAACCGCCGCCGGACAGCCCCATCTGCGCCTGCGGGGCCTTATGGCCGTTGCGCCGCTTTCGGAAGATCCGGAGGACAGCCGGCCGTATTTCCGGCAGTTAAGAGACTTGCGGGAACGTTTCCGTTCCGAACTGCCCGAGCCGGCCGCCTTTGACCAGCTGAGCATGGGGATGAGCGGCGATTATCTGGTCGCCGTGCAGGAGGGAGCGACACTTGTGCGGATCGGAACGGCCATCTTCGGTCCCCGGAACAGGCCGGATCCGGTGCGGCAATAAGGCATTCGACAGGCAGAAGTATTATACTTTATACAGACAAACTTATTATATTTAATACAAATCGCAGTTGACTTTTATTTCTTCCGTGATATATTAATAATATAAAGTCACAGGAGGCTACCATGGATCATATTGATCGCAAACTCGTTAAGCTTTTACAGGAAAACGCAAGATACTCTCTGAAACAGCTCTCCGAACGCGTTTTTCTGTCATCCCCGGCCGTGGCCGCACGTATCGAAAAACTGCAGAGAGACGGTATTATTACAGGCTTCCATGCCGATATCGATCTGGAAAAAATCGATTATCACATCATCGCGTTTATCAATGTGGAGATGAGTCCGAAAGAGAAGCCTTCTTTTATTTTGTTCATTAAGGATGAGCCCAGCGTGCTGGAATGCAATATTGTTTCCGGCAGCTATACGATGCTGCTGAAGGCGGCGTTCCAGTCCACGGTGGATATGGACCGCTTTATCAGCAAGATCCAGCGTTACGGCTCGACAGAAACACACATCGTATTTTCCACGCCGATTCCCCCTCGGGCGATCATGATCCAGGAGGATTTGACCGAGGAAGAAGAATCCCAGTGAGGTAATTATGGAACGTTCCTGCGGAATCGTGATGGCTGTCAGTTCTCTGCCTTCACCTTACGGTATTGGCACATTTGGACGGGCAGCTTTTCATTTTGCTGATTTTCTGGCGGACGCCGGTGTCCGCTACTGGCAGATGCTGCCTTTAGGCCCCACAAGCTACGGTGATTCGCCTTATCAGAGTTTTTCCAGCTATGCGGGCAACCCTTATTTTATCGATCCCGATCAGCTGATCGAAGACGGTCTGCTGACACGCGCCGAAGTGGAAGCCTGCGAATGGGGCTACAATCCGCGCTATGTGGATTACGGAAAGATCTACGCATCGCGCTTCAGACTGCTTACGCTGGCGAAAGAACGCGGCTTTGAACGCGACAGAGAGGCCGTGCAGGCGTTTGAACGGGAGAACAGCCGCTGGCTGCCGGATTACTGTCTCTACATGGCCTGCAAACGGTATTTTGACATGAGCAGCTGGCAGGAGTGGCCTGAGGATATTCGGCTGCGCCGTCCGGAGGCGATGGAGCGCTACCGTGCTGAACGGCGGGAGGATATAGAGCTCTTTACTTACATTCAGTTCCTTTTCTTTAAGCAGTGGAACAGGCTGCGGGACTATGTGCACGGAAAAGGTCTGAAGATCATCGGCGATGTGCCGATCTATGTGGCGCTCGACAGTGCGGATGTCTGGGCGGAGCCGCATTTCTTCCAGCTGGATGAGGATAATGTTCCGCTGGCGGTGGCCGGTGTGCCGCCCGATTATTTTTCCGAAGACGGTCAGCTCTGGGGCAATCCGCTGTACCGCTGGGATGCGATGCAGGCGGACGGTTTCGGCTGGTGGATCCGCCGGATCGACGGAGCCGGCAAGCTGTACGATGTGATCCGCATCGATCATTTCCGCGGTTTCGATACCTACTGGTCGGTCCCGAAAGAAGCTGAAACCGCGCGCCCCGGCCACTGGCGCCGCGGACCCGGCATGAACCTGATCGGCGTGATCAACGGCTGGTTCCCGGAACTGGAATTCATTGCCGAAGATCTGGGCACACCGATGCCCAGCGTGGATAAGCTGCTCGCGGATTCGGGCTGGCCCGGCATGAAGGTGCTGGAATTCGCCTTTGATCCCAAAGAACCGAGCAACTATCTGCCGCATAACCACAAGAAAAACTGTGTCTGCTACACGGCCACGCATGACAATTCACCGCTTATGGCCTGGTGGGAAGACCAGCCTGAAGCGGTAAAGGATTACGTGCGGCGCTATCTGGATATCCGTCCGGGCGATCCTTTCAACTGGGCTATGCTCCGGGCCGGCATGATGAGCGTCTCCAAGCTGTTCATGGCACAGATGCAGGACTATCTGGGCCTCGGGCGCTATCACACGATGAACAATCCCGGTACGACGGAAGGCAACTGGCAGTGGCGGATGCTGGAGGGCGAAGATTCGCCCGAGCTGGCGGAAAAGATCCATGCGCTTGCGCTGCTGTATGACCGCATCGAACGGCCGGCCCCGGAAATCGATGAGGCAGAGCGCCGGAAACTGGCAGATCTGGAACAGTTCAACCGCGTCTGGGATTAAACGGAAGAAGGGATAGCTTCGGCAGATTATGGCGCAATACACTTTGCTGAAAACCGAGGGGCGGGCGAAGAGAGGACGGTTTGAGACCGTCCACGGAACCGTCGAGACACCGGTCTTTATGAATGTGGGAACGGTTGCCGCCATCAAAGGGGCGGTTTCTACGGAAGATCTGAAGGAGATCGGCTGCCAGGTGGAGCTTTCCAATACCTATCACCTTCATGTAAGGCCCGGGGATGAGGTCATCTATTCGCTGGGCGGCCTGCACCGTTTTATGAACTGGGACCGGCCGATCCTGACCGATTCGGGCGGTTTTCAGGTCTTTTCCCTGGCGGAACTGCGCAAGATCAAAGAGGAAGGCGTGAGCTTCCACAGCCATGTGGACGGAAGAAAGATATTCATGGGGCCGGAGGAAAGCATGCGGATCCAGTCACATCTGGCTTCCACGATCGCGATGGCCTTTGACGAATGCGTGGAAAATCCCTCTCCCCGCGATTATGTGGAGCGGAGTGCGGACCGCACGACACGCTGGCTGAAGCGCTGCAGGGAGGAACTGGAACGCTTAAACAGCCTGCCTGAAACGATCAATCCGCAGCAGCTGCTGTTCGGCATCAATCAGGGAGGCACTTACGAAGACATCCGGATCCGCCATGCGCAGGAGATCTCCGAACTGGATCTGCCCGGCTATGCGGTGGGCGGCCTGGCTGTCGGGGAAAGCCATGAGGAAATGTATCACATCCTGGATGAGGTCGTGCCGTATCTGCCTCAGGCGAAACCGACCTATCTGATGGGGGTCGGAACGCCGGCGAATATTCTGGAAGGCGTAGAACGCGGCATCGATTTCTTTGACTGCGTCTATCCCAGCCGGAACGGACGCCACGGCCATGTTTATACCAATTACGGCAAGCTGAATCTGCTGAACAAGGCATACGAACTGGATGCACGGCCGATCGAGGAAGGCTGCGGCTGCCCGGTCTGCCGGCGTTACAGCCGCGCCTATATCCGGCATCTTCTGAAAGCGGGAGAAATGCTCGGAATGCGACTTTGCGTCTTGCATAATTTATACTTTTATAATACAATGATGAAAGAAATACGCGACAGTCTGGATGCCGGCCGCTTCGGTGAGTATAAGAAAGAAAAACTGAAGAGAATGACGGAAGGACAAAAGGAAATCGCGGAAGAGACAAAAGGGAGTTAAGTATGAATCCTTTCCTGTTACTTACAGAAACCGAAGGCAATTCCATGGGCAGCTGGATCATCATCGTCTATATCGTGCTGATTGTAGCTATGATGTATTTCATGATCATCAAGCCGCAGAAGAAACAGAAAAAAGAGCAGGCGGCGCTGATGAGCAGCATGGAAATCGGTGACAGTGTGCTGACGACTGCCGGCTTTTACGGCGTAATTATTGATATGACCGACGACACTGTAATCGTAGAATTCGGCAACAACAAGAACTGCCGCATTCCGATGCAGAAGAGTGCCGTGGTACAGATTGAAAAGCCCACTGAGGTTGGCTGAGCCACCTTCGGGCAGTATAACAGAAGCGGCAAAGGCCCGAAAGGACCTTTGCTTGTGTTATCAACTTGCAGGTGATCCGTGAAACAGAAAGACTGGAAACAACCGATCATTTTGAAAGGCATGCTGGCACTGCTTATCGTTGCCCTGCTGGCAGGTCTTATTTCCGTCCCTGCCCGGGCAGACGAAACCTCCTCTGCTACACCGGAAAGCAGCACAGAAGCGACAGACAGCTCTTCGTCATCCGAAGAAGAAACTGCGGACACTGCAGATGAGACGTCATCCGAAAACGTTGCGACCGAGCCGGTTTCCGAATCCGGTTCCGAGTCGGAGACAACGACCGAACCGGAATCCGAAAGCGAGCCGGATCCCGGTCCCGAACTGCCCGTGACAGTCCTTTACGGCGCTTTCCCTTTTGAAGAGATCACGGAAGACCTGCCGGTTGTTATCGTGACAGGGCTGGTGGTGAACGTCCGGGAAGGAGCCGGGACCGAAAATGCGGTGATGGCCTTCGTGCGCCGGCAGCAGATTTTCGAGTGTCTCGGAACGTTTCAGGATTCTGACGGCAAGGACTGGTATCAGATAGTTGTTCCTTATGAAGAATGGGAACTCGTCGGCTATATCGCGGCAACCATGTCCCGCCTTGAAACGCTTTCGGCTGAAGGGGATCCGTACGGCAATTATCTTCGGCTTCTGGGCTTCCCCGGCGGCTATGTCGATCTGCTGGAGATCCTTCACCGATCCTATCCGAACTGGGTCTTCCTGTGTACGGACACCGGTCTGGACTGGAGCAGCGCACTCCGCGAAGAAGCCAATCCTTCGAACTATCCGGGCATCAGCCTGATCCATACCACCAGTATTTCTTCCTGGAAATCCCTGAAAAACGACAACTTTGACTACGCCGCCAATGCCTGGAAAACGACCTATGACGGCCCGTCCTGGACCCTGGCGTCGGATGAGCTGGTGGCCTATTTCCTGGACCCCCGGAACTTCATCAATCCCGACGGTATCTTCATGTTCCTGAATCTGCAGTTTGACGAGACGCAGACCGTAAGCGGCGTGGAAGCGATTGCCAAAGACACGTTCCTGGCCGGCTCCGTCAAAGATGTGGACGGGACCACTTTCTATTACCCTCAGAAGCTTTTCGACATCGGCAAATCGCTCGGTGTCAGTCCGTATTATCTGGCCTGCACAATCCGGCAGGAGATCGGCACAGCCGGCACCAGCAAGAGCATCAGCGGCACCAGCACGACCGTGACACCCGGCGGCGTGAGCCTCAGGGGCTATTTCAACTACTACAACGTCTATGCGTTTACGAGCATGGGGATGGATGCGAACGATGTCGGCCTCTGGTTTGCCTCGGGGCAGGACAAGGGCTACACGACCTATAACCGCCCCTGGAACACCCGCTTAAAAGCGCTGGTCGGCGGAGCCCAGTACCATGCGTATAACTATATTCTGAACTATCAGAATACCCTGTACTACAAGAAATTCAATGTGGTGCCCGGCAACGGCACACCGTACCGCCATCAGTACATGACCAATGTCATGGGAGCTTATTCCGAATCGCGCGGACTGACCCGGGCATATGCCACCTTAAATCAGGATCAGGTGCTGTGCTTTGATATTCCGGTGTTTTCCGGCATGCCGGAAGAGGCTGCCCCCAGACCGACGCGGGACGGTTCGCCCAATAACCGGCTGAAAGCCCTGGAAGCAGGCGATTCCTGCGTTCCCGAGCTGAATCTGACGGATCTGAACTACAGCATGGCGGTCAGCGGCGAAAGCCTGCAGCTGAAAGCCGTTCCGTACGACAGTTCGGCGAAGATCAGCGGAGACGGAACGATCGCGCTTGAAGAAGGCGAGAATACGGTAACGCTGACGGTCACGGCAGGAAACGGGGATGTCCGCACCTACACGCTGAATATTTACCGCGAAAAGGCGGACAGCCCGATGATGAGCACGGACCTGAACAGGCTCGGAGGTTATATTAACGGTATCACGCCCGGCACCACGGTCAGTGATATTTTGGAGCATGTAACGACCGGCGACGGAGCAGCGGTACAGATCGTCGATGCAGCCGGCAAAGTTAAGACTTCCGGACGGGCGGCGACCGGCGACCGGGTTCAGGTCATTGCCCAAAACGGAGCCCTTTTCTATGAGGGAACGGTCCTGGTCTACGGCGATGTGAACGGAGACGGCAAAATCAATATCGTGGATCTGATTACCGTCAGAGACCATATCCTGGGTGATTTTCAGCTGGAAGATGTTTATCAGACGGCCGGCAATGTGAATTTCGATAAAAGGATCAATATCGTTGACCTGATCACGATCCGGGATCAGATTCTCGGAGACTATACGATTCCGCAGAAAGGAGAATAGGAGGCTAACATGAAAAAGAAAACGGTATTTCTTTGTTTACTGATTATCGGTTCTTTTCTGCTGTTCGGTCTGAAAAGCCGGGCAGAGGAGCTGCTTGTCGGGTTTAACGATCCCGAATGTACTGCCGGAGAGACCGTTACGGTCCAGATGTGGGCACAGGACGGATTGGACGGCATAGAGATTGTTCTGACCTACGATACCGGTATGCTCGAATTCCTGCCGGGCAGTTCTTCGGGCGGGACCGCCAACGGGAGGATTTCCGGTGGAAACGGCCGTATCAAGATCGTGGACTATTTCTCTGAAGGAAAAGGAAAATTCCTCTATCAGCTGGTTTTCCGGGCCCTGAAAGCCGGCTCGACGAATGTTAACACCGTAAAAAGCGAGTCTTCCATTTCGGTGGATCGCGTTGATGTCACCGATTCGGTTCAGTTTTACTGGTCCGAGGTGACGATCAAAGAAGCAACCGCGGCCACGACCACCGCTGCTCCGCCGCCTCCTTCTTCGTCGACCGAGCCGCCTGCCCAGACGACGACCCAGCCGCCGGCTCCGACCACGACCGAGCGACCCGCCTCATCGGAAAAACGGCTGGCCTCTCTGTCTTTCGGCAGCTACAGCCTGTCACCGTCGTTTAACCGCGATGTCTATGAGTACCGCCTGAATATCGATTCAAGCACGGACAATCTGCAGAGCGTCCTGCGGTTCAGCGCGGTGGATGAACATGCGACGGTGTATTTCTGGCCTTATATTAATTCCCTGCCGTACGGGGATACGCTGTTTACGGTGCAGGTCATTGCCGAAAACAACGACAATGCATACTATCATGTGACGATTCACCGTCCGGAACCCGCGACGACGGCTCCTACGACAGCAAAACCGACGGAGCCTCCGACAACCCCGGAGCCGACGACGGAACCGGATACCGAACCGACGACCGAACCTGAAGAAACCACGACCGAAACCGAACCCGATACCGATGAATCCAGGGAACCCGGGGAGGTGGTTCTGCTGTCCGATTCGCTCGCGCTGAAAGTGGAGCCTATGCCCGAATACATTACGGCACCGGACGGCTACGAGCTTGCGGAGTGGCAGGATGAATACGGATCCCCCTTTACCTGCCTGGTGCAGAAAGGCGTGGCGGATCCGGATCACTGCATCGTCTACGGGGCACGCGAAGAGACTGCCGAAGATGGCAGCACGACGGTAAAGCAGGGCTTTTATCTCTACGATTTCAAGGAAAAGACCCTGCAGCGCTACGGAATCATGCTGCCGGTCCCGCTGGAATCCAACACGGAAGAAACGACACCGGAAGAGACGGAACCTTCCACTGAAGAAACAACGCCTGAAGAAACGACGGCGGAACCCGTCACGGTGCCTCCCGTTACGACAACGGTCCCGGTCACAGTACCGCAGACCCAGCCGATGACATCCGCTCCGGAAAGCACGCAGAGCCGTCAGCCTGCTGCGTCGGGGACGCTCCCCTGGTGGTTCTGGGCGGTGATCCCGGCCTTGCTTGCCTTGGCTGCGGTTTTCCTGCTTCTGTTCCTGCTGACCAGAAAACGGCTGAACCAGCAGCTCGAAAAGGCGGAGATCCTGAGTCCGGAGGAGGAAGAAGCTTTCCTGGCTGTGAATAAAGGAACCCTGCTCGCCAAAGCCAAGGCGGCCAATCCGCCTGCCGATCCTTATGCGATCGATCCGAATCAGGTGGAGGACCTGGACGAAATCTTTGAAGGACAGGGCAAGAAGGACTGAGATTCATGAAAAAAGTCTATGCGGTGCGCCGTGGCCGGGAACCGGGAATCTATGAGACCTGGGAGGCCTGCCGGGCGCAGGTGGAAGGCTATTCCGGCGCGGTCTTTAAAGGCTTCGGAAGCCGGGAAGAAGCCGAACAGTATATGCGGAATGAAACGGAGGCAGGCGTGGTTCCTGCCTCCGAAAACGTATGTCCCGAAATCTACGTGGACGGCAGCTTCCGGAGCGATACGGGCGAGTATGCTTACGGGTTGGTGGTCCTTTATCAGGGGGAGGAATTCTGCTGTAAAGCGAAGTTCAGCGATCCGGAGCTGGCTTCCATGCGCAATGTGGCCGGAGAGATCCGCGGCGCGGAAGAGGCAATGCGTCTGGCACTGAAAGAAGGCTGGCCGGCCATCTATATTTATCATGACTATGCGGGGATCGCGCATTGGTGCACTGGAGAGTGGAAAGCCAATAAACCAGGGACGATGGCTTACCGGGACTTTTATCAAAGTATCCGGGACCGTCTCGAGGTGACGTTTGTCAAAGTGAAGGGGCACTCGCACAACCGCTATAATGATCTGGCAGACAAACTGGCTAAAGAAGCATTGGACATCAAAGCATGAAATATGCTCCTAATAAATTGAAGTGAATTAACAGAAAGGGGAAAGCGTATGTTCTCGGGACTGCATAATTCTATGGAAACCTTATACCGGCTTTCAGATGCGAAGACACGCTCGGTTTCGCCGGAGAATCCGACCGGTGAAAAAGGAATGGGCGGCAGAGCGGAAAAAGGTGGGGCGTCCTATTTTTCGAGAGAACTGGGCGTCGGCTGGAAAGTCAGTCCTTTTTATATAATCGAAGGGGGACAGACCCTGAACATGGCGGACATCCGCGGATCCGGCGCGATTCAGCACATCTGGCTGACTTTCTCAAAATCACTGTCCTGCTGGCGCGATCTGATCCTAAGGATCTATTGGGATGAGATGGAAAACCCCGCAGTGGAAGTACCTCTGGGGGATTTCTTCGCGAACGGCTGGAGCAATTTCGCTCAGACGTCTTCGCTCGCAGTCACGGTGAATCCCGCGCGCGGGTTCAACTGTTACTGGACCATGCCTTTCAGAAGCCGTGCGCATTTCACGCTTGAGAACAGAAGCCCGGAAAAGGTCGCGGTCTTTTATCAGATCGACTATGCGGAGGCCGAGGTCCCGGACGATGCGGCCTATTTCTGCGCCTGCTTCCGCCGTTCCAATCCGACGAAAGACGCGATCCACGTCATTCTGGACGGCGTCCGGGGAAAAGGGCAGTACGTCGGAACCTACCTGGCCTGGCAGGTGAACAACAATAAGTGGTGGGGAGAAGGCGAGATCAAGTTCTATATGGACGGAGACGAGGAATTCCCGACGATCTGCGGAACCGGAACAGAGGATTATTTCTGCGGGGCGTATGATTTCGACGTCCCGGGAAACGGCTACACGCCGTATACAACTGCTTACTGCGGACTGAATGAGATCATCCGGCCGGACGGCCTGTTCATCGCCAATACCCGTTTCGGGATGTACCGCTGGCACATCACCGATCCGATCCGGTTCTCGGACAGCCTTAAAGTCACCATCCAGGATCTCGGATGGCGCAGCGAGCGCCGGTATATGAAACAGCAGAGCGACATTTCTTCCGTGGCATTCTGGTATCAGACGCTTCCGGTCATGCCGTTCGTCCCGCTGGGAAGCCGCAACGAACTGGAGGTCATCTAAGCCCGCCTGCGGTTCTTTACGGGACCGGTATTATCCGTTCTGTGCGGTAAACCGGGCTTCGGCGCGGCGGATGGTCAGCTTAAGGAAGATGAAGCTTAAGGTAAAGGAGACGAGCTCGGCTACCGGAAAGGCGATCCAGACATTGTCCAGGATCCCGCTTAAGGACATCAGATAAGCGACCGGCAAAAGCACGACCACCTGGCGGCAGATCGAGATCAGCAGGGAGTGGAAGGGATTGCCGATTGCCTGACACACCGATCCAGCGAGAATACAGAAGCCGGCAAGAGGGAAATGCAGGCAGATGATCCGCAGCGCGCGTACGCCGATGCTCAGCATTTCGTCCGTCGGAGAAAAGATCCCCAGCAGTATATGGGGAATCGTCAGAAACAGGATCGCTCCGACGGTCATAAAACTGACTGCTCCGGCAATGGAGATCCGGTATGTTTTCCGGACACGGTCCATATCGCCGGCACCGTAATTGTAGGAAACGATCGGAACCATCGCATTGTTTAAACCGAAGATCGGCATGAAGATAAAGCTCTGCAGCTTGAAATAGGCCCCGTAGACAGCCGTGGCGGCTTCGGTAAAGCTGATCAGAATCTGATTCATGGAAAAATTCACCGCCGAACCGATCGACTGCATCAGAATGGACGGAAAGCCGATGCGATAGATATCCAGCGCGATCCGGGGACGGAAACGGATCATGCGGAAGCCGGGCTTCAGCTCGGGATTGTATTTGAGATTGAGCAGGATCCCGACCGCCGTAGCGACAGCCTGACCGATCACGGTCGCGACCGCAGCACCGAGCACTTCCAGGCGGGGGAAGCCGAAATAACCGAAAATGAACAGCGGATCCAGCACGATATTGACCCCGGCGCCGGCCAGCTGGCAGATCATGGATTTATCGGTCCGCCCGGTGGACTGAAGCAGCCTTTCCAGACAGACCTGTGCATACAGGAAAAAGCAGATGCCCATGACGACCGTCAGATAATCGCCGCCGTAGCCGATGATGACCTCGTTTTTGGTCTGCAGGGCAAAGAAACGCCGGGCAAAGAACAGGCCGATCAGGGAGAAGAGTGCTGCCATGCAGATTTCCAGAAAGATCCCGGTCCCGGCGACTTCCTGCGCTTTCTCCGGCATCTTTTCACCCAGAGCCCGCGAGATCAGTGCGCTCATGCCGACGCCGGTACCGATAGAGAAGGCAATCAGCAGCGACTGCATCGGGAAGGCCAGGCTGACGGCGTTCATGGCATCCTGACTGAGCTGCGCAACGAAATAGCTGTCCACGACGTTGTAGAGCGCCTGGAACAGCATGGAAACGGTCATGGGAAGCGCCATCGAAATCAGCAGCCGGCCGACCGGCATGGTTCCCATTTTATTATGTGTGTCAGATTGTGCCATAACTCATCCTTCTTTCTGAAAAACAGTTTCATTCTATCATAATTCTTCGTCTTGGCAAGCAGATGTTGAACGGATCCGTTTATAATTGCCGACTGAAAGCGGGAAGCGCTTGCAGTTAAGGGCAGAAATGTGTAAAATAAAAATTCAGAGGAACGAAGGCCGGAAAGGAGCGCTATGAGGCTGGCGGATAAAAAACTGTTTTTGCTGGATATGGACGGAACCATCTATCTGGACGAGAATCTCTTTGACGGCGTCAGGGAGTTTCTGGCCTGGATCCGCCGCCAAAAAGGCCGATACCTGTATCTGACCAACAATTCCTCCCGGGGACTGGAAGGCTATCTGGCCAAAATGGCCCGTCTGGGGATCCCGGCAACCGAAGCGGACTTTCTGACTTCGACCGACGCGACGGTACGCCTTCTGCTGCGGGAATACCCGGGCCGGAAGGTTTATGTGATGGGAACGGCTTCGCTGCGTGCACAGCTTGCGGACGCCGGGATCCGGATCACGCAGACCCCTGACCCGGACACGGATATTTTTCTGGCCGGCTTTGACCGGGAACTGACCTTTCAGAAGCTGGAGGATGCCTGCATCCTGTTAAATCGGGGCGTGACCTTCCTGGCCACGAATCCGGACTGGGTCTGTCCGACTGCGTTCGGCTTTGTTCCGGACTGCGGCAGCATGTGTGAGATGCTCTGGCACGCGACGGGAAAAAAGCCGCGCGTGATCGGCAAGCCGGAGCCGGATATGGTGTATCTGGCACTGGAAAAGAGCGGCTTCCGAGCGGAAGAAGCGGTCCTGATCGGTGACCGGCTCTATACCGATATTGCCTGCGGCGTCAATGCAGGTATTGATACAGTCTTCGTCCTGAGCGGAGAAGGCAAACTGAGCGATATAGAAGAGATGGGGATCCGGCCAACCTGGGTCCGCGACGATATCCGGAGCATCCTCCGGGAAATCAAAGGAGAAACGCCATGAAGAAATGTCTGAAGATCTTTCTGATGATCCTTTTCCCTCTGGGGATCCTGTACCTGCTGCTGTTAAAATGCCGGCGCAATTTTCCCTGGCCGGAAGGGATGAAGCGCATTCGCTATGCACATCGGGGCCTCCATTATAAGCCGGACTGCCCCGAGAACTCGCTGGCAGCTTTCCGTGAGGCCGTGGCGCACGGCTACGGTGCCGAACTGGACGTCCATCTTCTGGCAGACGGCGGCCTGGCCGTGATTCACGATTCTTCTTTAAAGCGCACAGCCGGTGCGGATGTGGCCGTGGAAGATCTGACGGCGGAAGAGCTGAAGCAGTACCGCCTGGAGGGAACGGAAGAGAAGATCCCGCTGCTGGAGGAAGTACTGAAAGTATTTGAGGGAAAAACGCCGCTCGTGGTCGAACTCAAGCCGGAGAGAGGCAATCATGAACAGCTGGCGGCGGCGACTTGCGCGATGCTGGACCGTTTTCAGGTGACTTACTGTGTGGAAAGCTTTGATCCGCGCGCGCTGATCTGGCTGCGGAAGAACCGTCCCGAGATCGTCCGCGGGCAGCTTTCGGGCGATCTGGTCCACGACAAAAACCCGAAACAGCCCAAATGGGTCCTGTGGATTCTGACACATCTGCTGATGAATATCGCAGTGCAGCCGGATTTCATCGCCTACGATCACAAACACCGCGGGATCCCGGAACTGAAGATCTGCCAGCTTCTGTACGGCGTGCAGGAGGTTTCCTGGACAGTTCGTTCGGAAGAAGAGGCCGAGGCCCTGGAGAAAGAAAACTGCCTGATCATCTTTGAAAACTTCGGCCGGGAAGAGGCAGAAAAAATTAAGTGATTTTTTGAAAAAATCGGTTGACAAGCTCCGGGGATTGTTGTACTATAGCTCATGCGCCGGTAAAAACGGTGTGTGCGCGAGTGGCTCAGCGGTGGAGCACCACCTTGCCAAGGTGGGGGTCGCGGGTTCGATCCCCGTCTCGCGCTCTTTCAAGCAGTTGTGGCGGAATTGGCATACGCGCATGATTCAGGTTCATGTCCATGTACTTGGGTAGGGGTTCAAGTCCCCTCAACTGCATAAATGAGGCTCTGCGGCAGAAATGCTGCGGGGCCTCATTTATTGCGGCTTGACGGAATTTTCGGAAAAAGCTTGAAAACAAGAAAGAAAGAATGTTATTCTTTTTAAAAGAATGTTCCGCGTGAAATGATTCTGATCAGTAAGGGGAGAACGAAAATGAAGACGAAAGGATTTATAACGATAAGTGTTTCGGCAATGCTCTTGACAGTTATGCTGCTGATCGGCACAGCCGCACCGGTAAAGGCGGAGGAAACAGAAACTGATCCGACAAGCGGCGACTGCGGAGAAAACGTACAGTGGACGCTGGAAAACGGTGTGCTGACCATCAGCGGAACCGGTCGTATGTGTAACTATGCCAACACGGGAGAGGCCGCCTGGTACAGCCAGAACAGTTCAATTAAGACTGTCGTTATCGAAGACGGCGTTACCTCTGTCGGTGATTTTGCCTTCTATTACATTCCTAATCTAACCAGTGTGACGATTCCGAACAGCGTTACATCCATAGGACAATATGCTTTTGCCAACTGCGGTATGGCTGAGCTGGTTATTCCGGACAGTGTCACTTCGATCGGAAAAGGTGCTTTTACCTACTGCCGGTCTCTTACCCGTATAACCCTTTCCAAAAGTATCAAAGCCATCGCTGACGGAACTTTCAGCAGCTGCGGAAGCCTGAGCGGCATCACGATTCCGAACAGCGTGACCACCATCGGTTTTAACGCATTTGGTTTTTGTTACAGCCTGAGCGAAATCACGATTCCGGAGAGTGTGAAAACGATTGAAAACTCTGCCTTTCAGGGCTGCAACGGTCTGAGAAGCGTAACGATCCCGGAAAGCGTGACGAGTCTTGGGGACGGCGTCTTTTCTATATGCAGCAGTCTTGTCAGCATTGCGATTCCGGATACAGTGAAAACGATCGGCGAAGGCCTATTTAGAGAGTGCACCAGCTTATCCGCCGTGAAAATCCCGCTCGGTATGATATCTATCGGAGAAGAGACTTTCATCGGCTGCACCAGTCTGACCAGCATTACCATTCCGGAGCATATAACCTCCATAGGCCGCCTGGCATTTGCCGGCTGCACCAGCCTGACCAGTATAACGCTTCCGAACAGTGTAACATCCATTGATTACAGAGCTTTTTACAGATGCACCAATTTAAAAGACCTTACAATCTGCAACTCTTCCGCAAAACCGGGGATCGATATGTGCGGTCAATGCCCCTCCGTGGTAATTCACGGCTGGGCAGGATCCGCCGTCGAGACTTATGCGAATGAAAACGAGATTCTTTTTGATCCCTTTACCGCTAAGGTAACCTTCGTGGACGAAAAAGGCAACACGCTGCAGAGCGAACTTGTGCCCCTCGGCACGTCTCCTTCCTACAGCGGAGAGATACCGGTCAAGGATCCGGACGCACAGTACACCTACAGCTTTGGCGGCTGGAACGACGGAACGACAACATACGATCCTGAAAAAGCTCTTCCGGCTTTGAGCGGAGAAGCGACCTATAGGGTCACGTACACTGCCACGGTAAATCAGTACACGATAAAATTTGTCAATGAGGACGGCTCCGAACTTCAGAGCAGTAAAGTGCCTTACGGTGAAACGCCTTCCTATACCGGCCAGACACCGACGAAGGAAAAAACAGCGCAGTATACCTATACCTTTGCCGGCTGGAAAGATGCAACAGAGACGGTTTACACAGATGCGCTGCCCCCTGTGAGCAAAGAAGCGACCTACAAAGCCGATTACAGCGCCACGGTAAATGAGTACACGGTCAAATTCGTCAACGAGGACGGCTCCGAGCTCCAGAGCAGTGAAGTGCCCTATGGTGAAACGCCTTCCTACACCGGCCAGACACCGACGAAGGAAAAAACAGCGCAGTATACCTATACTTTTGCCGGCTGGAAAGATGAAGCAGAGGCGGTTTACACAGATGAGCTGCCCCCTGTGATCGGAGAAGCAACCTACAAAGCCGACTACAGTGCCACGGTAAATAAATACACGGTCAAATTCGTTAATGAGGACGGCTCCGAGCTCCAGAGCGACACGCTGGCTTACGGCGAGACGCCGGAATACAAGGGCGAAACACCGATCAAAAAGGAAGATGAGAAATATACCTACACCTTCGAAAAATGGTCGCCGGAGATCGCGGCCGTAACCGGTGATGCAGCTTACACGGCCGTATACACAGCCACCGAAAAGCCTGTCTATACCGTGACGGACGGAGGGGATTCGGAGCTGACTTTAGACGCAGTGACGGATCTCGTAATCACGGTCAAGCGCAGTCCGGACGATACGGAGTGCTTTGCTCACTTTTCCGGAGTCCTCCTCGACGGAGATGCCCTGACAGAAGAAGACTACGATGCCAAGGCCGGCAGCACGGTCGTTACGATAAAAGCAGCCACCCTTAAACAATTATCGGCCGGTTCGCACACGATCACGGTCAGCTTTGATGACGGTGAAACGGAAACCAAGGTCACGATTCAGTCTACACCGGAACCGGCGCCCGAAATGGGGGACAGCAGCCGTACGGGCCTCTGGGTAGGCTTCCTGATCCTCTCGGTTCTGAGCCTTGGCGGATTAGGCATTTGTGAAAAGAAGAGCAGATACAGTGCAGATTAGAAACCGACTGTTTAACTGTATGATGAATGCAATACGGCGGAGCGTAAAGCTCCGCCGCACTTTGTTTTTAATTGTTATCGGCAACTTAAAGCCCCAGGAAGGCTTCGACCTGTACTTTCGGCATGTAGCCCATTGAGGTGTTGACCAGCTCGCCGTCCTTAAACAGCATCAGCGTCGGAATGCTGCGGATCCCGTACTGGCGGGCCAGCTCGGGATTTTCATCTACATTGATCTTGGCAACCTTGATCTGATCCGCTTTTTCTTTTGCCACCTGTGCGATCACAGGGGAGAGCATGCGGCACGGTCCGCACCAGGTCGCCCAGAAATCCACGAGCACCGGTACGCTGCTGTTTAATACTTCTTCATCAAAATTATTCATATTGACAGTTACTTCCGCCATTTGAAAACCTCCTTCGTCAAATTCTAAAAAAACAGGGAACAATCTTGTTTTTTCATTAAAAACAACTATAATCTTTCTTGAATATAATTATAGCGTTTTTCGCTGCGAATTGTCAAGGAGGCATTATGATCAGCGTACGTCCTGTATCAGGCAAGAAAGAACAGAAAGAATTCGTGGAGTTTCCGCTTCGTTTATATAAAGACTGTCCGCAGTTCGTTCCGCCTCTCTATTCGGATGAAATGGCGGTCTTCAAAAAGGATTACGTCTATTACGATACCAGCGAAGCGGTCTACTTTCTGGCCTGGGACGGCGATAAGGTCGTTGGCCGTATCTCCGGCATCCTGCAGAAAGCCAGCAACGAGAAATGGGGGCAGAAACGTGTGCGCTTTACCCGCTTCGATGCCCTGAACGATCCGGAGATCGCCAAAGCCCTGTTTACGGCCGTGGAAGACTGGGCACGCTCCAAAGGGATGGAGGAGGTCGTCGGACCGCTCGGCTTTAACGACCTGGAGCGTGAAGGCATGCTGATCGAAGGCTTTGACCAGCTCTCGACCTTCGAGGAACAGTACAACTACGATTATTATAAAGGCCTTCTGGAAAGCTGCGGCTATGAGAAGGAAGTGGACTGGGTAGAGAGTCAAATCCGTCCCACCAAAGAGGACGACGGTCGCATGGCACGCCTGAGCGAGCTGCTGATGAAGCGTTACAAGCTGCACATGGACGACTCCAAAAACACCAATGAATTCATCCGGCGCTATGCGGATATGTTCTTCCATATGGTAGATGTGAGCTACGATCAGATCTACGGGACCGTGCCCTTCACCGACAACATGAAAAAGATGCTGATCAGCAATTTCCGTCTGATCGTGAAGAAGGAATACGTGACGGTGGTCCTGGATGAAAACGAACAGCCGATCTGCATCGGGCTGTGCTTCCCTTCCATTTCGAAAGCGGTGCAGAAGAGCGGCGGCCGCCTGACTCCGGGCTGCCTGATCCGGATCCTGAAAGCTTTGAGGGCGCCGGATATCATCGATCTTGCCCTGATCGGGGTCGCGCCTGAATGGGCCAACAAGGGAGCCAGCGTGATCGTGGCAAACGGGCTGGATCAGATGCTTCGAAACAGCAAGACGATCAAATATGCGGAAACGAACCTGAATCTGGAAAACAATTACAACATCCGCAATATCTGGAAGCAGCGCTTTGACGCGACGGAGCATAAACGCCGCCGGTCCTTTGTGAAAAAAATAGTCTGACGAAAGGTTGACAAAACCGCCCGAAAAAGATATTTTTAGAAAGGATCGTGAAGATCGAATCATAAAAAGAAGGAGGAAATGACATGGACGCAGGAAGTGGTAGTAGCGCAGGCCGAAGTACGATGGACCCTTCCGCTGCGGACAGGGTGATTTCCTTTTTTCATCTGACCTGACTGCTGTTGTTTCCAAGGCTCGACATGCCTCAGAACGACAATGACAGAAAGCAATTTTTCCATCGCAAGTACTTTCCGCGATCTGCTGAGTGCCAAAAAGTACACAACCATCCGGGATGTTCTCGTAACGATGAATCCCGCCGATATAGCCCTGGTCCTGGAAGAGATGGAGGAGAAAAACCTTCCTCTCTTGTTTCGTTTGATTCCAAAGGAACAGGCGGCGGAAACATTTGTGGAAATGGACCCGGAGCTGCAGGAGCTGCTGATCAAGGGCTTCTCGGATCTGGAATTAAAGGAAGTGCTGGATGAGCTCTACGTCGACGATGCCGTCGATATCGTGGAGGAGATGCCGGCCAACGTGGTCCGGCGGATCCTGGATGCTGCCGATCCGCAGATGCGGCGGGAGATCAACGAGCTTCTCCGGTATCCCGAAAACAGTGCCGGTTCCCTGATGACCACCGAATATGTCTCGCTGCGGCCGGAAATGACGGTCGCGGACGCGATCACCAGGATCCGCCGGACCGGCGTGGACAAGGAAACGATCTATACCTGCTATGTCACCAAGGACAGAAAGCTGCTGGGCCTGGTGACGGTCAAGGACCTGCTTCTGGCGCAGGATGACGAGACCCTGATCAAAGATATTATGGAAACCAATGTGATCTCGGTAGGGACCATGGCGGATCAGGAAGAAGTCGCGCAGATGCTGTCCAAATACAATTTCCTGGCCCTGCCTGTGGTGGACAACGAAGGCCGGCTGGTCGGTATCATTACCTTCGACGATGCCATGGACGTCATGGAAGACGAGGCCACGGAAGACATCGAGATCATGGGTGGTATGACGCCTTCGGACAAGACCTATCTGCGGTCTACGCCCTGGGATCTGTTCAAGCATCGTATACCGTGGCTGCTGCTCTTAATGGTTTCTGCAACCTTCACCGGGATGATCATCTCGAGTTTTGAAGATGCGCTGGCTGTGCAGGTCGTGCTGACAGCTTTCATTCCGATGCTGATGGATACCGGCGGTAATTCTGGCTCCCAGTCGTCGGTCACGATCATCCGTGCCCTGTCGCTGGGTGAACTGGAATTCAAGGACCTGGCGAGCGTGATCTGGAAGGAGATCCGGACCGCAGTCATGTGCGGCGCGGTCCTGTCGGTCGCCTGTTTCGGTAAGATCATGCTGGTGGATCACCTGCTGCTGGGCAATGTGAACGTGACGCCGCTCGTGGCGCTCGTCGTCTGCCTGGCGCTGGGCGTTACGGTCCTGGTGGCCAAGGTGATCGGCTGCACGCTGCCGATGATTGCCAAGAAGCTGGGCTTCGATCCCGCTGTCATGGCCTCGCCGTTCATCACGACGGCAGTCGACGCAGTTTCCCTTCTGGTTTACTTCTTTATCGCAACGACTCTGTTGCCGTTTAAGTAAAAGAAGTCAGCGGTCTTCGGTTCCCGCAATGCACAGGGTGAGGCAGAAGATCCGGCTGATACCGGCTTCGCTCAGGACCCGGCTCATGGCTTCGAGTGTGCTGCCTGTCGTAAAAATATCGTCAATCAGAATGACCGTATCAACGCCTTTCGGTTTCTTTCGGACCCGGAAGGCGTTTTCCATATTTTGAAGCCGCTCAGCCGGGCCGAGTTCTTTCTGTGCGCCGGTGTGTTTGGAGCGGACCAGAATATCCTCCCGGCAGGGAATCCCGGAGAGTTTTTCCAGTTCCCAGGCGATCAGAGCGGCCTGATTGAATCCGCGCCGGCGGAGCCGGCTTCGGTGGATCGGAACCGGCAGAAGAGCCTGCGGATTTAAACTGCGGATATACTCTGACCAAACGGACCAGAGGGCACGCGCATAGTAGACCGCATACTGCTGACGTCCGTGGTATTTGAAGCGTGAAACGGAACCGCGGGTGATTCCGTCGTACATCCAGAGTGCGGTATTGCTCTGGAAATGAAAGCTCTTTCGCCTGCATTCCCGGCAGAACGGCGCCGAATCGCTGCCCATCGGACGGCCGCAGCGCAGACAGACCGGCTCCGTGATCCACTGCAGCTTTTTATGGCAGGCAGTATGGACCCAGACATCCGGCTGATACGGGGCAGGCAGCGCAGCGCCCAGGCGCGGAGCAAACGGAAGCACTGCGTCGCAAAGCGGACAGCGCTGCGGGAAGAGCAGGCTGAGCCAGTCGCCGGGACGCCACCGCGCCCGGCCTTTCTTCGATTTTTTCAAGGGAACCTCACTTGACGGAAAGAATTAAGGGAAAGAAGAATCAAAAATCCGACCGGTTCTTCAGCTCGATCAGGTGCAGATGCAGCGAAGAGTACCGGCGCTGTTCGGTATTGTTGTCCACCATTTGCTGGAAGGTGTCGGGATTTCCGACCACGCAGACGCAGCTGCGGGCCCGGGTGACGGCCGTGTAGATCAGCGGCCGGGTCTTGAGCGGAAGAGGAACACTCATCAGCGGCAGTACGACCGCCTGATACTCGCTGCCCTGTGCTTTGTGAACCGTGATCGCATAAGCCAGCTCCAGTTCGTCGCATTCGCTGAACAGATAGCTCGTAAGGCGGTCGTCGTCAAACAGGACTACGACCTCTTCAGTGAAGAAGCGGATGTCGCGGATGACGCCGATATCGCCGTTGAAGACACCGCTGCCTGTCCTGAGGCGGTCGCCGGACAGACTTTCCCACTTCTTCTGGTAATTATTGCGAATCTGCATGACCTTGTCGCCCTGCCGGAACAGGCCGCGGGTAAAGACCTTTTCTTTTTTGTCTTCAGATGGCGGGTTAAGGGCCTGCTGCAGCAGCCGGTTAAGGTTTTCCACACCCAGCATGCCCTTGCGCATCGGCGAGATGACCTGGATCTCATCGGACCCTGCATGAATGTATTCGGGGAGTTTGTCGCGGACCAGACGGATGACTGTATCGGCAACCGAAGCCGGTTCGCTGCGGCGCAGAAAGAGGAAATCGCGGCTTTTGGCCTTCGGATCGATGTATTCGCCGCGGTTGATCCGATGGGCATTGACAACGATATCGCTGCCTTCATCCTGCCGGAAGATCCGGGTCAGGGCAATGGTTTCGACAACGCCCGAACGGATGATGTCTTTCAGAACGTTGCCGGGCCCGACGGAAGGAAGCTGGTTGGCATCGCCGACCAGGATCAGGCGAGTCCCCGGGATCAGCGCCTTGAGCAGGGAGTACATCAGCGGAAGATCCACCATGGAGACTTCATCCACGATCACGACATCGGCTTCAAGCGGATTGGCTTCGTTGCGTGTAAAACGCAGGATATCGCCACGCTCCTTTTCGTCATCGATCGCTCCCATGAATTCCAGCAGGCGGTGGATGGTCTTGGCAGGCCGACCGGTTGCTTCGGTAATACGCTTGGCGGCACGGCCGGTCGGGGCGGCCAGCTCCACCTGCAGGGACTGACGCTCAAAATAGCGCAGGATCGCAGATATGATCGTTGTTTTCCCGGTGCCGGGGCCGCCGGTAATCACGGTCAGACCGCGCAGGATCGCTGCCCGGACCGCTTCCTGCTGGAGCGGATCGAGTTCCAGTTTGTTTTCTTCGCCGATCTGTTTCAGCTCCCGTGCCAGTACATCTTCCCGGATCGGAAAAGTCTGGGAGAGATCCGTCAGCATTGCGGCTACGGAAATCTCCATATAATAGTACGTCGCCAGATAGACTACCGGTATCCCGGCGATTTCCCGAAAAATGAAGCGTTTGTCGAACTGCAGCTCTTCAAGTGCTTCGCGAAGCGTTTCTTCGGGAAGGCCGAGCAGCTCGCAGCCGTAGGCCAGCAGGCTGGAAACAGGCAGAAAAAGATGTCCGCTTTCGAGGGCCTGCATCATCGCATAGTGCAGACCGCTCCGGATGCGGAAAGGGGAATCGTCAGCCAGGCCGGTCCGGCGGGCTATATCGTCCGCAATCCGAAAACCGACATGGGTCAGATCATCGATCAGCTGATAGGGGTTGGATTCGAGAACGCTGTAGAGAGTGTCGCCGTAGCGCTCATAGATGCGGGTCGCCAGCGGCAGAGGAATGCCGTAGCGGTCCATATACATCAGAGCGGAGCGCATGGCGCGCTTTTCGGCCGCCTGAGCACAGATTTTGACGGCGCCTTTCATCGAAATTCCCTGTACTGCGGACAGGGCAGCGGGATCTTCTTCCAGAACGCGGAGCGTATCTTCCCCGAATTTGCGGACGATCCGGGCTGCCAGCTGCGGGCCGATCCCTTTGATGGCACCGGAAGCAAGATACCGTTCGACGGCGCGGACCGTCTGCGGAACGACCAGACGGAAATGTTCCACCGCAAGCTGTTCCCCGTAGGTCGGATGCGTAGTAAAAGAGCCTTCGACCTCGATCGGCTCGCCCGGAACCAGTTCCGGCAGAATGCCTACGATAGTCAAAGGCCCTTTCTGATCGGAGATTTCCACCACACTGTAGCCGTTCTGCGCGTTCCGGTGAATAACGTATTCGACAGTGCCCTGAATGGTGATCATTCCGTCAGTCCTTTAGCTGTTTTTATGTGCCTCATTCATATAGTCCACGAACTGTCCCGTGCCGATGGCGACGGCTGTCATGGGGGACTTGGCCAGAACGGTGTTGATACCGGTCTTTTCTTCGATCAGTTCGTCCAGGCCGGAGAGAAGTGCGCCTCCGCCGGTCATCACAATACCGCGTTCGTAGATATCCGAAGCCAGTTCGGGCGGTGTCCGCTCGAGAACCGCATGGATCGCATCCACGATCTGAAGTGCGGGGTCGTGCAGGGCTTCCAGCATCTCGTCGGAGGTGATCGTCATGGTCTTCGGCAGGCCGGTCATCAGATTGCGGCCCTTGACATCCATGGTCAGGGTCTCCGGGCGCGGATAGGCGCAGCCGATCGAGATTTTGATATCTTCGGCCGTTCGCTCGCCGATAAGCAGGTTATGGCGCTTGCGCATATAGCGGACGATCGCCTCGTCGAAATCGTCGCCGGCCAGCTTGAGGGAGGTGCTGACGACCGTGCCGCCGAGCGAGATGACCGCAATATCGGAGGTCCCGCCGCCGATATCCACGATCATGTTGCCGCAGGGCTTGAAGATATCGATTCCGGCGCCGATAGCAGCCGCGACCGGCTCTTCAATAATCGTGACTTCCCGCGCGCCGGCATTGTAGGTGGCGTCTTCAACAGCCTTTTTTTCTACTTCCGTGGCGCCGCTGGGAATGCAGATACTGATGCGCGGCTTGCGCAGGGTCCGGCGGTTCATGGCTTTGTTGATAAAGTATTTGAGCATGCGCTCGGTCACGATATAATCGGAAATAACCCCCTGACGAAGGGGGCGGATCGCGGTGATATTGCCGGGCGTCCGGCCGATCATTTTGCGGGCTTCCTCGCCGATCGCGACGATTTCCTGCGTGTCGCGGTCAAAAGCGACGACCGACGGCTCCTTTAATACGATGCCTTTGCCTTTTATGTAAACCAAGATACTGGCAGTGCCCAAATCAATGCCGATATCCATCGAGAGAACAGGCATATCATAGTCCTCCTGGAAAATCCGTTAGCGGATAAGTAGTTATATTTTACTATAAAGCGGGAGGAAAAGTAAAGGAGTAAATTGATTTTCTCAGTCGGCTTCGTAAGCGGCCCGGACGGCTTTGGCCAGCTGGCCGGCACAGGAAGTGGGCTTGGAGCCGCATTTGACGGCGCCCAGTTTGTCTTCGATCTCTTCAACGGTCATCCCTTCCACCAGGATCGGGATCGCGGTCAGGTTGCCGGGGCAGCCGCCCAGGAACTTTACATTGTGAACGACGTTGCCGTCCAGATCAAGGCTGATCATAACAGAGCAGGTCCCCTGAGTATAGTAATCATAGTGTTTCATGCTGTAATATCCTCCGTTGTTTTGGTGCTTTAAACTGAGTTCTGTATGATTATGGAGGCACAGGGTCCGCTTGTCAAGAGGGACTGCGCTTCTTTGCGGAGAATTCTTGTACAGGCGCCGTTTTTTTGCCGTTAATTCTTCAAACCGCCTTGCAAATTTGGCGGCAACAGTGTATATTGCAATTTGGAATATGAAAAAGATCAGTGCGATTCCAACGGAGAGAGAAAAAATGAAGTCTGATGTAATTGAAGTTCTGAGCAGCGGAGAGGGAATGGAAGAAGTCCTTCGGCAGACTGAGGCCGCTGCGGTGTTTAAGGGGCTGGATGAAAAAGCGGCCCTTCATCTGAGGCTGCTGGCGGAAGAGATGATGGGGATGCTTCGGGCTATGGTCGGAGAGATGGAGGCCGAATACTGGCTCGAGGACTCGAAGCATATTTTCCAGCTTCATCTTCGGACCTATACCCTGATGGATCCCGAAAAGCGGGAGAAGCTTCTTTCGGTCTCCTCCAGCGGGAAAAACGCTGCGGCCAGGGGGATCATGGGCAAAATCCGCGATATTTTTGAGATGGCCAGCGAAGCGAGAAATGTTGACGATCTGTACGATGACTGGCGGATGGACGGCGACCTGGATTTCCTTGGGATGCCGATGATGGGGCTGTCGCACAGATGGTCGCTGAATCAGTACCGCTCTCATCTCGGAAAAACCGGGGAACAGTGGGACGAGCTTGAAAAATCCGTTGTGGCCAAGCTGGCAGACGAAGTGGAGATCTTCATTGAAGGCGGCAAGGTTGAACTGGTTGTTTACAAAAAATACTGATAGGAAGCAAGGGGGAACTCGATGACAATGGAAAATACATCTCTGACATTGAAAAGCAAAAGAGAAGGCGAGGCGTTGACGGTATCGCTGGCCGGAAGACTGGATACGATTACGGCGCCTGATGCAGAACGCCGCCTGCGCGAAGAGATTGAAGGCGTAAAGGATCTCACCCTGGATTTTTCCGGACTGGAATACATTTCCTCGGCCGGTCTGCGGGTGCTGCTGGCGCTGCAGAAGATCATGAACCGGCAGGGTAAGATGCAGCTGACGGGAGTAAACGATACCGTGATGGAGATCCTTGATCTGACAGGCTTCTCGGGTATTCTGACGATTGCATATAACTCGTAAAAAGATTTATATAAATCGCTTGACAAATTCAATAATTGCGTTATAATAAAACCGGAAGTCGGAGAGTTCCTCCTGCTTCCGGTTTTATGATCCCGAATGGGAGGAAAAAACAATGGCAAAAACACTTTACAGTCTGATGCTTTCGGATGAGGTCGTGGCGGAGCTGGACCGAGCGGCCTTAAAGGCCGGCACGAACCGGTCTCAGCTGGCGAACCGGATCCTGGCGGAACATCTTTCCCTGCTGACGCCGGAGCGGCGCATTGAGGAGATCTTCCGCTCGGTGGACCGCTTTTTCAACGAAGGCGCCGAGATGATCCCCCGCTTCGTGCCGCATCAGCCGACGATGCAGCTAAAGACCGCGCTGACCTACCGCTACCGGCCGACACTGCGCTATGAGCTGCGGCTGTACCCGGAGGCGGAGAACGGCATGATCGGCGAGATCAATATGCTCCTGCGGACCCAGGCAGAAGAGCTGCTGGAACGCATGGAAAGCTTCGCGGAGCTGTGGGTCGAAGCGGAGAGTGAGATCTTAAGGCTCAGCGGACCGCTGCCCGTGTACCGGCTGCAGCCGGGCCGTTTCAGCCGGACGATCCGGCTCCTGCGGCCGGGTATGGAGGCAGAAGACTTCAGTGAAGCCCTGTCCCGCTATGTCCAGCTGCTGGATGCAGGCTTTAAGGCTTATCTCTGCGGCGAGGCGGACGGCGGGGATCTGGCGGACATGATCCGCGACTATCAGAAAGGAGATACGGTATGAACGCTGAAAGATATACACAGAAGGCCATAGAGGCCCTGCAGGCCGCCCAGACCCTGGCGGCCGAAAGAGACCACGCGTCCATCATGCCGGAGCATCTGCTTTACGCGATGCTGCAGCAGGAAGGAGGGCTGGTCGGATCCTTATTCAATAAGATGGGAGCGGATTCGGCGGCGGTCGCCGCCGGGCTGGAGAGTCTCCTGAACGCGATGCCGCGGGTCAGCGGCGGACGGATCTACCTGTCCCGCGAGATGGAGAAAGTCATGAGCTTCTCCGAGAAGGTCGCTGCCCAGATGAAGGACGAGTACATCTCGGTCGAGCACATGATGCTCGGGATTTTCGAGCATCCGACCGACGGGCTGAAGAAACTGTTCCGGGAAAAGAACATCCGCAAAGACGACTTTATGAAGGCCCTGGCTTCGGTCCGGAACTTCCGTGTGACCAATGACAATCCCGAAGATACGGTGGACGCGCTGAACAAATACGGGACGGATCTGGTGGAACGGGCCCGCTCCGGCAAGATGGATCCGGTGATCGGCCGTGACGCGGAGATCCGGAGCGTGATCCGCATCCTGTCCCGCAAGACCAAGAACAACCCGGTGCTGATCGGGGAACCCGGCGTCGGCAAGACGGCGATCGCCGAGGGCCTGGCACAGCGGATCATGCGCGGCGACGTGCCTGAAGGTTTAAAGGAGAAGACCGTATTCTCCCTGGATATGGGGGCGCTGGTCGCCGGCGCGAAGTACCGGGGCGAATTCGAGGAACGCTTGAAGGCCGTACTGGAGCAGGTAAAAAAGCAGGAAGGGAAGATCATCCTGTTTATCGATGAGCTGCATCTGATTGTCGGCACCGGCAAGACGGACGGCGCGATGGACGCGGGCAACCTCTTAAAGCCCATGCTGGCGCGCGGCGAGCTGCACTGCATCGGTGCGACCACGCTGGACGAGTACCGGAAATACATTGAGACCGATGCGGCCCTGGAAAGACGGTTCCAGCCCGTGCAGGTGGATGAACCGACCGTGGAAGACACGATCTCCATCCTCCGCGGCTTAAAGGAGCGCTACGAGATCTATCACGGCGTCACGATCCACGACCGGGCGCTGATCGCGGCGGCGACGCTGTCGAACCGTTATATTACGGACCGTTTCCTGCCGGACAAGGCCATCGACCTCGTGGATGAGGCCTGCGCCTCGCTGCGGATGGAGATGGACTCCATGCCGACCGAGCTGGATGATTTACGGCGCCGGATTATGCAGCTGGAGATCGAGGAGCTCGCGCTGAAGAAAGAAACGGATAAACTGTCTCAGGACAGACTGGCCAAGCTGGAGCAGGAGCTGGCCGAGCTGCGTTCCGAGTGGAACGAGAAGAAATCCGCCTGGGACGTGGAAAAGAACGCGGTGGAGAATGTCAAGCGCCTGAAGGAGGAGCTGGAGCAGGCCACGCGCGACATGGAGACCGCGCAGCGCAACTATGAATACGAAAAGGCCTCCCGCCTGCGTTTCTCCACGCTGCCGGAGCTGCAGGCCAAGCTGAACGAGGCGCAGGCCGCCGTGGAGCGCCGCAGCAAAAATCCCATGGTCATGGACACCGTGACCGAAGAACTGATCGCCCAGATCGTCGCGCGCTGGACCGGCATCCCGGTCTCGCGTCTGATGGAAGGCGAGCGGCAGAAGCTGCTGCACATGGACGAAGAGCTGCATAAGCGGGTCATCGGCCAGGACGAGGCGGTACGGGTCGTCTCCGACGCGATCCTGCGCTCGCGGGCCGGCATCGGAGACCCCGGCAAGCCCATCGGCTCCTTCATCTTCCTGGGCCCGACCGGCGTCGGCAAGACCGAGCTGGCAAAAGCCCTGGCGGAAGCCTTGTTCGATGACGAAAAGAACATGGTGCGTATCGATATGTCCGAGTACATGGAGAAGTACTCCGTGTCGCGGCTGATCGGGGCGCCGCCCGGATACGTCGGCTATGATGAAGGCGGCCAGCTGACCGAGGCCGTGCGCCGCAAGCCCTACAGCGTGGTCCTGTTCGATGAGATCGAGAAGGCCCACCCGGATGTGTTCAACATCCTGCTGCAGGTTCTGGACGACGGGCGGATCACGGATTCGCAGGGCCGGACCGTGGATTTCAAGAACACGATCATCATCATGACCTCGAACCTGGGCTCGGATATCCTGCTGGAGGATATCGAGGACGACGGAGAGATCACGAAGGAGACGCGCGATGCCGTGATGGCGATCTTAAAGCGCAATTTCCGGCCGGAGTTCCTGAACCGTGTGGACGAGATCGTTTTCTACAAGCCGCTGACGCGGGAGAATATCCGCGGGATCATCGGTCTGCTGACGGCCTCGCTCGCGAAGCGTCTGGAGGACAAGGAGCTGAAGCTCGTGATCACCGACGCGGCCAAGGACAGGATCATCGACGAGGGTTACGACCCGGCTTTCGGCGCCCGCCCGATCAAGCGATATATTCAGGCGGAGATCGAGACCCGCATCGCCCGGGCTATTCTGGAAGACAGATGGCAGGCCGGCGACACCGTGACCGTGGACGCGGACGGGGAAGGATTTGTGCTGAAATAAGGCGCAGCAGGCTTGACAGACCGGCCCGGCGGGATTACAATGATCCCGTATTAGGGAGTAGCTTACACCGCAAGGTGCAGCATATTTCGTCAGGACGGGAGCAATCCCCGGAATATGTTCCAAGAAGCGAGACTTTTACTGTTATTTGAAGTACAGTAAAGGGCTCGCTTCTTTGCAAAGCGGGCCCGGCAGCAGGAGAATAGTATGAAAATATTCGCATTAATCCTTTTTGTTCTGATGTACGTGCTCATGATCTCAAAGCCGAAGTACCGGCCTTTTTATGCGCTGGGCGTCGCCGTGATCTTTCTCGTCGCGGGCGTGCTGCCGGTCGGAAGGCTGCTTGAAACCATCAACTGGAATGTGCTGATGATGATCTGCGGGACCATGATCATCGTGGACTATTTCATTGAGTCGAAGATGCCGAACCGGCTCGCGGATTTCCTGCTGGACAAGTCGAAAAACGTCATGTGGGTGACCATCTTCATGTCCCTGTTCTCGGGGATCATTTCTGCGTTCATCGACAACGTCGCGACGGTTCTGATGGTCGCGCCGGTCGGTCTTGTGATCTGCAAAAAGCTGAATATCCGGCCGGTCGGAATGATCCTTTCCATCGCGGTTTCTTCGAACCTGCAGGGCGCGGCGACTCTGGTCGGCGATACGACCTCGATCATGCTGGCAGATTTTGCCAACATGAATTTCATGAACTTCTTCTGGATGAACGGCCGGCCGGGCATCTTCTTTGCGGTGGAGCTCGGTGCTCTGGCCACGGTCCCGATCATGATGATCCTGTTCCGGAAGGACAAACAGCCGGTGAAGGCCGATGAGAAAACCGTGGTGACGGATTACGTGCCGACGGTCATGCTGCTGGTCATGATCCTGGCCCTGATCATTGCCTCCTTTATCCCGAACACGCCGGAGACGATCAACGGCATCATCTGTATCAGCCTGGCGGTGGTGACTGTGATCCTCGACTGGATCCGGACCAGGAAAACAGAGAGCGTTCGCCGCGTGGCCGGCAATATGGACTGGGAGACGCTGCTGCTTCTGACCGGCCTGTTCGTGGTCATAGGCGGGATCTCCGCTGTGGGGATCATCGACGATTTCGCGGACTGGATCGTCAGGATCGGCGGAAACAATCTGTTCCTGCTGTATACGGTCATCGTCTGGGGCTCGGTCGTGATCTCGGCCTTTGTGGACAATATCCCTTATGTGGCCACGATGCTGCCGGTCCTGACCGTTGTGACCCGGGCGATCGGCGTGGAGCCCTATCTTCTGTATTTCGGCCTGCTGACAGGCGCGACGCTGGGCGGGAATCTCACCCCGATCGGAGCCTCGGCGAATATCGCGGCGGTCGGGCTGCTGAAAAAAGAAGGACACGAGGTGTCCTTCGGTGATTTCATGCGGATCGGCGTGCCTTTTACGCTGACCGCAGTCTTTGTCGGGTATCTGTATCTCTGGCTGTTCTGGAGATAGGATCACCGAACGGAAACAGTCTGCTTAAGCAGTTTCAAAACGTGTCATTCTGAGCAGTGTGATGCCCGCCCGGAATGACACATTTTTATTGGTTATTGCTATGCGGCACTCAGTTCAGCGGCTCAAAATCGGAAGCCGGATGCTTGCACAGCGGACAGATATAATCGGCGGGCAGCTCGTCGCCTTCGTAGATGTAGCCGCAGACCGTGCAGACCCAGCGCTTCTTGGCCGGATCGGCAGCCGGCTCCGCTTTGGGAGGACGCGGCTTCACGTTGGCCTGGTAGTAGTTGTAGCTCATGGTCTCCGCCTTGTCCGTGACCTTGGATTCGGTGACGGAGCAGAGGAACATGCCGTGGCTGCCCAGATCCATTTCTTCTTCTACCTGGAGAGACAGATAGGCGTTGATGTACTTGTCCAGGACGACGAGTCCGTTGTCGGAGCGTTGCACGGTCTTGCCCGCAAATTTGTCCACGGCACGGCCGCTGACGAAGCCGAACTCCTGGAAGACGCTGAAGGGCGCTTCCACGGAGAGCACGTTCAGATTCAGCTTTCCGGTCTGCTGGATGATGTGATGCGTGTAGTTCTGCTTGTTGACGCAGACGGCGATGCGGCCCGGCGCGGAGCTGGCCTGCATGACAGCGTTCACGATGCAGCCGTTGTCCTTCTTGCCGTCGTTCGTGGTCAGAACGTAGAGGCCGTAGCCGATCTTGAAAAGGGCTTTGGGATCCTGCTTGGCCAGATCCGCGGCGCTGGGCTTTTCGTATTCGGCGGTCAGTTCTTCGGCCAGGGCTTTGAGCTGGGCGTTCGAGGCATCATTTAAGGAGCCGACGATCCGGACGCTGTTTTCGGCAAATTTGATGTTCTTGCAGCCCTCCAGCATCTTCCGCATGTGCTTGGCGGCCTGAGGAGCCCAGGAGCCGTTCTCAATAAAGGCCACGGTGCGGTTCTGATAATTCCGCTCCACAAGCTCTTCGATGAAGGTGCGCATGAACGGGAAGATCTCGCCGTTGTAGGTGGTCGTGGCCAGAACGATCTTGCCGTAGCGGAAGGCATCTTCCACGGCTTCCGGCATATCGTCGCGGGCCAGATCGGTCACGGCGACCTTCGGGCAGCCTTCGGCTTTAAGCAGCAGCTCCAGCTTTTCGACGGCTTCCTTCGTATGGCCGTAGACCGAGGTGTAGGCGATCAGGATGCCTTCGGTCTCCACTCCGTAGGACGACCAGATCCGGTACAGGCCCAGATAGTAGTCCAGATCATCTTTTAAGACCGGTCCGTGCAGCGGGCAGATGGTTTTCACCTCCGTGCCGGCCAGCTTGCCGAGCAGAGTCTGCACCTGTGTGCCGAACTTGCCGACGATGCCGAAATAGTAGCGCCTGGCTTCGCAGGCCCAGCCCTCCGGATCCACGGTATCCAGCGCGCCGAACTTGCCGAACGCATCGGCAGAGAAGAGGACCTTGTCATATTTGTCATAGCTCATAATGACCTCGGGCCAGTGGACCATCGGGGCCGTCACAAACTGCAGAACATGCTTGCCGAGCGGCAGCGTATCGCCGTCGCCGACAACGATTCGGCGGTCGGCATAGTCCGTACCGAAGTAATTGTTCATGACGCGGAAAGCTGCGGCGGAAGAGACGATCTCGGCTTCCGGATAGAGCTTCATGAAGGTCTGAATATTGGCGGAATGGTCCGGTTCCATGTGATGAACGACGAGGTAATCCGGTTTGCGGTCACCCAGTTCGGCAGCCAGTTTATCCAGCCACTCGTGCGTGAAATGCCGGTCGACGGTGTCCATCACGGCGATCTTGTAATCGAAAACGATGTAGGAGTTGTAAGCCATCCCGAGCGGGACGTCGTACTGACCTTCAAACAGATCGATTTCGTGGTCATTGACACCGATATAACGGATATCTTCGGTGATTCTCATGTGACTCCTCCTTGGATCTTGGTATTCTATCGTCAGCGGGAGGCCCCGCCGGTTTTACAGAAAAAGGGAAGGCTCGGCGCGCCGCACAAACTGTTCTTCCAGGATGCGTTTGTGCAGAAGATAGCCCGGATCGTCAAAAAACCTCGCATCCTGCGGGCAGCCCTTGATACAGGCTCCGCATTTGATGCAGACGCCGTGGATCTCGGCGACATTTTCGGCCGGAATGCTGCCCATGGGACAGAGCGGCACACACTTTCCGCAGCCGTCGCATTTGTCCGGATCCAGCTTCGGCTTGACCTTCAGAATGCTGATCGGGTTTCCCTGCGGATCGCGCGGAATATAATACGGTTTCAGAGGCCGCTGCGCTTCGCCGAGAAGATCCCACAGATCCTTCGGGAAACGTCCCTGCCTCAGCTTTTCTGCCGTCTTTTCGGCAAAAGAGCGGGCGGTTTCCAGATCGGCCGCATCCGGCCGTCCGGCGCCGAGCGTGCGGGAGAAGGAATGCTCCCCCACAAAAGCAGCCGCGGAAACGCAGCGGAAGCCCTGATCTTCCAGCAGAAGACCAAGCTCGGGCAGAGCATCGTCATAGTTCCGGTTGCCGAATACCACAAGCGGAACTGCCGCCGTTCCGCTGCCCCGCAGCGTCTTTATGTACGGCAGCAGCAGATTGGGCAGGCGCCCGGCATAGACCGGAAAACCGATGACGGTGATGTCATCGGGCCCGAAAGTCAAAGCGGCGGTACGCATTTGGGGAGGTGTCATGTCGTGCGGGATCAGCGTCCGCCCCAGTTTTTCGGCAAGGGCCTGTCCGATGCAGACCGTCAGCTGCCGGGTAGTCCCGGTCGGACTGAAATACAGGGCGTGGACGGATGACATGATGGCTGGCCTCCTGGATTCGGAATCATAACTCTGAATGATATATTAGCATACGGAGCAAGGTTGCGCAAGAGAAAGGGGCGAGTCGCGGTTGACAGTCCGACCGGCCCGCAGATATAATACAATTGAATATGCTCAATCCGATATCAATATAACGGGAGAGGCAGCCATGGACGTCAGACAGCAGGAATATTTTGTAGCGATCGCAGAGGAAAAGAGCCTGTCAAAAGCGGCAGCGAGACTGTTTGTTTCGCAGCCGACCTTAAGTCAGTTTCTTTTCCGGCTGGAAAAAGAGATGGATACCGAACTGGTCCGCCGCAATAAGGGCGGTGTTCTGTCCCTGACGGAAAGCGGGCAGCTGTTTTATGAAAGCAGCCTTAAGATCCTGCGGATCCGGGACGATTTCGAAATCAAGTTCCAGAAGCTGAAAGACTCTCTGGCCGGCGAACTGGTGGTCTCCACCAATATCTCCATAGGAGCCTTTCTGTTCGGAAGAGCGCTGGCAAGGCTGCAGCGGCAATACCCGGACGCAGGCATCCAGATTCAGTACAAAGGGTTTCATACAATGGCCGAAAACCTGCGGAACGGAACGCTGGATGTCGGATTAGTATGTTATACCGCTTCGAAACTGACCGGATACGAATATATTCCGCTCCCGCCGATCGAATATCTGCTGATCCTGCCGAAAGGACATCCCCTGTCAGCCAAAGGTTCTCCGTCTCTGACAGGAGAAATGCCCCGGGTCTCCTTAAAGATGTTCAGTAACGAAAAAGTGATCAGTGTGGTAGATTCCAGCTTTCTGAAAGCCTACTGCGGCCGGCAGAATATCGTACTGACGGGCGGCATTACCGTGTATAACGATACTTCCTTTGCCCAGCGTGCAGTGGAAAGCGGACTGGGAATCGGCGTTTACAGCAAGATCCCGATCGCCTCGGGAGAAGAAAAAAATATACGCTATTTCAAACTGGACCCGCCGCTTTTCAGTAACGTGGGGATCTATTACAACCCTCAAAGCTGCCGTCATCCCGCTTTTGCCGAATACATCCGCATCCTGCGCGAGGATGCCTCCAAGCTGCAGTGGGGCAGCCTGCTGGACAGTATCGAATAAGAAGCGCGGCAGCCGGAAACAGAAACAGGTTATAGCTTTATGCTATAAGAAATGGCAAAATCCGATTGGACAGGTCGTCTGAGAGAGAATATAACAGTGGTGTAGGAAATTGTTCGTGCCCTATATTTTTTCGAAAGGAGACCCAATATGAAAAAAATCATGGCGTTTACAGTACTCATTGCTGTATTGCTGACAGCCTGTCTGACAGGCTGCTCATCCGGACAGCAGGAGTCGTCTGCTCCGCCGGTAACGACAAGCCCGGAAAAAACGACGACACCGGCTGCCACAGAAAAAACAACACAGGTACCGACAACAAAGGCACCGACGACCAAAGAAGCCGAAACTACGGCAGCGCCTTCCACGCCTGCCCCTTCCACCGAAGTCCCCGAAGTTAAGGATGTAAAACCGCTGGTAATTGCGTCGTCCAACTGCACTACGCTGAATCCGTATCTGGCCAATGCGGCAGAAGATGATTTTCAGACGTTCACCGGGGCCAGACTGTATCGCTTTTTCCCTGACGGAAACGGCGGAAGAGAAGTCATTCCCGAACTGGCGGACGGAGAACCGGTTCAGGTCGACTCGGAAGGAACGGTCTGGCAGATCAAAATCAAGTCCGGCCTGACCTTTATGGATTACCTCGGACAGGATACCGGGAAGCCGATCAATGCGGAGACCTTTGAATACAGCTTCAGGATGGCCTTGGATCCGCGGCTGAAGAACCGGGCCGGAGACGGTTATTCGGTTTACATCACCATTGTCAATGCCGAATTGTATTTTAAGCAGACGGCAGAAAGCAAAGTTGACTGGAAGGATGTGGGAATCAAAGCGATCGATCCTCTGACGCTGGAGATCCGCACGGCTGTTCCCGCAACAAAGATCAATGTCATGAAGACGTTCACCGGTTACAGTACGGTCCCCGTGGAGCCTGAACTGTTTGCCTCTCTGATGGCAGAAGACGGTCTGACATGCACCTACGGCACAGATGTCACAAAGACGTATTTTTCCGGCGGATTCTACTGCACCGAATGGGTCAAGGAATCGGCTATCGTGCTGAAGAAAAACCCGAACTATGTTTACGCCGACAAAGTTAAAATGACAGACGTCAAACTGCTGTATGTCAGCAATGCGTCGACAAAACTGGACATGTTCCTCGCGGGAGAACTGGATATAACGTCTCTGAACCCTGCTCAGGGCAAGGAGTACGCCGAAAGTCCCATGTATGTCACTTATCCGTCACGTTACCTGGTGTATATCGAGATCTGCGACAGCTCGGCGTACTATGAAAGGAACGCCGAGGGCGAACTGATCCGGCATGAAGTGGATCCGTCCCAGCTTGAAATGCCGATCCTGGGGAATATCAATTTCAAGAAGGCGCTCTGGTACGGTGTAAACCGCAAGACGCTGGCCAACCTGAATCAGGGCTTCCCGGTTACGTATATTATTCCGGATACTTCGGAAGCATACGAAGACGGAACCCTTTTCAAAGATACGGATGTGGCGAAATCCTATCGGCAGTCGGTGGAAGAATCCTACAATCCGGAACTGGCAAAGCAGTATTTTGAGAAAGCCATGGACGAATGCGGTTACAGCAAGACGGATAAACTCGTGATCGAATTTAAGACCAACGAGGATTTCCACCAGACGCAGACCGCTATCGTTTTGCAGGAACAGTATACGAATGTATTCGGCGAAGACCGTATTGAAATCAAACATACTGTTACAACGGAAGTCTTCAAAAAACTGTGGAGAGAAAATCCCAATATTTATCAGCTGGGTGTTTCCTACTGGTCCCGGGCTGTGACGGATGAGAGCCCCTACAATACGTTCGACACCTTTGCTTCCTCCTTCTATACGACCGCTGCCGCCTCCTATCACGTGGAAAAGGTGGAAGATCTGGTCTAT
>JAEEGL014176967.1_pt1 | contig 44268 bp, 36 predicted proteins | sample 9134231 | NCBI WGS metagenome assembly JAEEGL01 (sample SAMN16246548, study PRJNA631951) | gut metagenome | biome: gut microbiome; feature: rumen; material: fiber-attached | host: Bos | place: Iran: Karaj | collected 2018-10 | reverse complement strand
TATTCGCACCTAATAAAGTATTTAGTGAATATATATCAAATGTACTTCCAGAATTAGGTGAAGAGAACACAAAAGAAACAACATTTAGTGATTTCTTAGAGACATATATAATAGAATATAAATCAATTGAATCATTTACATCATTTATAGAAAGATATTATAAACATGATGAAGCTCACATAGATTTAATTAAATTTAAACAATCAAATGAAATAATACCAGTAATAGAAGAATATATTAAAAACTATGTAAGTAAAGCATCATTTATAGATGAAATACTAAATCATGATTTATATATAGAAAAATCAAAACTAAATTATTATCTTAAAGAAAGATACTCCTCTATTCCACTATTTGAAAGAATAGATGAAATAGCTACTAAGATAGCTGAAATGGAATTTAAAGGAAATAAATCAAAACAAAGACAAATAAGAAAATGGTTAAGAGAAAGATTAAATATATCTCTTGATATGAAAGAAATATATAAAAACTTCTATAAAAGCAATGAATTTAAAAATGCTTATCCTAAAGAAATAAGTGAATCATATATAAACAAATTAGATGAAAAAGATATTTCATTTGAAGATGCATGCTTATTCGTATATATGAAAAGCTTATTAAAATTCCTTGGTAATGATTATTCAATAGAACAAACAATTATAGATGAAGCTCAAGATTATAATATACTTCAATATATATTACTTAAAAAGATACTTAAGAAAAGTAAATTTACAATACTAGGAGATATAAATCAAACAATTAATCCTTATTATCAATATAAATCTCTTAAAGATTTAGAAAGTGTATTTAAAGAAGGAACAAATTATATAGAACTAACTAAAACATATAGATCTAGTCCAGAAATAATTGAACATACAAATAAAATACTTGGTCTTAACTTAGTATCAGCTATTAGAAGAGATACTCATATACCAGTAGAATTTAGAATAGAAGATAATTTAAAAGATCAATTAATTAAAGATATAAATAATCTAAGTAAAGATAATAGAAGTATTGCTATTATTACAAAAACAGATACAGAAGCAAGTAAGATATATAAACTTCTTCATAAAGATGTTGAAGATTTAGTACTCATAGCAAACAATTCAAAAGCGTTTTCAAGAAAACTAGTAGTACTTCCATCATATATGGCAAAGGGTCTTGAATTTGATGCTACTATTGTATATACAGATAAAGATAATAAATATACATATAATGAAAGATATCTATATTATGTATCATGTACAAGAAGTCAACATCATTTAATAATTTATAATCAAGATAAAACAACTGATTAATCAGTTGTTTTAAAATGCTTATTTTTTGATATAATAATTATAAGGAGATAACTATATGAAAGAAGTATTTGTTAATTCATATGAAAATGATGGCTTTACTAACATTGTATATAAAGATGAAGAATATTTGTTAGTTGATTCATATACAATAAATCATAGATTATATTGTCAATTTTCTAGTTTTGATAAAAATTTATTTTTAGAAAAACGTGATAAGAAATACTATTCTATTAATGATTTAGAAGTATTAAATAAATTACGTGAATTAGCAAATTTAAATAAACCTGAGTTCCTTTTTATAATTAAAAAAGCTATTGTTTCTCTTTGGGCTGAAGACGTTAAAGAAATAGATAAAGATACAAAAGAAAAAATGATTGATTTTGTTTATCAAAGATTAAAAAAAGGTGGTTGTACATTAAGTGAGCAACAAGTTAAAACAAGACTACGTAAAGTAAAATACTTTACTGGTCATCCTAAAGCATCAAGAGAATTAGTAGCTGCTTTTTATCATCCAGGATCAGATTCAATTTTAATACCAAATATAGAAGATTATGAAAATATTTTCCATGAATCTGTTCATGCTCTTGGTGGAAAAAGAATGTATGAAAATATGTTTAAAATTGGAACAGGTTTTATTGAAGGTGGAACACAATTAGCTACCCTTAAATCAATCAAAAAAACTAGACTTAGTTCATATATGTATGGTGAATATTTTAATTTTAAATCTAATAGTTATAATTATGAAATTGCAATTATGTGGCAATTGGAATATTTGCTTGGCAAATCATCTATAGATTCAATTACATCTGGTGATACTAAATTCTTTAAAGAATTTATAGATAAATATGGTATGAATATATTTTTATATGCTAGACATACAACAAATAAGATAAATGCTTTCCAAAGAAGGATGATACAGAATTATAATCCAAAAAAATTATTATTTGAATTACAAGATAAACTATTAACACATTGTTTTGATAAGGATTTTACACAGATAAAATCCTTAGAGGATGCAACAAGATATTTAAATAGATTAAACAATTTTGGTGGTAGACGTGTAAGAACAAGAACTGATTCATTTTTAGAAGAATACTATAATAAAAAGCTAATACAAGTTAAAGAACACTTATTAAAACTTGGAATAGAAGAAGGAATTATTGATGAAATGATTAATAATCATCAATATAAACAAGTTCAATTTGCACCTATGCATACAAGTTTATTCAACTCTTTAATTCATTATATGAACAACCAAGGAAAGTTCTATATAGAAGCAAAAAATATACCTTTTGAACATTGTTCATTTTACGCATACAAAATTGAGGAAGACTATTACATGTGTGCAACATTAAATGGAATTGTTGTTTATACATGTAAAGGAAATCTGTATGAACCAATTAGATCAGAGCGTGATAAAATAACAATAATAAATGAAACTATGGGAGAATATGAAGGTAAAAGAATACCATTAGAAAAAATAGAAATACTACAAAAAGAAGAAATGAGAAAAGTTGGTTAATTAAAAAGTGCGAATTATTTCGCACTTTCTTTTGTTAATTCTAATGTCATTTGAGGTTCTTGTCCTATATTCATATATGGTGACAATATATGGTTTAGTTTGCTACATACATCATCTATTGTATACCCTTTTATTTGCGCTGCGGCTGCTGTTGTACGTCCACTACCACCAAATAATTGCATAACTATAGAAACATCTATTAACCCATTGCTTCTTGCACTAATAAATAAAGTATCATCTTTAATATATCCAATAGCAAATACAGCATGAGCATCAATATTTAATAACATATCATTTGCTATTTTAGCCAAATCTTCTGTTTTAAAAATTCTATTTGGATCTTTTATATCATATGTAATAGCATATCTTTGTGAAATCATCTCTGCATTACCAGAAATTTCTCTTATGAAATTTAAGTGTTCAATAGAATCTCTAAACATTGCTTTTGCTTCAGATGTTTTAGCACCTTTATTAATTAATTTAGATACTGCACTAAACATTGCATCACTATCAAAATTTAATGTACAAGAATCTAACATTATTCCTGCTAATAAATAATTAGCATGCATTTTATCTAATTTAACACCATATAATCCAATTAATCTAGTTATTTCTTCACTAGCACTAGATAATCCTTCTTCAATATAAGCATAATTAGATTTAATGGTTGTAGCGTCTGTTTTATGATGATCTATTACATATATTCTTTTAAACTTATCTAAATAATCTTTTGTAGCCATTCTAGGTTCTTGATTAACATCAAGAGCAATCATTAAACTATTCTTTGTTAATAGATTATCAAGATCTTTTGCTCTAATATATTTAAATTCACCTTTAGTTGCTTTAATTGCTCTACTTGCTACCTCTTCTCCATTATCAAAATCATCATCTAAAACAATATATGATTCCCTTTTCTTCTTTTTACAGATAAGAGACATTCCTATAGCTGATCCAATTGCATCCATATCAGGTCTATTATGAGCTACTATGAATACTCTATCGCTTTCTTTTAATAACCTGTCAAGGGCTTCTTTATTCTTTCTACTACCCTCAGCAGCTACTCTTTCTAGCATTTTAAAAATACTTCCTCTCTCACTTAAAAAAGTGATACACATTATTATACTAATAAAAAATAAATAGTCAATTTGACAAATTATTAAAAATATGCTTCAAAAAAGCAAGATTTAAATCTTGCCTTTTAATTTCTTTTCAAGTAACATCATTGGTTCAGTTCTATCTTTAAGAATGCTTGTAATTGATAAATCATTATGTATATCATATATAACTTCTGCTAATTGTTTTGAACAATCACATACATGTATCCATGGTTCTTGTTTATACTCTTCTGGAATATATGATAAATTACTTACAAATAAACCATCTAATTTTTTCTCTTTAACATATTTTTTAAACTCATCTATTCCATCAGTAAATAATGCAAATGTTACCATTATGTAAATATGTTCTGCTCCTTTTTCATGTAAAACGTTTATTGTATCAAACATACTTCCACCACTTGATATCATATCATCTATTACAATAGCTGTTTTACCATTTAAATTAGAGTGTCCTACATATTCATGAGATAATACTGGATTTTTACCATCTACTACACGATTTAGATCCCTATTCTTCCAGAAATCACCAGCATCTCTCATAACACCTTCATTAGAAAATGAATCTAAATAATTATTTCTTCTATTAACAGCTCCACCATCTGGTGCTACAAAAACAATATTTCTTAATTGTTCAGTTGGAACATCTCTTATAAATTGATCAAGTATTGCATTAGTTGCTAATACATTTTCAAATTCCATTCTATATGTAGCATGCTCTACTCCTTGATCATGAGCATCAAAAGTAATAAAACTTCTTACTCTTGGTAAATTATCTAATTCTCTTAAATTAGCTCCACATGATAGAGGTTCTCTGTGTTGTCTTTTGTGTTGTCTTCCATTATATAAAATTGGCATAACAATATTTATTCTATCAGCATGACAATTAGTTGCATTTATACCATCTTTTAATTGTTGATTTAAATCAGTTGGACTAGCATGATTAATAAAATTACGCATTTTATATTGTATACTATAATTTTCTACATCAGTTAAGAAATATAGGTCTTTACCTCTAACTGTTGAATTAATTACTACCTTTCCATGTCCATCTTGGAAGAAATACTCTGTTATTGGAACTACAAAAGTATATCTATTTGGGTCATATTTATACATCTCTAATAGATGTTTATCTACAGCTTGTCCTAACTCTAATGCACTTTTAAAAACTATTAATCCAAGTTTTTCTTTTTCAAGTTGCTCTTTCATTATTACACCTCCACAAAAAAAGAGTACATAAAAATACTCTTATTTACTCAATAATATATTACAACAGCATATACTTATACATATCAACATATTACCACGACCTACAACTAGAATAACATGTAAAATACATTATTTCAATATTATTTTACTTATATTTAACTAATATTGTTACTCTTTATTTCTTCAAATCTATATTTTTGCTTTACATTAGGATATTTTTCTTTATCAACAAGAGATATAAAATCATTATATTTTCTTGCCCATCTCATTTTATCCTCTACATTTTCATATATAACTATTTTATCTAAAGTTTTTCCAACTGATTCACAATCATAAACAATATCTATAACTCTATAGATATGCCCTTTAAAATGTCTATATAATTTTCCTACTTTAATACTTCTCATAATAAAATAATTATAACAAAAAAATAGTCAGATAACTAACTATTTTATTTTTCTTACTAATTGCATTATATAATCTTCTTTTTTTTGCTCTGTTAATGGAGGTAGATACTCCACATATTTTTCAAATTTTATTAAATCAGAATAACTTGTTTCTCTTATTGTTTTATCTTCTTGTAAAGTAATATTATCAAATACTCTATACATTCTTTCTGAATCTCTTAAATGTTCATAAAATCTATAAACATTTGTTATAATATTATATGATTCTGGGCTAGTTTGTTTAATAATACCATCTACCCATTTATTTTCATTTGAATTTGAAATAGCTCCATTAAATAATATAACTCCATTAGGATCTTTTTGTAATGACATCATTACTATATCAAATGCTTTTCTTTTTGCAGGAATAACTTCGTTTGGTTCTTTTACTGCTTCTTTAAACGAAGAAAAAAGTGGGAATGTATCATCTTCATCAATATAGATATAAGAAGTATTAGCAGGTGCTATTAATGGAGCATAACTTGCTAACGGTTCCGATGGATCTACTACTCTATTACTTGATTCTATTTCTTTTGTACACGATAAAAGACTTAGATAAAAATCTCTTTCATCTAATGTCATATTATATGCTTGAAAAACCTTTTCGAATGTTAATTCTTCTTCATTTGTCATATTGCTCACCCCATTAAAGCAAATATATTATACTATAAAAATTTCTTATTGCAACAAAAAAGAACTAATTTCAGTTCTTAAAATGAATCTATATTTACTTTTACTTTTTTATTTCCATCATTATAAGCTTTTGCTTGGATAAGAGTCTTTATACTTGTTGCTATTTTTCCCTTTTTACCGATTACTCTTCCCATATCATCTTCAGCAACAATGATTTCAATAACATTTTCATCTTCACCTTCAAATTGTTGTACTTTAACAAGATCTGGTTCTTTTACTATTTTTTTAACGATTAATTCTGAAAATTCTACTAAATTCATTATTTATTCTTTTTTGATTTATGGAATTCTTCCATAATACCTACTTCACTAAGAATATTCTTTGCTGTATCTGTAGGTTGAGCTCCTTCCTTAAGCCACTTTAATGCAGATTCTTTATTTACATTAAATTTTTCTGCTTCTAAAGGCATATATGTTCCTATAGATTCAATTATACTACCATCTCTTTTAGCTCTTGAATCAGCTACTACTAAACGGTAAAATGGTCTCTTTTTAGCACCCATTCTTCTTAGTCTAATTTTTACTGCCATACACCTGATCTCCTTCCTTTGACATAGATATATTACACTAAAAAGAAAAAGTTGTCAACACTTTTTTGTTGACAACTATGCTTTTTTAAACTTTTTCTTTACAATATTTATTCCTTCAAGTACAAATTCATTTTTAAATATCAATAATACACCAAAATATATAATTGTTCCTACTACAATTTCTATAAATGTAGTAAGTGCACACATCTTAGCATTAAATAATATTGCTAGTACTCCAGCTCCCATAAATAATCCAGCAATTAAATACTGATGAGTATTTTTGGTTATGCCTTTGAATGATAAGAATTCTTTTACATATATGAAATCTATTATTGTAATAACAAGTTCTGCTGTTATTGATGCTATTGTTGCTCCTACACTAGCAAGTCTTGGTATTAATATTGCATTTGCTACTAAGTTTACACCTGCTCCTACAAATAATATCTTAGCACTTTGCAACCTTTTACCAATTGGATTCATTATTTGAGTACATAAACAACTACTAAATGCAATTATTAATAATATAGGTGCAAATAAGACTAATAATAATTTAACTTTTTCAAAACCAATTCCAAAATACCAATCTACAAAACCATATGAAATACACATTAATCCTATTACCATTGGTATACCTATTAATTGATCAAAGTTAAGTGATCTATTTACTCTAAATTTCATTTCATCAAACTTTTTATTCTTAAATAAATATGACATTCTTGGATACATAACAGAGTTTAATGATGTTAATACGGTTTGACATACATGTATTAATTTATGAGCTTGTTCATAATAACCATTCTCTGCTTCTTGTTGTGTAATTAAACCAATCATTGTTTTATCCATTACAGTATATATTTGAGTAGCTATCTGTGGTAAGAAATATATAATTGTTTGTTTTAAATGATGGAATACTTTTAGTTCTTTTATTGGTACTTTTTCAACTAACTTATGTACTCTTCCCCATAGAATTGCAGTACTCAATATCAATGATACACTGTGTACTAATATGTATATTGGTAAATCACTTTTTTCTTTGACAAATATAAATACTGCTGCTGTACAAGTTAATTTAACAATTATATTTCTTATTGTAATAGCTTTATAATTCTCTAATCCTTGATATAAGAAAGTTATATTAAATACATTAGCTATAATATTTAATGCCATTATCTTGTAAATAATATTGTATTTTGTTTGAGCATACAAAAAGAAAAAATAACCTAGTAATGAAATAAATCCTGTAAACATTTTCAATAACAAAAGTTCCCAGAATATTTTAGACATTTCTTTCTTGGAATCTCTTGCCATTGCTATTTCTCTATTACCATAACTAGCTATTCCTAAATTAGCAACTAATATAAAATATGAAACTATTGATAATGTATAACTAGATACACCTACTCCATCTACACCAAGAACTCTTGATAAGTATGGTGCTGTAATAAGTGGAACAACTAAAACAACAATTTCATATAATAAATTATAAAAATAGTTTTTTCTTACACTTTTAGCCATTATTACTTTTTAAATCTATATCCTCTCTTATATGGGATTACTTTATTTCCTTCAATTACAAATCCATTTGCTGCATTTAATAATAATATCTCATCACTTTGAGAATCACCATATGCATTATCAATTGGAATATTAGGAAGAGCTTCTCTTACTCTTCTTAATTTTTCATCACCTTTACAATTTATACCAAGTATTTTACCATTCATATCTACTCTAGTAGCTATAACATTTCTAATACCTAGTTTTCTTGCAAATTGATTTAACCATAGATCATAAGATGCTGAAACTATAACATCATTATCTGTATGTCTTGATTTATATAATGGTTTAATCTTATTCATATGAGAATCAACAAAATCATTAATAAATTTTGGATAGTTTTCTATCTTAAATATGAATGATAACATAGTTTCTTTAACTTGTTCAAAAGTAGCTAATCCCATATTAAATTCTTTATTTAATTTTTTAGCTTGTCTTAAACATTTCATTACCATAAATGGATGTTTCTTTAATCCATATTTAATAATATCTTTTGTTGAATCACCATTATAAATAGTTCCATCAAAATCATAAATATTCATATTATCACCTATTCTATCAAAATAATTATACTAATTAGTCATTATTTCTTCAAGTACTTTTATAATTTGATACAGTCTGTATTTTTATTAAAAACTCTTATTTTATTAATTCTACCTTCATCATCTTTTTTATATACTAAAGCATAATAATTACCTTTAATTCTATTATTATAATATTGTCTAGATTTACCAAATATATTAATTGGATTACTATCTAAATTATCTTCATATATGTTTTTATAATTAATAAACATTAACTTAGTTTTAAGATTTCTTTTAATACTATCTTTATAAAATACTTTATAATTCTTTATCTTATTATCTTTAAGATGCTTTTCTATTATATCTTTATTCTCTTTTTTCATTACAACAATAGTTTCTTTCTTATTATATAATAATGATAATAGTTTAATAAAAGATGCTTTAATTCTTTTACTATTTGTTTTTAATAAACTTTTTAAACAAATCTTTATTTTTTTAGAAATACTATTAGTTAAAATAATACTCTTATTACTATTATATAAATAATAATTATCTACTTTATAAACACAATTATTTTCATTAACATTTTGCATAAAACTACTAGATTTAATTGGAAGTTTTTTATCATCATAAAATACTTCTATTTTATTATCTTTGTTATCAGTAATTACTTTATAAAGATTTTCTTCATAAGCACACCAATCAAAATTATTATAATAACTTCTTTTATATATTTGTGGTTTATTATCTATTTGCTTTCCATTAACTTTTACTATAGTTTTATCTTCTAAGAATTTATTAACAAGTAATTCTATTACATATTTATTGTCTTTTTTATAGAAATTATCTAAATTTACGTAACAATCATTAATATTTCCAAATTTAATATTTTTATAGAATATATCATTATTATTAATCTTTATATCTTTTTGAATATCTTTACCATACTTAATATTTAAAGTGAATATTTTATCATAAATTGTAAACTTTCTTTGTTCAAGAATTATATAATCATCTATTTGTTTTAATAGATTAACTATATGTTTATCATGATTAATAAATTCATCTTGTGGAATACTAAGTCCTGGTGCTACTTTTAATTTATGCCTTAAACAATACATAACTAAATACTTAGCATAAGGAATTATTTCACCAAATACTTCTTTAGATAAATTTAATACATAATCATATATATTTTTAGAAGTATATGTATACCATGATAAAGAATTATCAGATACTTGCATAGCTGAACTTCCATTAATACGTTTTCTATACATATACTCTGATGTTGTAACAAGAGCATATTTTTTAGATTTATTCTTAAATAATACATCTGTCATAAATTTAAGATCTTCACTAAATCTTATCTTTTCGTCAAAGCGTATATTCTTAATAGCATTTCTTCTAATTACATTGAATACATATATTTGTATACATTCATAGTCTTTTGTAATATCTACTATTCTAGAACCTTTATCGAATTTATAATCTGATGGATGATAATCATTATCTGCTTCAAAAAAATGTTGTCTAAATGTAACAAAGTTTATTTCATCATGTTTTTCTAACATTTTTATTCCTTCTTCATAGTAGTTATTCTCTACATAATCATCAGGGTCTAAAAAAGAAATATAGTCTGCTGTAGCAGCTTCTATACCTACATTTCTTGCTGAAGATACTCCACCATTTTCTTTTTTGATATAAACTACATTATCATATTTATCTGCATATTTTTTACATATTACATCTTCATTAGCAGGACTACCATCATTTACTAATATTAATTCTATATTTTCAAAACCAATAGTTTGATTAACAACACTTTCAATAGCTTGTACTAAGTATTCTTCAACATTATATATTGGTAAAATTACAGATATTAAATATTTGTTTTTTTTCATTTTTGTCCTCTATTCTTAACTGCATAATTATATGAATCTCTACACATCTCTTCAAGTGTTTTAGTTGTCTTAAAATGTAGTTCTTTTTCTGCTTTAGTTGGATCTGCTAAACAAATAGCTATATCACCTTTTCTTCTAGGAGCAAATTTATAATTTACTCTAACATTATTAACACGTTCAAAAGTATTAACAATATCTAAAACACTATATCCTTCTCCTGTACCTAAATTATATATGAATAAACCTTTATCTTTTTTAATCTTTTCTAATGATCTAACATGTCCACGTGCTAAATCAACTACATGAATATAATCTCTTATACCAGTACCATCTTTAGTAGGATAATCATTACCAAATATACTTAAACACTCTAATTCACCAGTAGCAACTTTTACTACATATGGCATTAAATTATTTGGTATTCCATTTGGTTCTTCTCCAATTAAACCACTTTCATGAGCACCAATTGGATTAAAATATCTTAATAAAACAATATTCCAATCTTTATCAGATTCATATAAATCCGTTAAAATTCTTTCTATAAACATTTTAGTAGTTCCATATGGATTAGTTGTAGATAGTTTATATGTTTCTTTAAATGGAATTCTTTTAGATAATCCATATACAGTTGCTGAAGATGAGAAAATAATATTTTTACAATTAAATTCTTTCATTACTTCACATAGTATAATAGTAGATCCTAAATTGTTATGATAATAGTTTAATGGTATTTGAACAGATTCACCTACTGCTTTATATCCTGCAAAGTGAATAACAGCATCTATTTTGTTTTCTTTAAATATCTTTCTTAAAGCTTCTTTATCACAACAATCATCTTTATAGAATTTTACTTTTTTACCAGTTATTTTTTCTATATAGTCTACTGTTTCTATTTTAGAATTATATAAATTATCAATAATAACTACTTCATATCCTTCATTTAATAATTCTACACATGTATGACTACCAATATAACCTGTTCCACCTGTAACTAATATTTTCATATAAATCTCCTTTTAATCAATTAAATCTTCGATTAATTTATATATTTTCTTGCAAGAATTTCCATTATAATCTATATATTTCTTAATGAATTTATTTAATTCATTATAATCATAATTATCTTTTTCAATAGCTTTTACTATTTCTTTAGCATCTTTAGTAACTGTTCCTGGTAAATCTTTAAAATAATCAACATTTAAGCTTCTATTTTTATTATAACTATCATAATCAAAAGCATAGAAATATAACGGTTTATTTAGAAAACCAGCTTCATATAATATACATGAATAATCTGTTATAACATAATCTGCAATATGTATCATTTCTATAGAAGAAAAATCTTTATCAAACAATACATTTTTATTATTAACAGTGATATTTGATAATGGATGTGCTTTTAATATAAAGTTATATTTATCATAATCTATTAAATCACATAATATATTAGTATATTTTTCAAATTCAGTTTCATTCTTTCTAAATGTTGGAACATATACTATATTCTTTTTCTTTTTTAATTCAGGATATTTATTATATATTTTATCTTTTATACTATTAACTCTCTTTTTATCGGCCAATAAATCCATTCTTGGTAAAGGTATTATTTTAATATAATCTTCTGGATAATCAAATTGTCTTGCTAGATCATGTCTATATCCTTCACCAGCACATAATATAGCATCATATCCTTTATGCATTCTAAGTACTTTAGCCATTTTACTACTATTACCTTCATCTTGATCTAAAATATCATAACCAAACTTCTTCATAGTACCGACAGAATGCCACATTTGTAATACTTTTAAGTTTTTCTTATGTTTTAAAATACTTATGCAAATACAATATGAATCTAATATAACTAACTTTGATGTTGCTATATGACGCATTTGTTTAAGCATATGAAAGAAATACAAAAATAATTCTTTTGCATTAGCTTCTTCTTTACCAACAAGTTTTTTACATAATATTACTACTTCATATTTTTTATGACTTTTAATTTCACTTTCTAATAATTTAAAATCATCAGATGGACTATTTGTTTGTCTACTTATCATAACAATTTTATCTTTAGTAGGAAATAATTTCATAAAGAAATATATTATGTTTAGAATAAATTTTGCAATTTCAATTAAAACATATTTCATAAAAAACTCCTATAAATATTTTACCATATTTTTGGATTTAAAAAAGCACTTTAGTGCTTTTTAATTACATTTCTGATTCTATATATTCAAGTGTTCTTTTGAAACCTTCAAATATTGAGTACTTTGGTTTCCACTTTAATTCTTTTCTTATCTTATCAGTTGACAGTATACCAAGTGTAAAGCTTGCTGTACCTGTATTTACAGTTTCTTTTGGAATATCAAAAACTAGTTTTAATTTTCTTTCTGGATAAATTGTTACCATTGTTTCTGCTAATTCTTTAATTGATGTTTTAGATTTTTCATCAGCTATATTATATACCATATCTTTTGATTTTAATAAAACCATAAACATTGCACTTACAGCATCTCCAATATAAGTATAAGTTCTTACAGCTTCACCTTTACTCTTTAATACTATATTTTCATGATTAACAACATTTTTTAAGAAGTCTGCTTGTACTCTACCATCATGAATAGACATTCCTGGTCCATATGTATGAGCAAGTCTAACAACTTTTGTATTTAAACCATATTCTTGTTTAAAACCACTACACATATTTTCAGCTGCTTTCTTTCCTTCAGCATAACCATTTCTTGGAACTAAGTGATCTACATCTCCTAGTTTACCATTTTCATAAAAGAATTCTTGTCCTTCTTCTGGTTGACCATATATTTCTCTAGAAGATATAAATAAATATCCCTTACAATTATGATCTTTAGCATACATTAGAGTATTTGCTGTACCTAATGTATTTGCAAAATTTGTTTCAACTGGTTTTTCTCTCATAATTAATGGACTTGCTGGTCCAGCAGCATGTACTATGTAATCCATATCTTTATCACAATTAATTGGAACAGTAACATCTTGTTCAATTAAATGAACATTTTTATTGTTTAAAACATATTCTGGTAATTTATTTTTATTTCTAACTACTAAGTATAAATTAATATCATAGTTATATTTCTCATTTAAAACAAGTAATGTATTTACAAAATAAATACCTACCATTCCACTAGCACCAGTTATCATAAAATTAGTATTTTTTAAATCTTTTAATTCTTTATTTTCTTTAATTATTTGTAAAGCATCTTCTTCTAATATTTTATTCATTCTTTTACTCCTATTGTTTTAAAATTTTTTGGAATTCATCTTTTTTATTTCTATTTGTATATAATTCAAAGATTTGTTTATAATCTTCTGATGATAATTTAGCAAGTAAATCTATATAATCTTCAGGAGTAGTTACTTTTATATTTCCTCTTATACCTTCAGTTAAATGTGTCTCAAAACCATTTAATTCCATTAATGTACAACTATCAACAATATCAGTATAATCAGGATTTTCTTTTCTTACTTTTAAATGCATATTATAAATATCATCTAATCTAAAACATTGTGGTGCTTGAGCAGTATATACGAATTTTCTTTTTGGTAATTCATCAATATTTGTACCATCATAACTAATAACAGGTGTCTCAAAAGCAGGAGTACATGTTATAGAAGAACCATATTTTTTAGTTGTTTCTATATTCCTAGTTATTAAGTCTTCAGTAATTAATGGTCTAACACCATCATGTATTAATACTATTGAATCACCAGGTTCTTTTTTATGAGCAATTTCTAGCCCATTGAAAATAGAATCTTGTCCTGTTTTACCTCCTGGTACTATTCCACCTTTTGGTATTTTAGTAATGTTGTACTTCTTTACTAATTCTGTAAGATAATCAATTAGATCTTCTTTACAAGCAACATATATTTTGTCAATCTCTGGATGATATTGGAACTTTTCTAGAGTATGGATAATAATTGGTTTTCCATAAACATCTAGAAATTGTTTAGGAATACTACTTCCCATTCTTTGCCCTGTTCCACCAGCAAAAATAATAGCTATATTCATAAATAAACCTCCTTAATATAAACTATTTCTTTTTATTCATATGTTTTTTTATTAAATCAACTATTTGAATAGTTGCATTTCCCTTTTCAAAACATCCTCTTAGTTTAAGATATTTTAAACGTTTACTTTCATATTTTTTATCATCAAAATCTAAAATGTTTTTAACTAATTCATCAGAACTTTCAGAAATACTACATGGTAATTCATCTAAATCATAATAGAAACCTCTATCTGATTTTGAATAACTTTCTAAGTCTTCACCCAATATAAAACTTGGTCTATTTGTTAACATAAAGTCACATATCCAACTTGAATAGTCTGTAATACCAGCATCTACAACAGCTAATAAATCTTGCATATCTGGATAGAACGTTGCATCAATTACATTATGTTCTTTATCATATCCTTTATGATAATACTTTTCTTTATGATGGAATCTTACAACAACTTTCCACTTTCCACCAAATCTTTTTTCCATAGCTTTTCTAATTTCATCATAATTTATTTCTAGTTTATTATTAACTTCTCTATCTTTTTCTCTAAATGTAGGAGCATATAATAATATCTTAGTATCTTTATCTATTTTTAATGCTTCTCTTACTTTTTTATCTAATTCTTTTATTTCTTTAGAATTTTTATCTTTAAAGAAAATATCATTTCTAGCATGTCCATATTCTAATATTGGTGTCTTTGGCCAATAAGTACTTCTATAGACTTTATTTTCAAAATCACTGTTAGAAATTACATAATCAAAGTCTTTAGCAAAGAATTTATTTCTTTTAATAACTAAATGTGCACTTAAACTATTATCAACAGCAATCTTTTTAATTCCCATTGAACCATGCCAAGTTTCCAAAAATAATTGGCCTCTTCTTTTTCTATAATAATATCTTCTACCAAAGTTATGTTCATTATCTATTAATACTTTAGCAGTATTAACTTCTTTATAAAATTCATATGTCCCTTTTTTAACTACTTTAACACTCTCTGGGTATTGATCTTTCTTTTCATTTTTAGAAACTCTCTCTTTAGCCCATACTAATTTATAAGGTAATTCTTGTCTAATTACTTCATCACAAATTGCTTTAGGATTACATGTATATGTTCCTTGAGCAGTTGCAAAAACTATTTTATCTTCTAATTTATGATGAAATAATAATGCTGTCTTGTTTAAAATAAAAACTATTAATATTCTAATTGGTTCTTTAACTATTTTATATAAAAAGTTTCTTCTTATTTTATTTTTTAATTTATCAATATCCATATATAACACTCCTAAATGATTAATCTTTTCTTTCAAATATAACACTTGTTTTTAATACTAAGAATAATACTATTGCTGCTAAAATAGCATAACATATCATAGATAATACTTTATCTCCTAAAGTATAGAAAATAGTTGTTATTGAGAAAAGAATATTAATTCCATAAATAATTAATAAAGAACTCTTTTTAGAGAATTTCTTTAATAATTGATGATGTATATGTTCTTTATCTGCTTGATCTATCTTTTGTCCTTTTAATTTTCTTCTTATTATAGCAAATAAAGTATCTAAAATAGGAATTGCTAATATAAATAATGGTACTACTAATGATGCAAGAGTTGTTGTTTTAAACCCTATTAAACATATAACTGCTATCATAGCTCCACAGAATGTACTACCAGCATCTCCTTGATAAATCTTAGCCGGTGGGAAATTATGTACTAAATATCCTAAAGTACAACCTAACATAATTAAACTTAGTATTACATCTAAACCACCAAATTTATTTAATATAAATCCTAATACAGCTATAGTTAAGAAATAAATAGACGAAATACCAGCACATAAACCATCTAATCCATCTATTAAATTCATAGCATTTATAATAGCTACTATAATTAGTACTGATAATAATTCTGGTAATAATGGAATAATATCAAAATTAATTTTTAGTCCTAAAAATGTTGTCTTAGTTAGTTTTAATCCTCCATAGAATACTATGATAAGAGCAACTATTACTTGAACTAATACCTTATACTTATTAGGCATTGGTGTTTCACTCTTTGTCATATCATCAAATAATCCTAATAACATAATTAAAAATGATGATATTAAAATAGATAACATTAAATTATTCTTTTCAGCAAATAACATATATCCTAATAAGAAAGCTAAAAATATACCTATTCCACCAAGCAAAGGCATTGGTTTAGTATGTATCTTTCTCTTTTTATCTGGCATATCTAATACATGTAAAAATACAGCTACTTTCTTCATAATATGAACAAAAATAACTGACGCCAAAAAACATACTCCAACAATTAAAAAAACGTTATGTCCATTAATACTATAGTTCATTATTTCACATCCCTAATTACATTATAAAACAAATATGTTTTTTTTTCCATATTTTATGAATATTATATTATAAAAAAATATATTATTTTATATGTAAAGTATGCCCTATTTTAGTGAAATAAAAGCATCGTTTTGTTATAATTTATATAGTAATATAATGGAGGTGAAGTATGAATAAATATATTAAATTTGTTTTAATAGTTTTTTTGTTTATCTTAATACCTTCATTTATTAGTGCTGAAGAATATAGTGCTGTTATTACAGGATCATCTGTTAGAATAAGAAAAAATCCTAGTACAAGCAATTCTAGTATTCTTTATACAGTTAACTCAGGTACTTCTGTTGTAGTACTTGATAAAACAACTATTAGTGGTTCTGGATGTTCAAATGGATGGTTAAAAGTTAAATATAAAGAAAAAGAAGGATATGTTTGTTCTAATTATGTTAGATATATTGATTCTTCATTTTCTGGAATAAATGTTGTTAATTGGACAGCAAGAGTTAATGCTAATGATGTTGGTGTAAGAGAAAAAGCTACTACATCATCAACTAAAATAAATTCATTATCTCTTGGAGTAAATGTTGCTATATTAGAAGAGGTAAATGGAAACAATAACTCTTGTTCAAGTGGTAAATGGTATAAAGTTCAATATTATGGTAATAAAACTGGATATATATGTAAGAACTATGTAACTAAGAAAGAAGATATTGTAGCAACTGATGAAGAATATAAAAACACTTTATTAGAAGCAGGTTTTCCTGAAACTTATGTTCCATTTTTAACATATTTACATAATAAATATCCAGAATGGAGTTTTGTTGCTAAAGATACTACATATAATTTCTCTCATGCAGTTAGTGCTGAAGAAGGAAAATGTTATATGCAAACAACAAATAATAACTATAGAACTTCTACTACTCCAGCTGAAGGATCTAGTTGGTTTAAAGTTAATTCATCTGTAATAGCATTTTATATGGATCCTAGAAACTGGTTAACTGAAGAAAGAATATTTATGTTTGAAAAATTAGATTATACGGATTCTTTAGAAGAAAGCTACCCTGCTCTAGTTAAAACTATATTTGGTAATGGTAAATTAGCAGATGATAAATATACTATTCCAATAGTTAATGCAGGTAAAGCAAAAAGAATAAGTCCTCTTGCAATAGCAAGTAGAATTAGATTAGAAGTTGGACCTGATGGTAGTGATTCAACTAGTGGTGGTGAATTTACATTTAAGGGAACAACTTATAGTGGATATTATAATTTCTTTAATATAGGTGCATATGAAGATACTGTTCAAGGTGTTAAAGTTAATTCAGTATTAAGAGGTCTATTATATGCAGCCAAAGTTATTTCAAGAGATGGAGAATTATGGAACAATATTGAAACTGCTATTAGTGAAGGTATATCTTTCTTAGCAAATGGATATATTAATAAAGGTCAAGGAACTGTTTATTATCAAAAATTTAATGTTTCTCCTGATTCTAAATATAGTCATTTTACACATCAATACATGACTAATATTCAAGCACCTGCTACTGAAGGTGGACAATCATACTCAGCTTATAAAAAAGGTAATATGTTAAATACACAATTTGTATTTGAAATACCTGTTTATAAAAATATGCCAGCATATACAAGTCTTCCAAATTCAGGAGATACAAATAATGATTTAAAATCACTTAGTGTTGATGGATTCTATTTATCCCCTACTTTTGATAAAGATATATTAACTTATGAGGTATATGTACCTACAAGTACTACTTCTATTACAATAAATGCTGAAAAAGAAAGTGAATTATCTACACTTGAAGGAACAGGTACATTTGAATTACCAGAAAATGAAACAGATTTTACTTTAACAGTTACTTCTCAAGTAAATGAAGAAAAGAAATATACAATAACTATAAAAAAAGTAGATGACACTACTACAGTTGATCAAAGTATACAAGCTTCAGGATTAACTATTAATGAAGATATATTATCTAAAGTTAAAAATAATACTAGTGCAAGTGTATTAATGGCTACATTAAGAAGCACTGGATCTCAAAATATTGTTATCAAGAATACAAGTGGAAATGAAATTGGTTCTGAAGATATTATTGGTACAGGATTTACAATTACAATATCTACTTTAGTTGAAACAAAAACATATACAATATCAGTTAATGGTGATACTTCTGGTGATGGTATCGTTACTATACTTGATTTATTAGAAGTACAAAAACATATTAAGAAAGCTGCACCATTATCTGGAGCATCACTTAAAGCTGCTGATACTTCTGGTGATGGTGTTGTAACTATACTTGATTTATTAGAAGTACAACAACATATTAAGAAAGTTAAACCTTTATAGGAGGAAATATGAAAAAAACATTTAAATTATTATTTACTGTATTTATAGCAGCAATCTTAACATTACATGTTCATGCTGCTAGTGCAAGTATTAAAGTATCTTCCAGTACAAGTCAAGTTGTGGTTGGAAAAACATTTACTGTTAAAGTAACTGTGTCTTCTTCTGCCCCACTTGGTGCATGGGAATATACACTAGATTACGACACTGGTAAATTTAAATTAATAAGTGGTGAAAACCCAGTAGTTGATCCAGCAAGCAATGGTTCTACTAAATCTAAAACTTATTCTTATAAGTTTAAAGCAATTGGAACTGGTTCTGGAAAAATTGGTGTTAAAAGTGTTGGTGTAGTCGGTTGGGATAAAAGTAGTATGTCTGTTTCTACTAATTCAAAAACAGTTAAAGTTATTACTCAAGCTCAATTAGAAGCATCTTATTCAAAAGATAATTATTTAAAGAAATTATCAATAGATGGATTAAAACTATCACCTTCATTTAAAAAAGATACTTTAGAATACACAGCTGAAGCTTCTGCTAATACAACATCAGTTAATATTAAAGCAACTAAAAATGATAGTAGATCATCTGTATCTGGTGCTGGAAAACATAGTGTTGGTGAAGGAGCTAATGTGTTTAAAATAACTGTTAAAGCTCAAAATGGTAGTACAAGAACATATAAAATAACTGTTAATGTTGTTGATCCAAATCCAATAGTAGTAAATGTAGATGGTGAAGAATTAACAGTCGTTAAAAGAGAAAGTTCTTTAGAAGCACCTGAAGATTATACAAAAACAACTGTTAAAATAAATGATTTAGATATACCAGCGTTTTATAATGAAACAAATAATTATACATTGGTAGGCCTTAAAAATACTGAAGAAACAAACTTATACATATATAATGCTGAAGATAATACATATAGTAAATATTTTGATGTTAAATTAGATGAACTTGATTTATATCCATTAACAATAGATAAAGATTTTGGTAAAGATTATTCACCTAGTACAGTTACAATCGGAACTCGTACATTTAATTCATTAAAACTTGCCTATGCTAATTATCATATATTAAAAGCTAGAAATTTAAATACAGGAAAAGATAATTACTATTTATATGATGAAGAAACTAATACAGCTATTACATATAAAGAAAAAGAAGAAGAAAAAGATACACCTCTTGTAGTAGAAAAGAAAAATGATTACAAAGATTTAGTTATTATACTAACTGGTGCTTGTGCTATATTAATGTTTGTAACATTATATGCTTTAATTAAAAAATCTAAATATAAAAAAGAATTAAAGAAATTATTAAATATGATTAAAGAAAAACAAGAACAATCTGAAAAAAGAAAAAAAGAAAGAGAACTACAAGAAGTAAAAGAAATAGTTGAAGATGAGAATAAAGATATAAAACCTAAAAAAGAAAAGAAATCAAAGAAAAATAAAGCTTAATTAAGCTTTATTTTTTTATACACTTACCTACTTTATCACTTTCTGTTTCAATTAAATTATGAGTTATAATTCCATTTGAAACTTCAAGTATTTCATCAGCATGTTCTTTTATATTATTAATATAATCTTCACTAATAGGATTATCATTTAAAGATATATATTCTTCATTTAAATTACTATAATAAACTGAATCAGTAAGAACATTTCCATTAGGGAATACTACTATTCCTTCCCCATCATCAAATATATCATGACCTAAAGAATACTTTTCTTTAAAACCAAACATATTAGCTATAGTTGGTAATACATCATACATACCCATTGTAGTACTAATAGTTTGACTAAATTTTTCATCTTTAGACCAAATAATTAATGGTGTATTTTTTAATAAATCATATGCATAATTATCCATACTTACATATTCTTCATCTTCACTATCAAGTATCTTATTATTAATAGGATCATAATTATATAATAAATCAAAGTCAGAAGAAGGTATTCTAGCTTCATGATCACCATATAATATAATAATTGTATTATCAAGCAAATTTGACTTATCTAAGCCCTCAAAAAGGTCTTTTAAGGCACTATCAGCATAATGAGAAGATTTTAGATAATTACCCATTGTAGTACCTTCTAAATAAGGTGATTTACCACTAATTCTTCTACCTCTAGCATTTACATATGAATACTTCATATTAACATCAAAATCTCCATATGCATCTAAATCACTAAATGGTGAATGATTTGATAATGTAATAACGGTACCAAAATAATTCTCATTTGTATTTTTAATATTCTCTAGCTTAGGAATGAATTGATTAAAGAAATCTTTATCACTTAATCCTAATCCTACAATCTTTTCACTATTAATATCTTCTGGTACATCATAACTTTCTTTAGCAAAGAAATCTTTATATCCTAGACTTTCATGCATTACTTTTCTATTCCAATATTCAGCATCATTAGCATGAGTACTAAAAGTATAATAACCTAGTTTATTAAAGTAATTAGGCATACTATAATATTTTCTGTCATAATAATTAACAAATACAGTTCCACTAGATGATGGCATTAAACCAGTTAATAAAGTAAATTCAGTATCTGATGATGTGCCAACACTTATTTGAGGATAGAATTTATTAAAATATAAGCCCTCTTTAGTTAATTTATTTATAAAAGGTGTTACTTCTTCATCATTTATTTTTAAATCAACTAAAAAGTTTTGTATACTTTCCATATGTATAAAGATAACATTTTTTCCTACAAATCTATCAGTATATTGATTAACAGTTTTTCCTTTATCCCATTTACAAGCATAATAATTTCTAAATACTAATGCAGCTTCATCATAACCATATAAATTATCTATTTTAGGATGAACACTTTGTACTAAATCAGTAATAGTATAAGCATACATTCCATATCTTCTTAATATATTTTCCCTATTCCACTTTTTAGCATATCTATTAATATCATATGTTGATATTAAAGCTAATACTGTAACAATTACTACTATTGGAATAACAATTTTTCTATATTTAATCTTTTCTTCTTTGGATTCTAACATTTCATAATACTTTTTCTTTTTTAAATAATTATTTATTAAGATAAATATAATTAAAAACATTATAAATAAGAATTGTTTAACATGCATCTTAGCAAATAATGAATCATCTACCTGCCCTACCATAGATGCTGTTGCTATTAAATCTATTGAAATAAATGATGTATAAAATTGATAATAAATTAAATTAGCAACGCATAATCCAACATAAAAGAATAACAGTATAAAAAAGTATATAAATCTATTCTTAGGTTTAATTAAATATCCAAATGATCCAACAAAAAGAATAATAGCTATATCAGCTAAAATAGCTCTTAAATAGAAATGACCACCTACTGTTGAAATACGCAAAAAAATCTCTGTTAAAACAGATAGTACTATATATGATAAAAATAATACATTAGTTGATAAGAAGTTTTTTATCAACTTTTTAACATCATTTTTCTTTGTTTTCATATTAATTAACCTTCGTGCAAATTATAACATTTTTTACTAATATTTTCAACTTTACAAAAGGGCAAAAAAAAAGAGTTAAAACTCTTTTATTCTTCATAATTATATGCGCTGTTAACATTGTCAACTGCATCTTTACATGTTTGTGAGAATGGATGAGTAACACAAGGTAAACATTTTTTGTATTCTTCATTTCCTACTAAAGTCATAAGAACTCCAACAATTACTGTTACTAAGAATACACAAACAGCAGCAACTGCCTTACTAATAAGTTTCTTTTGTGCTTCTTTAATTTTATCCTCATTTTTTTCTGTAACTGCTTTAGCAAAATCTAACATACCAACAATAATCAATAAAATTGGAACTATGATTTGAATTCCTTTATAAACAACTCCAACAATTCTCAAAGCTGGTGCTAAAGAACTACATAAACCTTCAGCACTTTCTAACAACATAAATAAATACATAATAATCTCCTCCATTAATTAAATATTATATTATTCTAGCCAAATTGTCAACAAATCTACATTTATTTGACGTTATAAATGAAGTTTCCCAACTAGATTTTTTATTGGCCCTATAACAACTTGTCTATCATCAACACTTGGTACAGCTGCAAATACTCTAAGTTTTGTTTCATACTCAAATGTTGCAACATCTTCAGAATTAAGAGCACATCTATTTAAGACTACTTTTTCATTCCTTAGTTTTTCTAAAATGCTTCTATTCTTTCTAAGCAATTTATTCATCATTATAGTTGATGGTTCAATCAAATATATTACCTCAGTACATATATCAAGTTCATTATAATCATTCAAGTCTAACAAAATAACATCATTATCTTGATTTTTCATAACATCCTTAAATATATCAGCAGCAGTAGTACTCATCATACCAGGTTCATTGAAGTATAAAAAGTCTACTCTATTTACTTCTAATGCAACACATTTTCTTGCACTACCAAGTTGTTTTTTAATCATATATATAAGGGATGTAGCTCCTGCATGAGGAGTAACATTTTTAAACCCTATTATTTTCACTCTATTATTACCTGTTTCAGGAACAGGTGCAATTGGTGCAACAGGAATATCTTGAACAAAAGTATTAGTACTCTTTTGCTCAGGAATTTCTTCTTGCATTACAGCAGCAGGTGCTTGCGTTTGAGTTGCTCCTGCCATTTGATTATCTAATTCAGATAAATTATGAATATTAACAACATCTCTATAAGAATGTGGATGAACTAACAAATAATTAATTCCATCAACATTTTTAGTAAAATTATAGATACCTAAAGATATTAATTTAGATAAATATGTTTTAGTATCTGTATCAGGACTATCATCTAATAAAAGGATGACATTCTCCATATTAATATTCATTGCTAATTTTTGAAGATTATCAGTATTTTGATAATCTCTAATAGCAGTAATATCAAGAATCATCTTGTCATAATAAAAATTAGTGAATGTATCAATTATTTCATCCACATTATAAACACCTTCTAGTGACTTCATAACATCGATATTAAGTCCCATTAGAAGGTCTTTATATTTATTATAAATCATTACATTCATTAATTATCCCCTCCCTGTTACTGACTCAGCAGAGACGTTTTGACAAGGTTCTCCACTACTATCAAAATATATTGTTCTTGTTTCACCACTGATAGGAACTTTTAATGTAATTTCTACTACAGGCAATTTAAGTGCAATAAATGTAGTTACTCTATAGAATGATGAGTGAACATTTGATCCTTCACCAGTACTACAATATCTTGTAACACAATATCCACCAGGTCTAGTAGCAGAATTTTGATGTCCTGCTGTTCTACAATCTATATCAGATGCAGCAGTATAATTATATCCTGATTTTTTAATAATATATAATGCTTGTGTTTCAACACTAGTATTTGCTGATAATTGGTCATCACTTAATGACATTACATCAGAACAATCATATGATACTCCAGCAGGAGTTCCTCTATTACATAAATTGTATCCTTCATTTCTTTCAATTAAATTTAAAATTTCATTTTTAGCATTAAATGCTCTGGTATAACTAATGGAATAAGAAAGAAAACTTGCAAAAAGAGCAATAAAAAGAATAACAATTCCAAATAACCATGTTCCTCCAATCGCTTCTCTCATACAAGTTTTCCCTTCTTTCTTTTATTATTAATTAACCATTATACATCCTGTTTGAGCACAGCCTGTTGTAGCGCCTGTACCACCTGTTCCAGCAGCAGCGCCTTTGCAACAGCACCAAACATTAACTTTGGCATTTGATCCAGTGTTAGTACCATTAGTATTAACTGTATCTTTTTGTGCAGTATAATCAGTTCCGTAAGTATTACAAGTTTGTTGAACTAACATACGTTGTACCATTGGCCATATTGCAAAATAGAATAATGCAGCAATTGCAGCTATTGCAATAAGTGTAACTACTGTCATATTTAATTCACCAGTTGCTTCTTTCATTTGTATCCTCCTTTACCTTATAAATTAATTATACAACTTTAATTGCTTTCGCACAAGATAATTCATTACATACTGCCAAAAGTTTGTAAAACTGACAATAGTAATATAACCATTACCCCAGCACCAGTTGCAACAAGCATAGTCATAGTCTTCTTTTCCATTTTATCAAGTCTTTCTTTATATTTTGTATCTCTAGACTTTGCTTGTAAATTTGAAATTGTTCTTGAGAAAACTGTTAATTGTTCTTGTTTTCTCTCTTGACTACCTAAACTAAGCCTATAAAGTAGTCTCATCATTCTCATTGAATCTCTAACTGGATATCTTCTAGCAAAGGCCATATATGGCTCTATTGTTGAATCACCAGCATCGATTGCAGCGATTAATTCACGAAGACCAGGTTTAAACATCTCTGGTGCTTCTTCTACGCTCTTTGTAATTGCTACAGGTACAGTGTAGTGTTGAATTAAGATTTCTAAACTCTTTAAATAATATGGTAACTTTAAGTTAATATCATGTAAGTGTATTTTATAGAAATTCTTTACTCTTGTATAATCATCTTTATATAAGAAGTAAGTTACACCTATTACTACAACTAACTTGATAGCAAAGTTAACATTATCAAAATATGCTATTGCAATTACACTTGATACTAAAAGTGCTATAATTGCAGTTTTAACTCTACTTTGAAACTTTTCATTTAAATCTACTTGTTCTCCATATTTAGATCTTAAGAAGAAATCATAGTCGTCTTCTTTAAGCTTTGAGAACAATGCTTTATTATCATCTACGAATTTACCGAAGTTGAATGCTCCAACATAAGTAAATACGAATACCATTATAATTCCAACTATTAAAATCTCTATCATTATTCAGCCCCCACATCCTCATGGTAAAACTTAATACCTGATATTAAGAAGAATGTATTGATAAGTATAACCATATGTAATAATACAACAACATACCAGTCCTCGAGCAGTTCTAGATAACCATCACTACCAATAAGTAATTGTACTAACAATACTAAGAAATAAAGCATAATACCGAAAGTACAGAATTGTGTATAGAATGTTGTTCTATCAATTCTATCTCTATAAACGCTTTCAACAAGCATATCTATATCCATTTGCATTCCTTCTAAAGCTTCACCTGAGTCTTTAGAACCTTCTCTAGTAATTTGAATGAATAATTGATGCATATTTTTAATTACATAATAATCATATTTTTCATTCATAAATCTAACAGCATCATCAATAGTACCACTATCATATGCCATTTGAATCATTTCTTTAACGTCAGATAATAATGGTTCCTCTAAAACACCAGAATCTCTAACACCTTCTAATGATTTAACAAATGATTGTTGTGTATTATATTCCATAATAACGTTTGTAGTATAGATCTGAATTTGTTCAAATATAAACTCACTATACGCTTTTTTACATCTCATATAAGCTAAATATGGAACAAATGCAATTGCAGCTGCAGCATATACTAAGCTCCATAATACACTATAAAAGTATAAGTATGAAACAAATGCTGCGACAACTCCAAATACTACTACTTGAATTGTGTATTGTCTTGTTGTATATTCTTGACCTAGTTCTTTTGCTTTTTCACGAACTACTCTAAATGAATATGGTGAAACTTTATCATATGCATTTCCTACAGTTCTAGCAACAAATTTATATGAATTATTACCAGTATTTTTTCTGTAGATATAAACAAATAATATAATTACGCCAACAATTATTATTTCAATATACATTTAATACACCTCCTATATATCTAATATTTCTAGATTATTTTCAGTTTTTGGTGGTTCAGCGGATGGTTGAACTTCTGGAACCGGATTATCAAGAACTATTTGTGCTTGTTCTACTGGTTTTGGTTCTTCAGCCTTAACCTCTTCTGCCGGTTGTTCTTGAGTTACAGGTTGTGGGGCTTGCTCTTGTACAACATTTTCACCATCTTTTGTTTCCTTCAGCGTGTTATCAATTGGTACAAATGGATCTGGTCTCATTTCTACTCCTTGACTAGCTAAATAATCTATTAAGTGCTGTGTAGGATTATTATATGTTTCCGTACCAGCCAAATCTCTTTGATACATTACATTAACTTTTGCTTCATTTGCTTCATCATCAACATAAAATTCACAAACCTGGGTAATCTCTCTTTGGAATCTTCCATATTTTTTTGAGAAGAACCCTTTAACATGTATTCCAATTTGAACATATCTATGAATACTCTTTAAGAATTGATCAATCTCTTGACTAGATTCTAAAAGTGAGTAAAGACGCATTGGAATACTAGCTGCTTTATCAGAGTGGATTGTTGATAAAATGTTGTGTCCTGAAGAAATAGAGTTTCTTACAGCCATAACAGCTTCAGCAGAACGAACCTCTGATAGTAAAATCCATCTTGGGTTTTGACGCATACAAGTAACAAGAACATCTGAATAAGATGCTATGTTATTTGTTTTCATTGCAACAATATCTCTATTAGGATAAATTTTATCTAAGTGAAGTTCTAATGTATCCTCTATAGTAATTATCTTTTCATCTTCTTTAGTATGACTTGCTAGGTATTTAACAAGCTCTGTTTTACCTGAACCAGTTTCTCCACTAACAAGTATATTGCAGTGTCCTTGAACACATGTAATTAGAAAATCATGTAATTTTGTAGATACATAATCTTCTTGAATTAATTTTTCTTTATTAAGTCTTATCTTTGCAGGAGTTTTTCTTATTAACAATGCAACTCCATTAGTAGCAATACTATTATGTACAAAATTAAGACGAAGTTCAGCGCTTTCTGCATCTAAGAAAGGGTGTGCCATATTAAATGTTTTACCCATAACATTTGAACATTGAAATGCTAATTTTTCAATTACTTCATTTGTAAGTCCATCTATATGTCTAGGTTGAACACCTTGAGAAAGTGTTTTAACCCATAATTGACCATTATTAGAATATGAGATATCTGTTACATCATCATCTTCTAAAAGAGGCATTAGTAAACCAAAATCTATTTGCGAAAAAACAACATCCTCCATTTTTACCCTTCTTTCATTATTCTTTTTATTATTTAGTTACTTTTACAGCTCCATTATCATTAGTTGTTACTGTATCTAGTGGAACATTTAATGATCTATTATTAATTAAACCTCTTAAATATTCACTACTAATATTTGTTTCAATATCACTTGATGAATAAGTTGAGTTTCTTGGAACTGGTATTAAGCTTTGTGCTCCATCTAAGTATAAAGCTTTTCTTATTAATAAGTGATATTCTTCTGGAACACTAAATATTAATGCGACCGCATCTTTTTGAGATGCTGATTGTTGATTAATATGATATCCATTAGCATCTTTAACTGCTAATACTTCAATACCTTCAATTAATTTACCAATAACTAAATATGATCCATCATATGTTTTATAATAAATATCAATTTTATCTTTTGGATAAATTGAGTTACCGTATGTTGTTTTATTGTTAACTGGTAATGAAACTATTGTTTCGTTATCAGGAATTTCACCCCATGCTGAATCTGGCATTGTATCCCAGTCTACTACAGCATTTGTGTAAAATAAACTTCCTTTAGGTATTTTTGTATTATAGTTAACATATCTATTAATAATATCTGCTTTATTTGTATAAACGTTTGTTGTAATAGCTGATGCAGCAACTTTAACAGTTGTAATCATTTCTTCAGTTATTTGTTCTCTAGCAGCAATATCAACTTTTGCTACTGGTACTTCAATAGCGCTTATTTTTTTGTTAACTCTATTAGTATAAGAGAAAGCAAGAATAGCTACACAAATAATACCAGCTAAAATTGTAACTACTGTTTTATTTTTAAATGCGTTCATTGTTCCCCTCCTAATCTATTACCATTACATCAAGATTGTTTCCATCTTGACCTTGAATAATCATATTACTCTTGTCTTTTGAATTAACATCAATTGTTTGATTTAATATATATTCTTTGATATATGTACAAACTATTTTTGTATCTTTAGGTGTACCATTTGAATAATTTGCATTTCTTGGTACTGGGAATATTTCACCAGATAAATAAGAAGCTTTAGTTAATAACAAATATAAATCATCTGGAACACTGAATATTAATCTAGCTGGTGCTGGTAAAGCTCCATTTGTTTCAAATACACTCTTTCCACCACCATCAACAACGGCTAAAACTTTAATACTTTCAATAAACTTTTGAACAATTAGTTTTCCATCTTTGTTTACATCTTTAAAATATAAATCTATATAGTTGCCTGGGAATATTGAATTTCCATATGTACTATCAAGAGATACTTGTAAAGCAACAACTGTATTTCCATTTGGAATATCAGCATAAATACTTCTTGGTAACTCCTCCCATGTTTTTACCATACCTGAATAGAACATACCATTTGCTGGAATAACAGCATCATTAGATACATATTTTCCAATAACATCAGCTGTATTAGAATAAGCATCCTCAATAACTGATCCTGGTATCTTCTTAACTGTAATTAAATCACTTGTAACAAGTGTTCTTGGACCCATTTCATTTATGGCTACTACTACAGATTTAGGACTAGTAGCATCTTCAATTCTCTTATTATAAGCCCAATATAATAACAATAATGAACCAATAATTGCAATTATTGTTATTGTATTTTTATTTGTTATAAATCTTTTTACTCCTATTAATAAACTCCTCATTTTTATTCCTCCTTAGAACTCTCTATCATAATTTATATTATAACACAACAATTCTATTTTTTTCAATATGAAACCTTAACAAAAAATAAAAATCAACTATTGTTGATTTTATTTTTAAATACCATGCTCTATCTTACTAATTTGATTATTATAATATATTATTGTTAATACACTAGATAATATAATTAAAATAGCTTTAGATATATATTTTACAAAGAAATCCCATGTTTTTTTCATAAATGAAGGTTTATTTGCATCTTCCTCTGTACCATTTTTATCTTGAATAATAACTGTATCATAGTTTTCTTTAGTTTTTTCTATTAAACTCTTAGTTGGCTTTGTTGTAGAAAAATTAGATGCACAAAGAGTTAATTCTTCATAACCTCTACATATTTCAGTACCATAATATGGATTATAATATGGTAAAGATACTGTTATATTACCTACTTGAGTATTGCATCCATCATTAGCATAAATATAAACATCTAATACTGATCCTTCAGCATAGTCATGTAATACAACAAGATTATTAGCATCAGGTCTAAACTCATTTTTACCTATTTTTATATATAAACCATCCATTACATTATAAAAAGTAACTGTAAATTTAGCATTGCTCATACTATACTCTGTTTCATATGTAATATGACTAGCAAACTCCATATATTCAACATGCTTGTTATAATTACATTCAGCTTTAATAAAAATTGGTAAAACTAACAAAATAACCATTAACCACTTTTTCATTCTTCCTCATCTCCTATTAATACTGCATGTACTACTAATCTCTTATTATTGCTTCCAGTACATGTAGATAATGTTAATATTTTATCTTTCGCTGTAACTTTTGTTTTAGATTTAAAACTACTTCTACCGCTTATTAATTTAATAAATGCTTCTTTATCTTTTTTATTATTAAATGTTGTTTTTAAATAATCAGTTGTATAATCAACTTTATAAGCTGAGAATATTTTAAATTTTAAAGTTCCATTTTCAGTATCAAGAGTAATTATCATATTATCATCTTCTTTTCTCCAAGAAGAAGATAAAACTTTTTTAAGAGTACCAAACATCGTACCATTTAACATACTATGTCCATAGATAATAGTATTATCATTAAATTCTTCAACACTATTTCTATAATCCATATATATCCATCCCATGCTAGTTACTCTCTTATAAAAATCTCTCTTTAAGTAATAACTATTATCTGAGTGTTGTACTACTGGATAAGATATTTCTGTATTATTTACTATTAAGTACCCTACTGTTTCTTTATTTATCTTTTTAAGTTTCTTAAATGACCTATCAAAAGTATATTTACTTTTAACTTGTTCTTTAGTCATATTAGATACTTCATCTGCTTCACCTAAAGGATCTACTACGTATACCCCATCTCCATCTCCATCATCTTCATAATTATCTGGTATAGCATATGAATCATTAATTAAATCACTTGATAAGTTACTAATACTCATCTTTTCAATATATTCATATGATTTAATAAGCATAATACATACTACTGAAACATATATACATAATATTGAAATTAGTTTTAAATTATTAAATGTTAATTGTTTAAATAAATTATTTCTTAAGAAGTTAGAAGAATAAATAATTCTAAATTCGCAAGTATAATCTTCTTTACATTTTTCACTTATTTCTTTTAACCAACTAAAATTATTAACAATGAAATCTCCTTTATCATATCCTTGATGTAAGAATACAACAACATTTCTTGATTCATCATTTTTAACTAATTCTATTATTGAATTAATTAATTCTTTAGAGAACACATATAAATGTATAGCTTTTAATCTATAATTTATTTTTAAGAATTCTGTTAAATCATCTATTAATTCAGGATAATCTTCATTAATATTAACTGTTTTTTTATAATATAATGAATCTTCAGTTAATACATTTTGTCCTGCCATAAATCTATTAGTTAATTTCTTAGTACTAAACATATTTACTTTAATACCTTTATCAGTAAACTTAGTAACATATGTACTAGGCATAAAATAACAATCTATATTCTTTAAAGATGTAGATGTTAAGAATAATTCATAATCTTCAATATCAATTGTTGATAAAAAGTTAAGAATTAAGGTAGATAATTTTAATCCTTCAAATAACATAAAAGCATATTTAAAAGTAACTAATCTACTAATTCTCATAGTAGTAACATATAAATTATTAGTGTTTACCTCTATTGTATTATATACTTTCTTTTTATTACTTTTATAGTATTTTAGAGTATAAAAAAGACAGTCTTTATAAAAACTATTCTTATTTACAAACTTTTCTTCTTCATTATCAATAGTTCTATAATTAAAGACTAACGTATTACCTTCCAAAGATATTACAATATACTCTTTCAATATAATTACCTTCCTATAATATATAATACCATAATATCACATATTTTACATTATTTGGTATATTACTTTACATAAAAAAAGACTTCTTACGAAGCCTTTTATTATGGACATTCCTTTGGACAGTTAGTCTCTTTGCAAATCAAATCAACATTAACTAATCCATCTAAAGTGCCATGAGTAACACAATATTCAGATTTAAGTTTCAAATAATCATCAGCAGTTTCAAGAATTCCAGATAAATATGTGTTTAGCGCAACATTAAATTCTTCCGCATTTTCATGAACAGTAACAGTCTTATTTCCTTCTTCAGAAGAACCAGAATTAGTTACAATGCTTACTGTTGCTTTAGGTGGATTTTCACTAATATCATAGAAATTCAAAGTGTATTCTTTAGTTCCACTTACACTTTCAGCAAATCTTCTAATGAATACTTCAACAAATTTTTCTTTAATAATTGTTACTTCTCCTGTTGTTCTAAATGTTGCATAATCAACAGCATCAATCATAGAAGATTCAAGAATTTCACGAGTTAAATAATAATCCTCCTCTTGAGTTGTAGTAATATTTTGAACTAGAACAATTACTGTTATAATTGTTAATCCTAATGCTACTAGCATGTAGCCCCACATTGACTCTTTCATAAACTAATTTCCTCCCATATTTCTATTATTGTTTTTATTTTTATCTAAGGTATAATCAGATATTCCTCTTGTTTTTCCTACTCTATTATTAATTATACCATATTTATTTGAATTTGACTCAATATCGTCAATAAAACTTGTTCTTAGGTTTACATAAACCTTTCCATCTTTTAAACTGCTTGCGCTTATTTGATCTGAACCATCTTGTATTGAATCGTTTACATAACTACCGGTTTTAGCATTTTCATCTTTTATTTTATTAATTGCTTCACGTGTTAATGTATAACTATATTCTAGGTGATCACCATAAAATTTAACTGCACCATTTCTATTATAATAATTTTCAGTTTCATTTACTAGTTTTTCAGCCTTTTGCCAATTCTCACCCATTCTACGCTTTCCATTTTTTCGAGTTGGGAACATATTTCCTAAGTCGACATTTCTGTAAACAGCATCTTTATTTTCAATAACATGTGATTCAATAATACTACATGTTGCGGATGTTTTTTGAATATCATTTATTGCTACCCAGAATTTATCAAATTCCCTTGGTCTAAAGTTATTACCACCTATATCGCCATAATTTCTATGATATGTTCCTATATTTCCAAAGTATTCAGTTATCTTACAATTATGATATATTTTTTTATTTTTAATACCTAATACCGAACAATTTTCACTATTCTTACTTGTTGGATATACACCTTTAGCTAATTCTGTTCTAATACTTTTCTTACTTGTTCTATATGGTGAACCACTTGTAACATCATATACATCTCCAGTATATGCTTTTACTTGGAATTCACTTTCATTGAAGAATCCTATCTTAGTTGATATAGTAAAGTATGCATAATCATTTTTAGGAACTTCATACGTAACACCATCTGTAGTACGATTATCATTAATATAAGGTACATCTTCAGTTGGAGCTGTCCTCATATAAGGTATACCATCATTATTTGCTATAATAGCACCGGCATATTCAATCTTTCCAGCTGCCTGTGGCATGCCTAATCTTTGATGAGGTAAAGTATATTCACCATTATTGATGTTATCATCTTCATATCCATTCTCATCAGGTTCTTTTTTAAAATCACTGTAATTGAAACATCCTTCACCTTTACAATAACTTACAACGCTTATTTTTGAACCATCATTATCATTTAAAGTCATTGTTGTACCATATTGGATTGTATTCTTTACTTCACCTACTCTCGTAAGAGGTACTTGATATCCTAAATCTTTTGCATATTTAGCTCCACCTTCATAAGTTACTCCAGCAAATTCTAAACATGTATTACTATCTTCATTTAAAGTACAACCTTCAAATCCATAATTTTTACCACTTGTATATTTAGGCTTAATTAAGTTATTCCAAACAACTCCTGTTGTATTATCCTTAGGTTTTTCCATTGGTATGCTTGAATATAAATTGCAATTATATAAATCATATATTAATTTCTTTAATTGTTCATTTCTTTTATTTTCATATAGTACTGCTTTATTATATACAGCAGCATATAAATCCTTCCAATTTCTTATATTAGTATTATTAGTAATACTATCTGCTTGTTCATCAGTAAATCCATACTTCATTGCCATAGCTTTAAATTGTCTTGGGAATTTTACATTATCATAATATATTTCAGAAACACAATTTCTTCTCATTTCAATAATACTTGTTAATTCTTTATTAGATTTAGATGTATTAAATACACCAAATTCAATATCATATTTAAATGATAATCCTGAATAAATAACTGTTTTATCAGGTAAATAGAAATGTGCTGAATCGCTACAATAGATTCTACATATATCTGAATTTACACCAAAGTAATCACTATAATCATATAAGTCTTTATTTGTATATGTTGTATTTAAAATACAACTTAATGATGGATCATGAATAGATACATCATGTGCATTACTTGCACTATAAGATTCTATTGCTCCTAATGCTGCAGGTCCACATTCTTTCTTTGTTTCTGCAATCTTCATGTTTTTACATGGAACCTCACAATCAGGAGGTATCACAAATATTTCAGTTTCTGTACCAGTTTTTGTATTTATTTTTTCTACAGGAACTAATTGATATAAGAATTGATGGCTTAGCCCATGATTAACTCTTGGATTACCAGCATCACAATCAACAAATTTCTTAAATCCTTCAAGTGACTTACTCTTTGTTACAGATGTCTTAACTTTTATGCTTGTAACTGATTCACTACAGTCAGCAACTATTCTTGTCTTAACAAAGCATGATGACTTTTGACAAGCAGAAACGCCTTCAATAGCACCAGGGAAACTGTAATGTTCGCTTGTGCAAGAATAAGCACCAGTTTCAGCATTAGTTACCCAACAATTTGGATAATATACATCATGACGATATAAAGTGAAGTGACTTTCATCACGAAATACCATTATTTCTTCAACTTCAACATGACAGTATTGTAACAATTTTTGTTCTTCTTCTGTTGGATTTGCTTTTGCTTTTAAAGCAACACAGTCAACAGGCTTTGATTCAGTTGTAATAGTTTCACCATAATCTATACTAATTATTTTCTCAGTAGTTTTACAATTACCATTTTCATCTGTATCACAAATAAATTGTTCTCCACCATCTTCTAATTGAATTGTAGCTGTTGTACTAGTAGTAGACATAGATACATTTGTTGGTACTGCACTTAAACTACCATATACTGCTATTAAATGCTCTTTAAAATATTTATTACCATTTCTTGTGTTAAAGAATAAAGCAAGTGCATAATTTAATTTACCATTATTGCATATAATACCTTCATCTTTATCCGTACAAGCAGCATTAGATACACCTGAGAATAAATTATAATCTCTTGCTATATCAATATTATCTAAATTATTAAATATAGAAACATCAGTTACTGTATTTGCTAATCTTAAATAATATTCTACTGACTTTTTATATACATTTAAATTACGAACTCTTTGATTAGTTTCTGGATCAATAATTACAAATTCTGTACACTTTACAAATGGATTTCCATCAGTACCACCAAGGTCACCATCTATATCAACCGTACAACTACCGCCTAAGTATTGTCCCAAACCAATATTATCATATCCACCTTGTTTTGTATAAGCACCCCAAAAACGCATAGCTAGAGTAATAATTTCGGTAGATATTTTTGGCAATGTTCCAGAACTTTTAAACCTTCCATATCTATTAAAATATTCAGCCTCTAATAAAATATTAACAAATCCACAATCAACTGATGAGTTACCATCAACACATTTATTTGGATCTATTAAAACTTCCTGATAACTCTCAGCAGGTTCATTTCCAGGGTTAACACAATATGCAGCTGTTTCATCTATTTCATATATATCTATAGTTGGTGTCTCAGTTGTTCTTACTTTTTGGCATGGATAATTAGGGCATTTAAGATTGCCATCACCTTCATGACAATAGCCTGTGAAATATCTTGTATAGCCATCATCACAAGCCGTATCTGCATCATCTCTAGTTTTATCGCAAGCATCTTGTATGTCCTTCATAGCCTCAGCATAAGTGTCATATTCTCCTCCACCCGCAGATATTGGTTTTGTTTGATAGCATGTCCCCGAAGATGAATAACAACCACCATCTGGGCAACTATAACCATATACTGGTATTTGTTCATACTCTCCAGTTTCATTACCATCGTCATCTAGTATTGGATCCCCATCATCATATCTTAATATACATCCATTTTCTTTTCTAGTAGCTTTACAATAAACATTTCTATAGCTTTCTCCTACTTCAACCTTTCCTTGTCCACCTTTTAAGTTTATTCCTTCTTTTAAAACACAACGGCTAACATAACCATTGACTGCATCACCACATGTATCAGTATCTACCCAAGCTTTATCTTCTCCCCACAAAACAGCTTCTTCAACAGTTTTTTCTTCATGGTGCCAGTCTCCTACGCCACCCCATTCACATCTGGTAACTGAAATGGTAACACCTGTGATTTCTTGGATTCTTCTTTTTCTAACAACTTTTATATCACATTTATCAGATGCAGCGCTAACACTTGTTAAAAGCATAAAGAAACAAAGTAAAAATAGACCTACTTTTCTTCTAACAATATGTCTTTCTTCATCTTGATTCATTACTTTTATTAAATGTTTGATTCTTCTTCTATAATAGATAGATATTAATATTACAGGAACTACTGCACATAAAATATATACATAGTATTTATATAAGAATTTCAAAACAGTCATTTTGTTATCATTTAGTTCTCTTTCATATTTAGCCATTTCTCTACCAAATTCACCATCATTTAGATTTTCTGTTTTATTAGTAAATTTTTGACATAATTCATGTTCTGGATATTTTTCACAATATTCTGTTTGGACATATGTATTATATCTTGGTACTTTATAAGCTGTGCTTTTTAATACTTGACCTTTACATTTACCAGCAACTGCTACAATGTCTAGTTTGTAGACTTCTTCCTCTGCTGTGTGGTATCCACCAACGGCATATTTGTCTATTGCCTCTTGATATTTGTATTCTCCTTTTACTCCAGAGCCATCATATGCATCAATAGCTAAAATATTAGATATTTTTACTCCTTTATATTCTTTTTCTGAAAAAAAGAAATAATATGAATAACCTGCTGATCCACTATTTCCAATTTTATCTAAATATTCAGCAGAAAAATCACTCTCTTTTGTTGGAGCCAAAAATTCTATTTCAAGATCTTCTACAAAATCATTTAATTCCATATCTTTACATTCTGCATTAACATGAATATTTAATACAAACATAAATATAATAAACAATAAAATATACCTTATTTTCTTCATGTTTATTCCTTCTATTTTATAAATATATACCTAATATAATGATATCATAATTTTAATCATAAAAAAAGACTAATTTTCATTAGTCTTTTTCTTTTTCTATTGTATATTCAGATACTCCTCTCTTTTGAGCTTTTCTATTATTAGAAATGCCATAAGAGTTTGTATTACTATTAATTGATGTAATGAATCCTGACTGACATTGATATTTAGCAGTTTCATCACCAACGCAAGTACCTTTTGTTATAGAGTTATCTGTATAAGATCTATATCCAGCTGATTTAGAATTGTAATTCTTAATCTTATTAATAGCATCTCTTGTTAAAGTATAACTATACTCTAAGTGAGTTTCATAGTACTTAGCAGCTCCATTAGCTTTAACATAACTTTCTATTTCTTCAACATAAGCTGTTGAATTCTCCCAGTTTTCACCAATTCTTCTAGAGCCATCTGATTTAATTGTTGGGAACATATTAGATATATCAACATTTCTATAAATAGCTTCATTTTTTAGTTCAACAACTGGAGGTATGTATGCTACTGGACAAGAATGTACTAATCCACCATCACGATTAAATGCTTCTTTAAATGCGCCTACTCCAGAGCCCATCTTTCTATAATATGTGTGATTTAATTTAAGTCTATAAGAAAGATTACAATCTTTATTTTGACATATAGCATAAGCATCTTTTGATACAGGATATAAGTAAGGAGCTAAATCTGTATAATCAGCATCTTTTGTCTTACCTGTTGCATTATAAATGTTACCAGTATATGGTTCAACTTGGAACACACTATCATTATATAAATCTATTTCATTTACTATTGAGAAGTAAGCATAATCATGATCTGGAATACCACTACCTTGAGCTGTTGAAACTGTATAATTTCCAGATTTTTCATGTGGTAATTTATATTCATCTGATTCATCATACTTGAAGCAATCTGTTCCATTACAATATCTTACTTTTGAAACATTAATATCATATTCACTTTGACTATTGTGGTTTAGAATTTCATGACTTATCTTAATCTCATTGAATTCATCACCCACACGACTCGTACCACCTATTTCATATGCAGCTCCATCGTATTTTACATCAACATCTACGATATTTTGTGTTGTTTCATTTAATTCAGCATCTAAGCCAAATCCATAATCACTTCCATTAAATCCATATGCATTGCTTGGTTTATACATCTTCTTAATTCTTGTATAAACACTTCCTATCTTATTATCTTTTGGACGATAAACAGGAATCTTATCTTCAGGATAGAAGTTACAGTTATATAAATCATATTTAATTTGATTAATATGGGCATCTGATTCACCATATTTTTGTAATTTTTGATATAACTCAAGCCATGATGTTGGATTTGTTGTTAGACCCTCATATACTTTTGTCCAATCAGTCTTACTTTCAAATTTATTATTATTATAGAATATCTTAGATACACAATCTCTCTTCATTAATACTATTGATGATAGAGATCTATTTGATTTATTCTCATGGAATTTTTCATATTCAATACTTAAATTAAATGATAATCCTGAATAAACTTTATACTTATCAGCTAAATAGAATTCAGCAGTATCACTACAGTATACTCTACAGAAATCTGTATTAACACCAAAATGTTCACTATAATCATATGAGTTTTTAGCAGTTGAACTACTCATATTTACAATACAACTTAGTGATGGATCTTTAACTATTTCTTTTCCATAACCACCTGCTTTAGTTGCACATGAACTTTCAGTTCTAATTTGATAATTATTACATCCAGTATCGTCATAACAATAGAAGTCTACTGTTACTACTGTTTCTGGTTGTTTATCCTCATGTGTTGTTTCATACCATGTTGATGTTTCAGTACCATCTTCATCATAAGAGAACATTATTTGATATTCTCCAGTACCACACGCAACATATTTTTTAACACTAAATTTAGATTTAGATTTTGTATATTTAATTACTGTATATACAGTTTCAAATTTAGTTTTTTCAGTATTAATAGTATCACAAGTTGCAAACCATACTACTGGTGAGAAACAACTACTCTTTTCACAATATGTAAAGTCATAAGTATCTTCTGGTGTTGGATCAGGTAATAATAACATATCTTTAGCATCAATTTTACCATCATTATTTAAATCTGTAAGTTCTGCTCCTGTTGCTATATCTATTAATCTTCCTGTTTCTTCTTCAACACCAATTACATGTGTAATAGTGTTACTACAATAAGCTAATACTTTTTCTTCGTCTTCAGTAAGAGTTATACCACTTTCTTTCTTATCTTTAATACTCTTACATTCTATTCTTTCACCAATTGTAATTTGTTCATTGTATTCAACTCTTATTTCAGAATATTCATCAACTACTTCACTAGTAACTGTTGCTGATGTTGGTTCAGTTGTTCTATCACCAAACATATCAGCTAAGTGATTATGCATATCTGGGTTTCCAAAATATGTATTGAAGTATAAAGCAAATGCTTGAATATATGAATTTCTTACTCCTTCACAAACAAGCCCTAATCTACCATTACTACATGGTATATTTTGGAATATTCCACTACTTATTAAACCTTCAACACTATAATCAGTTCTAGTAGAAAGCATTTCAAAATAAGTTTCTATTATATATCTTAAAGTTTCTTTATAAACATTTGGGTTTCCAGCAGGATATGCTACATATGTATTACAATCATATCCCATAACATATGCTAGACCTACTTTATTAAATCCACCATACCCAATTTCACCAGCCCATAATCTCATAGCCATATTAGTTGTTTGATATTTAATACTATTAGCACCATGTTTCTTATTATAATAAGCTGATTCAATTAAAATATTAGCAAAACCACAATCACGAGTGCTATTACTTGATACACATTTTGTTGGATCAAATTTTTGAGTTTCATAATTGTTTACTCCACTATAGAATAAATAACTTGGATTTATACAATAAGCATCATCGTCGTGATTTACTTTAAATGTTGGTGTACACCATCCTTCGATTACTTTCTTAACAGGGTTACATGCATATATTGGACATACAGCATAGTATTTATAAGTTAAAGTATCTCCAGAACATTGATCATAACTAGCAGCACATCCACCACAAGCTTCTCCACCAGAATACTCTCCTTCTGTTTCTACGGCAGGATCATCGCAACTTCCACCGCCTTCAACAGGTACCCATTCATATACTGGTTCAACTGTTTCATTTTTTTCATTTACGCCTTTGCAATATTTAACACATTCCCATTTTTTATAATTAAAACTGTGGCCAACAACAACTTCTACGTGTCCTGGACCATCTTCTGAAACTTCACAAAGTGGAACTTGAATAGTACTTGCACTCTTACCATCGGCAGCCATTATTGTTTGATAAGTTAATTCTGCACCTGCAGCTATAGCACTATCATATGAATCTCCACCACCAATTTTAGTACTATCAACTGGTCCTGTCCATTCACATATATTTAAGTTTGTAGCCCAATCTGCAGTAGTTATTCTTTCTTCTGTCATATTAGCATCGCCACAAACCCCAGATGCATTTACTCTTACTGTAAACAATACTAGTAAAAGTAATAATAAATAAGTTTTACGTTTTGATCTTTTAATTTCTCTTCTATTTTTCATTTTTTCATATCTTTTAATTTTTAAATTATAGTAAAGTGAAACTCCTATTACAGGAATTAGTATGCATAAAACATATACCCATATTTTCTTTAATGAATTCCATATTTTTGATAAAAATCCTGCATTAGCATTTCTTTCATATAATGCCATTTCATGATTGAATTCTTCTAATGTCATATTTTGTGTATCATTAGTAAACATTTTACATAAATCATGATCAGGATAATTATCACAATATTGTGTATTAAAGTATTCATTATATGCTGGCACTGTATATGAAAGTGTTGTAATTAATTCACCATCACATTTGCCTTTAGCATTACCATATACTTCAATCTTATATGTTTCTTCATCAATACCATTATATAATCCAACACCATATAATTTTATTTCTTCAAAATTTTGTGCTGGTAAAGTATTGCTATACTTATCAATAACATTAAATGTTATATCATCTCTTTGTTTAGATAATGATAAGAAATAAGCATATCTATATTTATCTTTATCCAAAATAATTGGTGGATCTTGTTTTTCATATTTCTCAAATGTGAATAACGTGAACACCGGTTTTAAATCATATGCCCAATCTATGTACTCCTTTTCTAAACATTCTGCTTTCACAGTTATAGTAATTGCAAATAAAGCAATTATCAAAAATAAAAACTTTTTCATATGTCACCTACTATCTAATATATATATTATCACAAAATAACAAAAATAAGAAGAATATTTAATAATCAATTTTAATTTTTGTAGAAATCTCATATTTTTCAAATAATTTCTCTAATACCGAAAAATCTACCATCTTAAATTCGCTATTAACTGCCTCTATTGGTTCCCCTTCTTTAATATAAATCATTATTGGGGCATCACTTATATTATCTTTAACGTTTGAAAACTTTTCTTTTAATATATTTATATAAGCTTTATTATCTTTATATTCACTAACATTTAGATATAATACCTTATCTACATAATCATGCTTAACTATATCTCTATATAGTTTCTTTTCCATATTTTTTATTTGTGAATCACCATTATAACTTATAAATATTACTATATCGTTTGCTTCAGATACTACAAAATCTAAGTCATCTACATTAATAACACCTATTACACTATTTTCTTTTTCAAATATACTTTTATCTAATATATTATCCTTTCCATTTAAATAAATAGTTCTTGTATACAATGCTATACATATAACTAAAATAGATACTACTAATACTATAATATAATTCTTTTTTGGTATGTTCTTCTCAAAGACTTGTTTCATATATCCTCCTAATAAACATTTTAACATACCATTTATACATTTTCAAATAATTGAATAAAATATTTTTTTATAATATAATATTTTAGAGGTATTAAAATGCATGATAATTTTAAAATAGAACTCGGATATATTAAAGATAAAAGAATTAGAGACAGTTTAATTATTCTCTTAGATAAACTACCTAATTATTTTTATGAGGTACCTGCTTCATCAACTGGAAAATATCATCCATCATTCTCTTTGGGGGAAGGTGGATTAATGAGACATACTAAAGTAGTTGTTAGAATAGCTAAAGAATTAATGGAAAATCCATCATTAAATAACTTTAATCAAAATGAAAAAGATCTTATTATATTTGCATGTACTCTTCATGATGGTTTAAAAAGCGGAAAAGTTAAAAGTGAATATACATTATTTGAACATCCTCTTTTGGCAAGTCAATTTGTAAAAGAAAATGAAAGTGAAATTGATTTAACAAAAGATGAAATAGATTTAGTATGTAGATGTATTGAAACTCATATGGGTCCTTGGACAACAAATTATAAAGGTGAAGAAGTATTATCTCCACCAAAGGACAAATATCAAAGATTTGTTCATATGTGCGACTACATAGCAAGTAGAAAATTCTTAGATGTTAAATTTAAAGATAATAAAATAGAGGATGATTAATCATCCTCATTTTTAATATAATCTTTTATTCTTTTGAATTCTTCATCTTCTTCATAAGTATCTTGCACTTTTTCTATTTCATAAAAAGCTTTTATATATTCATAGAATACTTTTTTATCTTGTTTTAATTCAATTAATTCTTTTTCTAAATCATTATTCAAAGTCATCAAACTCCCTCTTTATTTCAACAATAACTATTTCATTATCTTTAGCTATATCTAATAATTCATCATTTATTTCATTGACAACTACTATATAATCTGGTTTTAAATCAGTTTGATTAATATTATCTTTATTCATTCTAATAATAGTTTTTCCATCTTCAGTACTAAATCTTAATGATCCATTTTTAATTAATTTATTATATCCATAACAATTCTTATCTAATTTAGATACATTTTCGCAACTATAATGGATTCCATCATCTCTTTCAGAACATAATATTTTGAAATCTTGATTTATTATTTGATAAATTGTTACTCCATCTTTTTCATATTTATTAACTACTTCTGGTCTATCTATACCAAGCATCTCTATATCTTTAAGAGTAACTATTTGTGAATTAATTATTTCTAATCTATATTTCTTTATCTTATTAAAGAATTCTACAAATGGTA
>JAEEGL015151997.1_pt1 | contig 44270 bp, 22 predicted proteins | sample 9134231 | NCBI WGS metagenome assembly JAEEGL01 (sample SAMN16246548, study PRJNA631951) | gut metagenome | biome: gut microbiome; feature: rumen; material: fiber-attached | host: Bos | place: Iran: Karaj | collected 2018-10 | reverse complement strand
ATATAAAGAAATTTTATTTAGATTATCAAAGAAATATACTGGGAAAAGTTATAATATATTTTATAAAATTTTTGAAAGAAGTTTTTTAGATAATAAATATCATTATTATAAAATTGTAATTGATAGTGATTTTATAGGAAATGAAGGAAATACAATTAAAGGAAAAAATGTAAATTTATATGAAACTAAAATAAGTGAATTTAATAGTATTCAAAATTTTAAAAATAAAGTCAAAGCAATTAAATTTCATGTTTTTGATGAACCAGTTAAAAATGAAAATGAAGAAAAAAATAAAGAAGTAAATTTAAATAATGATAATGCAAATTTTGAACGTTCTCATAATTCATTTATGTCATCTAGTTCTTCAATTGATAATTCATCTTATAATAAATTAAAATTTGGTATTATGGATAAAGAACAGCCTTTATATATTATATATATGAAAATTATACTTTTTATTTTTAATATTGCTTCAATTATTTTAATAATTTGTGATTGTATTACAACAAATAATGAATTTTCAGGAGTTGATACTTTTTTAAATGAAAATTTATTTTTTAATTTTACTAAAATTTCAACTGATTGTTTTTATATAGCAGCATCAAATTTAAAATTTAAACAATATAATATAAATAATTTATGTAATGGAAGAGAATGTGATAATTTATATAATGATTTTATCTTTTTATGCATAAATCAAGTAAAAGAAATATTAGAACAATCATCAAATTACAATGAAGAATATCAACAAATTTTAACTAAAAGATATACAGTTTATATATATGCATATGATACAGAAACTCTAGTACAAACAACTTTAGATACTATAAATACATTAAGATTATTTTTAACTCAATCATTATATATTTATCATCATTATCAAGATTTTTTAAATGGAGATAATGAAACATATGCTTTACTTGAAAATGTTGTTGGTGGTACCTATTATTATTATAAAAGTCTTACTTATATTAAAGGACTTGATGAAATTGAAAGAAGAAATCTTGCTATTGAAAAATATAAAACTAAGAAAATATTTTTAATTATTAATGTTGTTATTTGTGCTTGTTCTGTTGTTGGTCTTGCTTTTTTAATTTATAGATTTTTTAGAGAAGAAAAAAATTTTATTCAAAAATTAATTAAATTTCAAAATTCTAAATTTGATCTTTATTTAAAATATTTAGATAATTTAAAAAAAAAATTAAGAAATGATAATGGTGATGATGATGAACAACAAAATCAAGATGAAAATCATAATAATAATTCAAATGAAAGTGATGATAATAAAAATCTAGGAAGAAAAGGAAGTGCAGGTAGTAATGAACAAAAAAAGAAAAAAAATGATAAAAGAAGAAATAAAAAAAAAATGCAAGGTAAAATATCAAAATTACAACAACAGAAAAATGAAAAAATAAATATAATGACATTATATTTTTTTAAAAATAATATGATTTTAGGAATAGAATTAGGATTTATATTAATAAGTTATATGACTTATTATATTTTGATAAATTTAATTTATATTTATAAAAGAAATAAATTTTTTGATTTTGATGATATAATAAATAATTTAGAAGGAATATATAAAACATGTTTTGATATTTATGTAGATATAAAATATGAAGAAATTGAATATGTTAAATTTATTAATGAACAAAAAAAAGCAATTTCAAAATTAGAAAATAATGAATCATATGTTGAATTTGAAGGAGTAAATTATACTGATATTGATGAATTATCTAAACAATATTATACAATAAATATTCCTAATGTTACTTTTACTAAAATAGGAAATCTTTTATTATCAATTATACCATCTGAAGATACTAATTTTGTTAATAATCCAAATCCAAGTTATTCAACACAATTAAAATATTTATATAGTGGAAATATGTGTAATTATTTATATGAAGAAACTGATATAACTAGGAAAAGTTGTTATAATTTTTGGTCATCTATTTTAACTCAAGGAATGGAACAAGGATTTAATCAATTATCAGTAGAATTAAATGCTCTTCAAAATGAATTGATTTTATGTAATAAATATCGTAAAAATATAATTGATATAATATTAAGTAAAAAAATGGAAGAATTAAAAAATTTTTATAATTATTATTTTATGGATGCTTATTTAAAAACTAAATTCTTATTAGAAGAAATTAGAACTGAAAGAGTAAATAGTATTTATAAAGTTTTTGAATTAACTATGATCTTTTATATTTGTATTTCTGCAGCATTATGTTTTGTTCTTGTTATATTTGTTGAAGCAAAAAGAAAAGTTTTTTGCTCTTTTTTAAATTTTATTGGAATAATTCCTTTTCAATATATTTCAGATGATGATGATTTTTATAGAGATATATTGAGACTTGAAAAAGAGGTCTTTTAATTTAATTTTATATATAATTTATTGATTGAATATTTATTTACTTTGATATATAAAAACAATATAATCTAATTATTTAAAATATTGTATTATAAAATAGATTATTATAAAAAACTTTTTTAAAAATGGTTAAGGAAAAAAAAATAAAAAAATATAAAACACCATATATATTTTTTGTTCAAGATGAAACAGAAAAAATGAGGAAAGAAAAACAAAATAATTTGAATTTAATAGCAAAAATGAAAATAATTGGAAACAAATGGAAAAATTTACCTAATAATATAAAACAAATTTATATAAAAAAATCAGAATTGGATAAAGAAAAATTTAATAAAATAAAACTTGAAAGTGGAATTCAATATAAATATAAAAAAAAAAAGAAATAGAAAAAAAGATTAAAAGATTTAGAACTCCTTTTATGATTTATTTACATGATAATAAAGATAAAATAGATAAACATAATTCAGTTGAATCATTAAAGATTATTGCTAAAACTTGGAAAGAAATGGATTATAAAGATAAAAAAATTTATTTTGAGAAAGCACAAGAAGATAAGGAGAGATATAAAAATGAATTAATATTAAAAATAAAAAATGAAATAAAAAACAAAATATCAAAAGAAAAAAGTAAGGAGAAGATAAACAAATTAATATCTTCAATGGAAAAATTATATGAAAAATTTCCAGAAATAATAAATGAAATAAAAGAAAAATTAAAGAAATGAAAAAAAAAAATAAAATATCTCTTTTAATCAAATATATATATTAACATTTTAAAAATAATAAAAAAAAATTAATATAAATTAATGAAATTAATTATATTCTTGTTTTTAATTCCAATATTAATAAAATCAAAATTAATTCAAATCCCATTATATACTGAAAATGGAATTCCATTTATTTCATTAAAAATAGGAGAAACTCTTTCATCATTTAATATGATTTTTGATACATCACTTCATAAATCATTATTAGCTTCAGAAAATTGTGAAATTTGTATAAGAAAAGGTTATAATACAAAAAATAGTAAGAAATTATTATCAAATCAAACTCAAATAAAATATTATTATACTTTTTATGGAAATGAATATGAAGATTCATTTAATATAAATTCAAACAATATAAATTTAAAAAGTAATTTTTCTTTTATTTCTTTTACAAATGTATCATATATATATCAAATTCCAATTAGTGGTTTTTTTGGACTTTCATTTACAAATTATAATTTTAATACTTCAAAAAAAATTTTTGGATTACAATATTATACTGGAAAAGTTATATTAGATATAGGAGAATTAAATACTAATATTGTTAAAAATTACTCATTATTAAAAAATTATTCTGTTTCTTATAATCAGAATAAAACTCAATGGTTTATTGAAGTAAATTCAATAATAATAAAAAATAATCCTGCTAGAAATAAAGAAAAACAAAAATTAATTTTTGATACTTCAACTTATAATATTTATATTCCTAAAACATTTTTTTTTGATAATATTGATTTAATTCTTCCTAAAAATGGGAAATGTCAAGTCCAATTATCAGGTACTTTTTTATGTAAATGTAATGAAAAATTTAAATCCATTTTTCCAGATTTTATATTTTTAATTGATAAAGAAACTTTATTTATAAATGTTACTGATTATGTTATTTTTGATAGTTCAGTTTCAGGAAATAATTGTTATGTTTCATTTATTGTTAATTACTATAATGATTTATGGATTATTGGAAATAGTATTTTAAATAATTATTATACTATTTTTGATATTGATAATAATTTTGTTAAATTATATGATAAAAAAGTAAAATTAAAAGTAAAAGCAGAATTCATATTTATGCTGTTTTTGTTAATTTTATTTATATGCTTCATAATTTTTGCTGCATATATTATATATAAAAAGTATAATTATCAGCAAAATTTTCCTGAACCTTTAATTTAAATTGTAAAGTTTTTACAATACCATTTTTATAAATAAAATTGAAAAAAATATATATAAATTTTTATAAAATATTTACAATTATAATTTATAAAAAAATTATTTTGGCAATTCATCAATTTCTTGAATAAGAATATTAATTTCATTTTGAATTTCATTTATTTTTGGTTCATATTTATTTTGTAAATCTAAAAAATCTTTTTTTATTTCTTCTTCATAATTATATAAATATTGAATATACTGATCCATTGTATTATCATTATCATTAAAATTAATTTCAGAAATTATATCATTATTTTTAGATGTTTGAAAAATGTTACTTTCTTCATCATTTAAAATTGTTTCTGAATATTCACTTATTTTATTTTTATGTTTAACTTCAAAAAATGGTATAAAATTATTTCTTATAAATTCATCGTTTTTAATTGACATATTCAATTCATTATCTGTTGTCTTATTTTCATATATAAATTTTTCAAATTTGATTTTTGGAGTATTTTTTAATTTTTTTGTATGACACTTTTTACAATTTTTAATATTTTGATTTGTTATTTTTATTTTTTTATTCAATGAATCAATTGATTCAATATAATCCTTAATTTTTAATTTAAATATATTGGTATTTTGATCCTCTTTTTTAAGAATATTATTATCTATACTTATTTTTAAAATCCTAAAATACCATTTTTTCAAAATAATATTAAGAGAAAATTTATATTTATTCTTATTTCTATATTTATTCATTATATAATAGAAATATATATTTCTATATAAATAATGTTTGAATAATAATTTATTGATTTTTTATTTATTATTAAAATTAATATAAGTAAATAAATATCTATAATTTTTTATTTTTTATCAAAAAAAGAGTTAAAATTCTATTTAATAAATTAATTGAATTGCAATGATATGAAAGAAAATAAAAATGATTTGGACATTTGGCCCAATCCTTGTTAAATTTTTTAATTATTAATATATTTTAAAAATAAATATTTATATAAAAATAATAAAAAATATAATAATATTTAATATTTCTTTAATAATCTACATTTCCCCTATTTTTCTTTTTTCTTTTTTTATTTTCCTTATTATTATTGTTGCTATTTTGTTTATTTTCAGCTCTTTCTCCACCTAATTTCTCATATAAATCAATTGCTTGTTTAAATTTAATATTAATCTTTTCTAATTGTTCTATTTCTTCGTTAAATTGCTTTTCATTTTCTTCAGCAATAATTTTATCATTCCATAATTCATTTTTATATTTTAATAAAACAAATATATTCCAATCAAAATTTTTAAATCTTTCTCCTATTAAAAATCTTGAAATAAATTTTCTAACAGCAATTCCAAAATCTCCCTTATTAATTAATAATTTCTTTTCTGTATCAAAATGTTGATTTAATTTTTCTAATTGTTCATTTTCTAAATTAGTATTAACATTTTTAGATACATTTGTTAAAATTTTATCATAATTTAAAAATTCAATATATTCATAACAATCAATTAATTGATTCAATTGAATTTTAAGTTGAGGATTTTCAAAAATTTTTATAAATTGCTCATCTAATTTTATTGTTTTTTTTGGTAATTGATTAATTTCATCAATTAAGATTTCCTCACCTGAAATATTTTTTTTATTTACAAAATATAAGAATAAAGATTGTAAATTAAATAAAAGTAATTTATAATCAATTCTTTCAATTAAATTTGATAAATTTACTTTTTCTTCATTTGATAATAATTTACTTTCTTTTATTTTTTCTTTAAAATCTAATATTAAACATTCATTTTGATTAAATCCTTCAAAAGCATAAATAATAAAATTTTGATTTTGTTCATTACAAAATAATCTTTTTTCAGGTAATAAAAGTTTAGATAATTCAACTTCAATTGAATATAAATCAAATTTATGTTGTCTATAATTTAAATAATGAATATCTCCATTTTCTTTAAAACAATTTCTAAATGAAAATGTATTAATTAAATCATCAAAAGATTGAAAAATATCATTTTTAATATTTAAAGAAACAATTTCTTTTTTACTTGCATTTTGAACAATAATTTCTTTTTTAATTTTATTTGAATAAGGATATAAATATTCATTATTTGAATTATTTTCAATTAAAGGTTTTAAAAATTCATTTTGATAAGTAATAAAATCTTTATAAGCTGTTGCAATATATTTTCCATAATCATTTTCTAAATTGTCATTTAAACAATATGCTAAACAATCATCTTCAGTTATATTTTTTGGAGGTAATTGACCATTACAATCATAATTTGATAAATCTTTATAAATATTTTTCCATCCTTTTTTAAATTTATCAAATAATTTTTTCATATCTTCATTATTTTCTAATTCTGCTTTTATTGTTCTATTTTTTGCTTCTTCTCTTGTGATTTTATTTGAATATTTATCTAACATAAAAGTTACAAATGGATTTATTAAATGGAAATTTTCTAAAAATTTAATACCTTCTATAACTTGAGAAGTTAATAAGTATTTTGAAATTACTGGATATTTAATATCTGTTTTCTGAATTGAGGTAAATTGTTCCCAAAATTTGTCAAAATTAGGATAATTTGTAGCATAAAAATAATTAATTAAAGGAAAATTGTGTAAATTATTTATATCAGAAGTTTCTTGTAAAATTGATTTAATAGTATCATCTTCAATTTCAAGTATTTCATTATTTTTTTTTTTATAACCATCATAATAATCTTTATAATTTGATATGGAATTTTCAATAACTTCGTTAAATTTATTTTCAAATTCAAATCTTTCATTTTCAGTTATCATTCCTTTATCATTATCAAATATTATCTCAGATATTTTTGGAATAATCATATTTAAGAAACATTGAATATTTTGAATTTCCCTTTTTAATAATTCCTCTTTTAATATTTTCCAAGTTTCAATTAAAATATTTTCAATAGGATTTTTATTCTGTTCACTATTATTGTCTTCACTAGTATCAAAGAATTTAAATTCATCTAACTCATTTTTTTGTAAATAACCTAATTTCTCATTATAATAAATACATGAATAGAATATAAAACTTAAAACTCTATAAGATATATTAGTCATATTTCTAACAATTTTATCAGTATCTTTAAAAAAGCTACTTTTAACTTTTTTAAATCCTTTAATTTGAATTTTTTTTTCATTTTCAACCTCAGCCTCTAATTGATTTATAGTTTTATATCTTGTACCATCATTTGGAATTTCATTATCATCACAAATTCTAACATGTTTTTCTCTATCTTCTAATTTATGATTGACTCCTCCTATTTTTTCTCCACAATTAATACAATCAAAAGTTTTTGTCGGTCGTCCACAACCATCAACAGTATACCAAAAATAACAACTACACATATAAACTGCATTAAAAAGTCCTGTTTTCCCATCTTTTTTCCACTTTTTAAATAATTCACTAATTTCTTCTCCTGATTTTATTAATAATGAATCATTTGGCTCTCCTCCTGGAATATATATATCTGATATATTTTTTAATATTTCAGCATTAAGAATTTTAGCATAAACTGAATTTTCTTTTGAAAAAGAACATATCAAACAAAATTTATGAGCATATAATAATATTTCATAATTTTGTGGAGAAAGAATTTGAATTGAAGATAATTGTTTTTTTAATGAATTATAATTAGTATATATAGAAATAATATTTTTTGAAAGAGGAGGAATATCTATTTTATTTAAAATATCTGATACAAAACGTGACAATTTATTATGAAAACCATTATTATTAACATTTGTTTGTAAATTGGATATTTCTTCGTTTATTAATAAATCATAAAAAATTAATATTCTATTTTCATCTATTAATTCTACTATATCTTTTGTAGATATAAAATTTACCATTTTACTTAATCTATATGTTTTTCTTAATTGTTTATAATAGTCAAATGTGTCATTTTGAATGAATAAATAATCTAAAGAACATGGAACTTTTTCACTAAAATCAAAATCTTTAGTAAATAAATTATTTTTTTCTATTAATTCAAGAAAAGTTTTGTAATTTCCAATCATAATCAAATTTAATATTTTAAGAATATATATCTTAATAATTTTTCTAAATTTACTATTTCCATTCAAAAATTCATAAATTTCATTTTTTGGTAATTCTTCATATTCTTCATCATAAATAATTTTAGCAAAATTATAACAATAATATTTAATATATGAAATACAATATAAAATTCCTAATCGATTATTTTCTGAAATTATGCATTTTTGTCCTTCAATATAATTAACACATTGTTTTAGAATATTTAAAGATTGATTTAATATTAAATTTTCTTTTCCTCTTTTATGCTCAAAATAATTAGAAAAATTAACATCAAATAAAGATAATAAAATTTCATCTAAGCAAATATTATTAGTTTTATTTAAAAATTTTATCAATAAATTATTCTTTTCTTGCTCAAATTGAGTTAAAAATGTTACTCCATTTCCATCATCAAATTCATTTTCTTCTTCTTCAAATTCTTCTTTTTCTTCATTTTCTTCTTCTTCTTTATTTTCTTCTTTTTTTATTTTATCTTTATTTATTGGACAAAATTTAAATTTTTTCAAAATTGTTTGAAAAATTATTTTTGATTTCATTATTAATAAATTATTTGAACATAATATTTTTAATAATTTTACCCTATATTCCTCTTTTTTTGATATTTTCATTTTATTGTTTATTAATTTTACAATAAAATCTTGATATCCTTTTAAATTAAATAATTTTTCATTTAAAAATTTAAATCCTTCATCAATCGGTTCTTTTTCTATTTCTTTATTTTCTTTATTTATATTATATTCAGATAATAAATATTTTTCATTTTCAATATTTAATATATTATAATATATTTGTAAATTTTCTTTTAATGGTATTCCATTTTTACCAAAAATTTCTTTAACTTGTATAAAATCAAATAAATATAATATTTGTTTTAATGTTAAACATAATTCAACATTAGCTTTCATTAAAATATCTGATAAAATTTTTATTTCATGTAAAAATTTTTCAAAAATTTCATCAGAAATTTCCTCAAATCTTTGTTTAATAGTAAGAATAGAATAAACAATAGATTCAAATATATTAAAAAATATATCATTTACATATGAAATATTTCTATTTCCAATTTTAAATATTTTGGATGAAATAATTGAAATTATTTTTTTAATAAAATCATTAATATATATATCAATAATACTAATAAAATCACATATAGGGTAAATAAAGTCCTTATATGATTCAATAAATAAAACAAATTTTGATATATTTTTTAAAGAATAAATTTGATTTTCTTTTTCATTTCCTATATCATCATCATTATTATTTTCATTTTCATTTTCTTTTCTTGATATAAATAATTCAAATATACATTTCAAAAAATTTAAAATGTTTGTATTTGAAAAATTCTTGTTTGATTTTGAACAATAATAAATTATATAATCTTTAAATAAAAGTTCTTTTAATTTATTTTTATTTAAATTATTTTCATCATTTTTAAATATGTCTACAAAATATTTTTTCTCAAATTCTTTTTCTAAATTTTTTTCAAGGATATTTTTTTCATTAAAATAATCATTAGTGTCTTCAAATTCTTCATTTCTATATTGATCCTCATTTTCTAAATAACTTTCTATTAAAGTATAAGTATATTGATTAATTTCATTAAAAACAATTATAATACAAGGATAAGAAATTCCTAAAATTAAATTAATTTTTACAATTTGGGATAAAGTTGAATAATTTTCATAGGAAGAATCAAATTTATTAATATATTCTTGATAAATTTTATCAAAAAATTCATTATTCATTTCATTTTGGTTTAAAAGTTTTGTTGATAAAATATTATATTTTTCAAGTTGAATTAAAGTATTAATAAGTTCCCTATTATAAATTGATTTTAAATGTTTAATTATCACTGAAATTAAATCAACATCATTATCTTCAAAATTATAATCAGTGAAAATTTTCATTAAAATATTATCTTTAATACTTTTGATTTTATTTTTGATTAAATTTTGAATATCTAATTTTAATTTTTCATTGGTATTTATAAATTCACATATTTTAACAATATATTCTTCATTTTTTATATCACTAAAATTAATTTTAAAATTATAAGATATTAATGTAAATGCATGATATAAATCTTTTGTAAATTCTTCATTAATATCTATTAAATCTTTATTATAAAATAATTCAATATTTGAAGATTCAAAAATTTTTTTTAAACTTACATCAATTCCATTTAAATTATCAATAAAAAATTGTTTCCATTCTGTTAAATGAGAAATTAAATATTCATTATGAATTTTTTCATTATTATTGCTTTCATTATTTATTATAATTCTTTTCAAATGAATAATAAAGATAATAACTTTTGATTTTGTATCAATATTTTTCAAAGAATTTTCATTATTTTCAATTAAATAATTAATATGATTTAAATGAATACAATCATAAACATCAAAATGAAATACACATAAATTAGAAGATTCATTAGTATAAAATTCATAAATAATTTCGTCAATTCCTCGTTCTGAATTATATTGATCAACAAAAATATTTCTTGTATTTTCTTTTGTAAAATTACCATATATATTATTTTCTATTTTTTTAATTTCATTTTTTAAACCAAAAATAGAATCTAAAATATTTGAAAAAGTATAAATTATATGCTTATTAGTCTTAATATTTTCTAAATATAATTTTAGATTATTATGTTGTTTGTCTTCTTCAAAATAAATATCTGAAATTTTTTGAAATTCTTCTTTATATTTTTGAAAAAAATTGGAATTTTTTCCATAAAAAATTATATCTTGTGAAAACGTTGGAATAATTTTTTCAAAAATTTTTTCTTTATAAGTAATATCATTAGAATGAACAAGTTTTATTAATTCATCTTTTTTATAGTTCTTATTTTTTTTTACTGAAGTATTAATTTCATCTTCAATTTCAATTTCTTCTAAATTAATTTCATCTTTAGAATTATTATTACTTCCTTCATTTTTTATACTTTTAGATAATTGATAAACTATTCCTTGAATTTCTTCTAAATCACAATTAAGTAATTGAAATTTTAAATTAATTTTTAATTTTTGTCCTTCATTCTCTATCAAACCATTAAATATTTGATTGATATGATTTGAAATTTTAACTTGATTTTTATTTAATAAATATTCAAATGTTATAATATGTTTTTCAAATCTATTAATAAAAGGAGGATCTTGTTTATCAATTTCATTTTTATCTAAAAGAACAACACATCTAAAATTATCATTTACAAAATAATTTTGAGTATTTGAATCTCCTAAAGCTATTCTTGCATAATTACTTTCTCCTACTTTTCTAAAATTTTGATTAAATAAATCATATAATGATGGATACATACTTGTTAAATTTTTTAATATCATTACATTATCTGTACTCATTGTTATTTGAACTTTATTTAAAACTTTTGCACTATAATATCCTTGTAAAGTATCTTCTTCAAAATTACTTCCGTAATAAAAAACATGATTTTTATTTAAATTATCTAAAATTAATGTTATTAAAAAATGACTTATAGAACTTTTTGTTTCTATTAAAAGATATCTACTTTTAGAATCTAAAATATTGTTTTCTATACAATTCATTACATCATATTCATTAATTTCATTAATATTTGGAACGTGTTTTTTAAAAATTTCTTTAAATATTTTAATTGAATTATCTAATCCTCCAAAATTTCTTTCAATACTTTCATTTAAAATATTTTCAATTTCATAACTCTCTTTAGTGAAATTTCTTTTAATAAATAATTTAGAAGTTATTTTAATTAAATGATAAAAATCTCTAGTTCCATGAAATTCATTGATATTTTTATATCTTTCTTTTTCAAATTCAGATTCAAACAAATGAGAATTTTTTTGTAATTCTTCTTTATATTCAAAATAAGTGGAAGCCAAATGTTCGAAATATTCTTTATAATCTTGAATTAATCTTGGATCATAAGATTTAGCAATTGCTAAAGCAGTTTCAGTTAAATCTTCTTTATCAGGTTCCGGAATTGAAAGATGAATTCCTCTATTCATTTTCGAAGCATCTAAAGGCCAATTTGAAATTCCAATAAATGATATTTTTTCTTTATTTTCATCATATTCTAATTGAGAATGAATTACTTTCAAAGGATTATTTTTTGATATTTCAGCAAGTCCCATTTCATCAAAATATATTGCTGATATTATTTCATTTGATAATTTTTTATCTTTTAATGATTCTCTTGCTTTTTTAAATATTTTTAAAACTCCTTTTGAATTACTTGTTAATGAACCTTGATATGATTTTGTATAAACTTTTGGGAAATGTTTAAAAAAATCATTTGATGAATCTTTTCCATTCATTGATTTAAATATTAATTGTGCACTTAATGATTTACTACATCCTGGTTTTCCTATTATAAATAAAGGTATCTTTGTATTTAAACATATAAAAATTGAAAATAAATTTTCTAATAATGCTCTATTTTTTGCTATTCCTTTATCTAAATCTACTTTTTCTGCAATTATCTCTTGAAATTTTTTTGGAAATGCTTCAAAATTAAAATCTTCTCCAAATGACTTTTTCATTAAATTCAAAAAGTCTTTTCTTAATAATTTATTATATATTCTTATATAATAACATAGATAAATACTTAAATTCAAAGAATAAACACAAACCCTTTCATTTGAAAAATTAAAATTCTCAGAAAAAAATGAATTTTTTAATAAATTAAGAAACCATTCAAATAAGATTCCCCATCTTCTAACTTCTCTTAAACTTACAGAAGAAATTTCAAAATTATTTTTGATGAATTCTTGAGCATCAAAAATGGCATTTATTGCAATATTTTCAATATTCTTTAAAAGATTTGTCTCAGAAATTAATTTTTGAAGAATTTGAAAAACCATACTTGAAATATATCTTTTAATATCTTCTTCTCCAGGAGTCCCAAAATCAAAAACAAAATTAAGAAGAGGAATAGGTAAAGGATTAACAGTGTAAACTAATTTTCTAATTGAATGTTTTGATTCATTACATAATCCTATAATTTCTTTTTCTTTTGTATTTAATCTATATGGATTACATGCTGCAATAAATTTCACATTTTCTTTAATTTTTTTTCCTTTACATGAATATTTTATCATAATTTCAGTTATTAATCCTAATGAATTACAAGTATTTATTTCATCTAAAAATACCCAAACATTTTTTGTTTCTAAGTTTTCATTTTTTTCTAATAAATTATGTTTTTCAATAAATTCAATAATATCCTTATCTTCAATTCCTGCATGTATATTTAAAGTATACATTGTTATATTTTTTAATTCTGCAATTATTCTTATTAATGAAGTTTTTCCACATCCTGTTTCTCCCATCATAATAACAGGTATATTTGTTCTAAGTCTTAAAGAAATTAATATTAATTTAATAAAATTATCTGCTGTAAATATATATGAATCAACTATTTTATTTAAAGGTTGTAATTTTTTTCCATCTTTTTCTTTAGCACAATTATTATCATATTCATTTAAAGGATTATAAAGATTTAAAACTTTTTTAACTTCAATTAGAAATTCTTCAGGTTTTAAATTTCTATAATCTAAAACTCCTCTTCTTTCATCTATTAAATCTGAATTATAAATTGCTTTTAAAAGATTATATTCTTCTGTTCCTACTTCACATGTTACTATTTCTGAAATAGATTGTCCGTCTTCATTTATTAAAATCATACTCGGTTTTATTTTATTTATTGAAAAAGGTTCTTTATTCATTAATATTTCAATTGCTTTTTCTTTTGCTTTTTCTAAATCAATTTTTCCTTTTTGTTGAGAAATTGTTATTTTTTGTCCTTTTAAAATATTTTCATATGATGATGTTATAAAATGTTTTGTTATTGAAATTAAAGAATTTACAAAGAAAAATCTAATATTATTTAAATTTTTTTTATATTGTTTTATTTCATTTAAGAGAGAAACATTTAAATAAATTGAATTAGAAAAAAGAGATAATTGTTCAGCAATAATATTGATATAAGATTCAATTTGATAAAAATTTGGATTTTCAATATTTAAATTTTGATAAATAAGATTTGAACATTCATTTTCATTTAATGATTCTGCCTTTATACAATTTGATGTTTGATTATGACTAAATCCATCAATATAAATTTCTCTTTCATTTATTTGATTTATATTTTTTAAATAATTACAAACAATTTGAGTATTTGATGATACATTATTTGGAATAATTAATTTTGGTTTATTATCTTGAGTTAAAAAAATAGTTTCAAAAAAATCAAATATAGGAATTAATTTAGGATAATTAAAAAAACTATTTGGGATTTCAACTTTTATTTTCATTTCTTTTCCATAATAAAAAATATTTTCATTTTGAGAGTAATATCTTAAAATCAAAAAAGAAAAAAGAAATTCCCTAACAATTTCTATATGATTTGAATCATATAAATCTAAATGTAATGCAATTTTTTTATTAGTTAATTCTATTAATCTATTAATAATTTCATTTCTATTAATATCATCTCCTAAAGGAAAATAAATATATTCATATTCATTATTTTCATCTTCTTTTTTAAAATTATTTTTTATTAATGTTGATTTTCCTAATCCAGAATTTTCACTTGAATAAATTTCAATATTTGGAAATTTTTTATTGATTTTATTATTTTTTTCTTCAAAATCAAAATATTTATGTTCGGGTAATTTTTCAATTTCTGTTATTATTTCTTTATATTTATTTCCTTCAACATAAATAAATAATAAAGTAGAAACCATTTGAAGAGGTTCTTCTGAATAAAGTTCTTTAAGTAGTTCAATTAATAAATTTTTTTTTTCGATATTTAATATTTCTGGTTTAATTAAAATAAATAAAGCATGAAATTCACATTTTACACTTTTATAAATAAAAGATGTTATTTCTTCTTCGGAAGTTGAATCATTACAATATAAAACTGTTTGAGCTAAAGGGAAATTTCCTGTTAAATTTAAAGAACAATAAATTGCATTTTTTTCAATATTTTCTGATAAACATGAATGACTATAAATTCCTTTTTTATTTTCATCTAATACAATTGCTTTTTCATATATTTTTTTTAAATCTATAAAATTTATTTTTAATAATTGATTTAGATAAATATTTACATCTTCAATCATTTTTTTTAATTTTGATTCTTCTTTATTATTTTCAATATATCTAAATTCATTTTTATTTTCATTATTAGTAACATATTTTAAAATATTATTTACTATATTATAAAATTCAATTCTATCATCAAAATTATTAGTAATAAATTTATATAATATATTAAATTGTCTCCCATAAATCATTCTAGAAATTGGATTTGATAAATATATTTCATTAACTTCATTATTTTGTAATTCTTTTATATGATTTAATTCAACGATAATTTCTTTTAAATTTTTTTTTTTGTTCAAACTGTTTATTTGATAACCAGTCGCTTTTCCATTTTTAATTTTAATAGTGTAATTTATTTCTTCAAAGTATCCTTTCGATGAAATTTTATTTAAAATTTCTAAAATTTCTTTAATATCATTTATATTATCAGCAAAATTTTTACAAATTTCAAAATAACTTTCTTCTCTTTGATCTTTTTTTCTTAATAAAGCAATATCCCTTAAATCTAAAATATCATCAAAATCTTTTTGAAACTCTTTTTTGTTTATATCATATTTTACAATACATTTATATTCTGGATATGAAGAATTTAAATTAAAAATACTAGAATTATATATTTTTTTAATATGTTCTTTATTTAATTCATTTGGATTTAAATGACTTGTATATAATTCATGAAAATCATTATATTTTCCAGAAGAATTTTCAAATTTAATTCCAATATCTTTAAAATGATTTTTTTTTATTTTTATAAATTCATCTAAAAATTGTTCTTCTGAAAAAATATTTTTTTTTAATTGTTGAACAAAAGTCATACAAGTTTCTAATTGATTTATATCTGATAATGTTATATAAACATCTTCTGAATCATCAATAAATTCTCCCATTTGATGAATATCATTAATATTTGTATTTAAAATAAATTTTATTAATTCAGGTTTCTCATACATTTTATCTATTACTGCTAAAGCTTCTTCTGAATTTAAATCTTTATTTAAAATTGTTAACCTTAAATTATTTAAATTTGTATTTATTTCAATTAATTGTTCTAAAGTTGGATTTTTTTTTAAATTTTCAATTGATTGTTTCAAATTATTTTGAACATTTTTTTCATTTAAATCAAAATCTTCAAGTAATAAAACAATTTTATTCAATTTTTCAATATCTTTCTTTTTATTATTTAAAAGCTTCAATTTTTCACAAATATTTTCATTTAAATTTTCATTTATGTTAAAAATTATAATGAGAACATTAATTTCTTTCTCCATTTCATTATTGTCTATTTTACAACAAATTGTCTCTAAAAAATGTAAATCTACATTATTTTCATTATCTAAGTTAAATAAATTTTTTAAATTCAAAAATTCGTTTTTAGTGTTATTTAATATTTTACTATCCTTATTTTCTTCAATATTTTCATTTCTTTTGTTTTTTTCAAATATTTCAATAAAAAATTTTGAACATTTCATTTCATTTATTTCATGAGCTTCTAAAAATAAATTATCAAAATTATTTATTTGATTTTTATCAGGAAATTTATTGATTGGATTATTTATAATTTCATCTCTCATTCTTTTTAATTCTTGTATTATTTTTTTTTTTTCATTTGGAAAATAATTAGAAAAAATATTTATCATTTCTTTAATTTCCTCAAAAATTTCCACATAATGTTTTATTTTTTTTAATAATAATTTATTTAATTTTTCAACAATCGATTTATCCCCTAAAGCAATAATGTAAAATCTTTTTTTTAAATTATTATCATTATTATTCTCTAATAAATTATGCATTTTCATCATTTGCTGCATTGAAAAATTAAATTCTTTTAATTTTTCAATTATATCATTCATAATTACCTTAGTATGATTTATATAGTTAACATTTTTAAAAATATCATTTTCAAAAATTTTCATATCAATTAATTCCAAGAGTAATTTTATATTATCTGATAATTCTTTGTTAAAAATTTCATTCTCAGTAATTACTTTTTTTTTTTGTTTTTCTAAAAAATATACTTGTATTTCTTGATTTGTAAATTTTTGTAAAATTATTATAATATCATTGTATGATAAATCTTCTGAGTTATTTGCTATATTTATAATCAATTTATCTATTATAAAATTATTTAATTCATTTCCAATGCTATTTAATATTGAAACAAAAATTTCTTTCCTTTGTTTTACAGAAAAATTTTTTATAGTTCCATTGATTAATTTATCTACATCATTATTATCAGATACTAATTTAAATAATTGTCCAACAATCATACTTAATTGTAAAATTGATAAGTTATCTTTTTTTAAATTTTTTCTAAAATATAAATCAATCAATTTCTCTGATATTTTTTTTTTGAAATTTTTTTGAATATTAAAAATTTGATATAAAGTCTTTAGATGTTTAAAATTACTTGCCTTTTCTATAAGAGAATCAAGAAATAAATTATATTGATTTTGGAATAATCTTCCATAATCATAAATATCGACATTAAATTTTTTGCAAAATTTTTCATCTATTTTATCTAAATTTATAAATCCAATTAAGCAAGCAAATTCATAATCTTTTTCATAATTTTTATAAAATATTTTAGCATCTTCTTGAATAAATGTGATTATCTCTAAATTATCAAATTTATTATTTTCTATGAAAAATTTTCCTGTATTATGAATTGCTAGATATAATTTATATAATATTTCTATTTCTTTCCTATTATTATATTTTATGAAAATATCTTTCAAATCATTTAATTTTTTATAGTCTTTTTTTTCTAATGTTTTAATTAAATAATCGAAATGATTTTTAGGAAAATTAAAATTATTTTCCATTAAAATTTCAATAAATTGAACTATTAAAAAAATTTCTGTATTTTCATCAGGATATGGACAGTGGTCATAATTTATATAAGGTTTATGAGAAATTATATAATCTTGAGTCAAACAATAAAATTTTACATATTCATTAAAATTTGATGCAAGAGATATTAATTCATTAAAATTTCCACTTTTTTTTGTGTTTTTGATATTATCAAAAAGTAATTTAATATTTAATGCATTAAGATTTGAAAAAATTTTATGATGTTTTAATATAAATTCTATAACTTCATTTTTCAATTCTGTTTTCTTAAAAATTTCATTAAATTTATTTTGATCATTCATTTGATAAAAGATTAAAAGAAAAATAAAAAGATTTAAAGATAAATCTTTTTCTTTAAAATAATTTGTGTAATTTTCAATATTATTTATAATTTCAGTATAATCTTTATTATTATATTTTTTAATATCAATGTTTTTTTCTTTTGTTATATTTGAAATTATTGATTTAAATATTTCTTGGGACTGATTAGAAAGCTCAATAAAATTTTTTTGATTATTGATTAAAGATATAAAGAATACTAGTAAAAATTCAATATTTATATTTTGAGATTTAATTATTATTTTTGAAGTTTCTTCTAATAAATAAGGCATTATCTTATTATTCTTTAATAATAAATAAGTTTTGAAAATAACAAACTTTTGTAGAAAAGATAACATATATTTTTTTTCAATAAAATCATTTTTGGGATAAAGAATTTTTGATTTAATATAATTTATGAAATCTAAATCATATTCAAATGATTCAAAATAAATAAATAATTGTTTGGTTTTATTAATTTTATAATTTTCTTTTGACATTAAATTTTTTCCATAATAATTTAATTTAATTTTTATTTTCTCTTCTTCATTTTTTAACTCTAATTTGGCTTCATATAAATAGATATTTTTTCCTTCAAAAGCATTATTATATTCTTTGACTTTAATTTTCATTTTATTGTTAACTTTAATTTCAATTAATTCTTTTTTTAGAATTTTTAAATTTTCTTTAGGAGTTAATTCTATTGACTGTTCTCTAAATAAAATAGTATCTGGACATGAAAGGATAAAATATATAGTTGTAGGTAAATCATTCATTTAAAATCTTGTTTATATATAATAACTTAAACTGCTTTTATCTTTGAAGGGGTTAACTCTTTTTTGAGTTTATTTATTCTTTTTTTCAAATATTAAATTTTATTAATTAGTATTAAATAAATTATCTTTCTTTTTTTATGAAATATTTACATTTTTTTTTTTGTGAAATTTTTTTTCAATTTTTTTTATATATTAAAAAAATAAAAAAAATTTTCATTTTCATTTTTTATATTATCATTACACATAAAATAAGAAATAATGAAATCATTTTTATGAAAATGGTTAATTATATATTTATTTAAAATATTTATTTCAATTTAGAAAATAATTAATATAGATAATAAATATATATGAATTATTAATTCATTTTATTTCATAATCTCCCTAAAAATATATTTATTCAAAAGAATTTTATAAGAACATTTCAAATTGATAATTGAATTAATAAAATTTCAGACTTTAAAATGTTGGATAGGAATTTTTTAAACATATACATTTTTCAATTATTATTTAATATTATATATCATATTTATCAAATTATATTTTTACAATTAAATATTTTCAAAAAAAGAAAATAAATGATGAGATTATAATTTATAATATCTATTTTTAAATAATAAATATAAATAATTCAAAAATTATTAAAAAATATATATAATTTATTTAATTATTAAATAAAATAAAAAAAACTATATTTTATTAATTTAAAATGAAATTAAAAATTCAGTCTAAAAAATCCTGAAAAAGTAGAATATTCTTAAAATTTTCATCAAATATAAAAAGAATATAATTCAAATTATTCAATTATCAATAACATAAAGAAAAATCAACATAATAAGTCTTTTCAGATTTTAAAACAATAATATATTAAATAGTAAATTATTTAAAAAATCAAAATATAATATATTTACATAAATCAAAATATTTGATGTGTGTTAAAATGGTGAAAATGCGAGGAACCATGAATTCATATTCAGATATATTAATTTCATATGAAGGATTAATAAATGAAAATTATTTCAAGCATCAATCAAGAGAAAGAAAGTTAATAAGTAATTTAGAATATTATACAGGAATATCAAAAAATCGAAATAATAAAAAAAATGAAAATTTTTTAGGATTAATATTAAAATCAAAATATGTTGGAATAAAACTAGAAAATCAAACTAATATAAAATTAAGTGAAACAGATTAGACAGTAGCTTTAGATATATCAAGTTTAATGTCATGTCAATTAGATGATAATAATGATATTCCTAGAATTGAATTACTAAAGAAGCATTATTAACAATGATAGATTATTTAAAAGATGGAAATCAAATGTCAATTTCTGTTTTTGATAATAAATTTAATTTAATTATTCTATTAAGTCGAAAAAGTGAAATCTTATTTTTGGAAGAAAAAATTGATAAAATTCAAACAAGAGGAGGAAAAGATTTATATGAAGCTTTAAAAAGTGATTATGAAACATTAAAATTATCTAGAATAAATTTAAAAGAATAATTATAATAAATGATTGTTGGGATAATGATGATAAATTTATAAATTATGCAATAACTGTAACTAATAATGGAATTGGAATTTCTGTTATTGCAATTGATATTCAATCAAATTCAATATTATTTGAAAAATTGTATAAGTTAAGAGGATGTAATAATTTTATTGCTACAAAAGAAGAAGATTTAGAAAAATATCTTACTCATTTATTTCATTATATGACTTTTATTTCTTGTTATAATATTAAATTAAATTTTGAATCTGATGAATATGAAATTATAAAAGCAATTGAAACTAATTCTGGTAATAAAAATATTAATAATTTATGTAATATTCTTTCTTGTATAATCAATGGTGATGAAGTTTATCAAGAAGGTAGATTAATATTATTAAAGATTAAAACAAAAAGTGAAAATATTAAGAATGATTAAAAAAAATAAATTTAATCTTAAATAATTATACTGATAAAGAAGATAAAAATTATATTCAAAATTATCCTAATGAATTAATGATAATGAATTTTTTTTTAAATTTTTATATATGAAAAAAGGAATTGTTATTTATTATTATGGAAAAAAAAGAAGAAAAATTGCAAAAATTTTTAATTCTGATGTTAAATTTAATTGTAGTGGAATTTTTATTGAAAATGTTGATAGGGAAAAATATGAAAGATAATTTAATAAGAAGAGATAATGAAAATATTTATAAAGTCATTGAATATTTTAAACAAAATTATTTTAATTATATTGTTGATAATCAAAAGTAAAAATATCTTGATACATTAGAAGAAAAATATAATAGAAATCTTAAAAAAGAAGGATAATTGAAAAAAAGTAGTTTAATTGTAAAAAAAATATAATTATTTATTATATTTTTTAATCTATTTTTAAAATTTGATAAAATATAATTTTATTGAATTATAAATCAAAATAATAAAAAAACAAATAGCTAATTCATTTATGAAATTAAATTATCTTTAATTTTTTTTTACATGATGAGTTTAAATATAATATATAATAAATCAAATGAAGAGTGAAAAAAAGAATATGAGCATTAAAAGAATCAAAATTATATTATTTAATAAATAATAAAATCCCTCTTTTTAATTTTAACCTTGAACTTATTTTAATAGAATTCAATTAAATCTAAAACAATAAATTATGAATTTATTTCTCTTTGAATTTTGTTAAGATTTTAAAGCTGTATAATAAAAAGAATATAAATAAAATTTTATAAACATACAAAAAAATCTAATTTTTAACAAAATCATCAATAGTGAAATTAACTTATAATATTTTTTTTAAAAAATAATTTTTAATCATTTTTATATGATAAAGATATATAAACAATAACATTAAAAACAAAGAATAAAACTTTATATAATTTTAATAATTTATTTAATAAGAATAATTTTTTAATAAATGGTATTGATAAAATGGTATTTATTAATTAAACATATATTTTTAAGAAATAAATGAAAATTTAATAGGAGGTCTTTAAATTTATTTTTATAATTAATGCATATTTATTTTCAAAATTAACTATTTTTTGTGTTTGTTTTTTTATATTAAAATTAAAATTAAATTCTCTTGGAGATGATATTGTTAATTAAATTATCTAAAAAAATGGATTTTTTAAATTTGATGAAGAAAACATCTTTTTAGGTAAATTAAGTTAAACATCAAAAATAAATAAATGGAATAAATATATTTATTAAAAGTAATAAGGATTAAAAAAATTTAAATTGAGATTTTGAATGTATAATCCAAAATTAAATTAACATTAAAAAATATACTTATGCTCAAATAATAAAAATTTTCTTTAGTTTTTAAAAATAAAAATATCTAATAAATGAAAATAATATTAATTTATAAATAAAAGAAAAAAATAAATTATAATGATTAAATATTATTGATAAATATATGCAAAAATAAAACAAAATAATATTACTAATTCATTAATTTTAAAATATAACAATAATGAATTTCAAGTAAAAAAAATAATTTATTTATTTTGTTCAAAATATAACAATAATAAATTTAAATGAATCTATTAAAAGATAACAGAAATTTATATTTAATAAAATATAAAAAAAGTAAATAAATTATACCTCTGAAGATTTATTATATTTTCAATAAATAATTTAAATTAAATAAAAAAAGTAAAAAAAAGAAAAAATAATAATATATATATTCAAACCCCAAACAATCAATTAAAATCATCATGTTTATTTATATTTAAAAACATTTCATTTAATAAAAAAATAAATTTAAAATATTATATATAAACCTTTTGAATTATTTTATAATATTCAGTAAAATGAGAAGAAAAAAATAATAGATGTATAATTGATAAAATGGGAAAGAAATTATTATTAAAAATTTTACTATTTTTAAATAAAATTGAAAAAAAGATATATAATTTTTATAAAATATGTACAATTATAATTTATAAAAAAAATTATTTTGACAATTCATCAATTTCTAGAATAAGAATATTAATTTCATTTTGAATTTCATTTATTTTTGGTTCATATTTATATTGTAAATCTAAAAAATCTTTTTTTATTTCTTCTTCATAATTATATAAATATTGAATATATTGATCCATTGTATTATCATTAAAATTAATTTCAGAAATTATATCATTATTTTTAGATGTTTGAAAATAGTTACTTTCTTCATCATTTAAAATTGTTTCTGAATATTCACTTATTTTATTTTTATGTTTAACTTCAAAAAATGGTATAAAATTATTTCTTATAAATTCATCATTTTTAATTGACATATTCAATTCATTATCTGTTATCTTATTTTCATATATAAATTTTTCAAATTTGATTTTTGGAGTATTTTTTAATTTTTTTGTATGACATTTTTTACAATTTTTAATATTTTGATTTATTATTTTTATTTTTTTATTCAATGAATCAATTGATTCAATATAATCCTTAATTTTTAATTTAAATATATTGGTATTTTGATCCTCTTTTTTAAGAATATTATTTTCTTTACTTATTTTTAAAATCCTAAAATACCATTTTTTCAAAATAATATTAAGAGAAAATTTATATTTATTCTTATTTCTATATTTATTTATTATATAATATAAATATATATTTCTATATAAATGATAATGTTTTGATAAGTTTAAAATTTTTTTCTTAAATTTTTTTTTATTTGTTGAAAATTTTAAAATGATAAAATATCTTTTTAATATAAATTGTTTAAAAAATTTAATTGCTTTTGATATTTTCTTTAAACATTTTATTTTATGAAAATATTTTGATGAAAAACTTTGGAAAAAATAACTTAAACTATCTATTTTTTTTCTCTTCAAAAATTGAGAAATCATCATAAAAGAAATTTTAAAGATATAACTATTAGGCTGTTTTCTAATTAATATTTCATTGTTATTTTCCAAATTATTATGATAAGAAGTTTTTAAATTATTTCTATAATTTTTCCAAATATCTAAACATTTTTTTATGGAAAAGTTAATAATTTCTTTAATGCATTTTTTATATATAATATTTTTTAAAGTCAAATTTTTATATTTTATTTCTAAACTATAGATTGATTTTCTTAATATTTTACTAAAAATTCTATTTTTAACTATTACGATAATTTGTTTAATTATTTGATAAAAAAATAAAAATTTAGAAATATATATTCTGTTTTTATTTTCTGTTAATTTATAAGGCAATTTAACATCTCTTTCCCATAAAAATAAATATTTAATTATTTTTTTTTCCCCTATTTTTACTCTATTTTTTTTAAAGAAAAAATATTTAATTAATTCATTTCTCAAAATTTTAGTTAAATAATCATTTTGAATTAATAATAATTTTGATAAAAATTCTCTTTTTTTATTTTTAAATTTAAAATATTTATTTATTGATTGAATCATATTAATTATGTAATTATTTGGATATATTTTTAATTTTTGAAAAGAATATTTTTTAATATAATAATTTAAATCATTCAAGAATTTAAAATAGAATAACCTTTTCAAATAAATATTTTTTAAAGGATTTCTTCTTGAAATTCTTATTATAAATTTCTTTTTTTTTATAAATGAAGATATATTAGCAAATTTATTTTTATATATTATCTTTTTTAATTTTGAATATTTGAAATTAATTTTTTTTAATTTTAAAATTACAAAATTATAATAATATCTTAAATGCTTTTGAAAAATATAAATCAATTGAATAATAATATTTTTAATTAAATTCAATCTATAAATAGCATTTAACATATTTATCTCTTCATCATACTCAATTTCAGAATTTTCTAAAGAATTCCCTTCATTACTATATAAATAAGAGAATCTAAGATAAAAAAATAAACAAGATTTAATTAATAATTTTTGATTAATATCTTCTAGAATATTTATAAATTGATATAAATTAATCTCATTAATAAATACATTCTTAATATTTGATTTGTCTTTTCTTGTAATTTTTGAATTCATTTAAAATAAAAAAAATAATTTTTAAATTAAATTTTTTTATTGTCGATTAAAATAAAATTAAATAAAAATATTTTAAATCAATAATACAAAAAATAATTAAATTAAAAAAAATGTATACTACAAGAGGATATAACGAAAATTATTATACCAGTAGAAAAAAAATTCTAAATGACTTTTTAAAAGATGAAGAAACAGAGAATATGAAATATATAGAAGAAACAGAAAATTTAGTTAGTCAAACAAAAATGTTTTTAAAAGATTTAGTAAGTGGTCAATTAGACTTTGAAGCTTTAAATGAACAATTAGAAGATATAGAAACAGAATTAGAAACAGATTGTAATATAATGCAAGGAGAAATTAATACATTACAAACAATGGATAAAAATATTGAAAAACAAATAAATGAAGTTCAAACACAAGAAGAAATAGGAACAAAAGATTATTTAAAAAAAATAGAAGATTTAAAAAATGAATTAGAATCAAAAGAATTTACAATTCAAAATATGGAAAGATTATATGTAGAATTAGAAAATGTAATTAAAGATAATATTCAAAAAGGAAATGAACAATTATTAACTATGGAACAATTTAATGATTTTCTTTCACAAAATGATAAATTAAAAACTGAAATTAAAAAATTAGAAAATGAAAAAGAAAGATTAAATAAAGATTATAATAATTTATTAAAAGAAAATTTAAATTTAAGATCAAAAGATGAAAGTTTTGAAATTGAAAAAGTAAAAGAAGTTTTAGATGAAGTTGGAGCAAAAGGTTTATCTCAAAAAGAAGCTGAGAAAAAAATTACTGCACTTCAAAATAAATATAAACAATTAAATCAAGAATGTGTTCAATTAAATGAAAAAATTAATAAATTAACAAATAATTTAAGAGGATTAAATATTGAAAATGATAAATTTAATGAAGAATTAAATAATATTAATCAAGAAATTAACCCTCCTGAAATAAGTAAAAAAAGAAAAAATCATTCTTTTGAATTAAATAAAGAAATTGAAAAAAATTATTTTTTAAATCAATCAAGTGAAGAAAAAGAAGATGGTAAAAGTAATAATTAATTTTAAAAATTTATAATAAAATATTTATATTACAATATCATCATCTGAAAAAATAGTGTTATTGTCATCTCCCATTAATTTTTGAATATAATTTGAATCATTATTTGTTTTTAATCTTTTATTTGATTTTTTAGATTTAATAGTATTATATAATGTACTCTCTTCTATTGAAATTTCTAAATTAATGCAAGAAGATTTTCTATCAGTTTTATTCATATTTTTATTATACTTTAATTTTTGTTCTGTTAAATTTGGACAACTTGACTTTTTTTCTTTAAGTGAAGGAGAAATAATTTTATTTTTTATTATATTTTTAGTAGCTGATTTATTAATTTTATTTCTAAAAAAATTAAATATATATTGTGATTGAGAGTTTATTGGTTTTATTACTATATGATCTTCTTCATCTGAATCTATAATATCATTTTTAGATAGTAAATTTAATTCTTTTTTTAATTGTTCATATTTTTCTTCTTTAGGTTTTGTTACTAAATAGTTTTCTATTGAATTATATGATATCATTACTTTATATATTTCTAAAGGATTCCATATTAAATATTTATTTTTTGGTCTATCTTTATTTGAACATAATTTATCTAATAAATTATAATATGTTTCAAATGCTTTATTCATACTTATAATTGAAAAATTATAAGATGAAATAACATTTTTTTTAATATTTATTATAAATTTTTGAGATAATATTAAATTGTAAGTTAATGGATTTTTATTTATAATTTCAATATAATTTGAAATTGAACTATATTTAATATTATCTTGTGAAAAGATATATTTTGATATGAATTCATTAAATATCATAGAATTTGAAAAATGATACATAAATTGTTTAAATTTAGGATTTTTTTCATTACGAGAATCATTTTTAAATTTTTCAAAATTAAAATAATTATTCAATACTATTTTACTTTTTTTATTTTTATTCATTTTTTTATCATATTTCTGAATACATAAATCAATGTTTTTAATTATTCCAAGAAAATATCTAAAGAATAAATAAATAATTTTTAAATTAAAATATATTTTATAATCTAATAAAAATATTGTTTCTTTAAATAAATTAAAATATTCATTTTTATTAATCTTTTCAAATTTAATTGAATATTCATAAATTAAATCATAAATATCTTTAATTATTGATGATTTCATATCACTTGTCAAGTCAATAGATTTAGAGATAGAAAAAATATAACTTTTATCAACTATATTATATACTATAGTATCATTTTGAATTTCACCAATTTGAATTTTTTGTTTTAATAAATCTAAATATTTTATATGTATTCCCATAATTATTGAAATTGGTGAATCTAAAATTTCAATCATATCACTTGTAATATATGTAATAAAAGGAAATTTTTTCCAATTTAAAGGATAAATTATACTTATTAATGATAAAAGAATTTGATTTATTTCTTCATAATTCTCAAAAACTATGATAATTTTATTTCCAATTAATATACTTAAATATATATGTATTAAATCCTCAATATTAAATTTTTGGAATAATATAAATAAATTAAAATCTTTTATAGGAATTGAATTTTGAGATTCAACATGATATGTTAAAAATGTAGTTTTAGCAAAATTATTATTTAAATAATTTACTAATATATGATTATATTCTTGTTGATATGGTAAAATATTTAAAATAAAAGACATATAAAATTCCATTATTTCTTTATCTTGTGTAATAAAATATTTATTTTTACAATTTTTTGTCTGAAGATTTTGAAAATAATAAAATTTTTGTTGGTCATTTTTGGAAAAAAAAATATGAAATAAATTTTCTAAAATCATTTTGCAAGTATCTAAAATTTCAAATTTTGAAATTAAACAAATAATTTTAGGTAAACTAAAAGAAATATTATCAATAACATAATTTTCATAAAAATACAAAATTGAAATAAGTTTTCTTTCAATTCCATATTTCACAGTAAAAGAAATAATTTTATGTTCATTAATATAATGTCCAGATTTAATTTCTAAATTATTAGGGTAACAAAAAGGTATTATTCCCTTAATAAAATTATTAATATTATTTAAATCATCTTCTTCATTACAATAATTACTTTTAAAATTTTCAAGAATTTTAATAGGTAAAGTTTTTATATTTCCATTTATAATATTATTATATGTTATATTCATATTATTTAAATCTCTTTGAAGAGTTCCAATTACTAAACATCTTTCTATTAAAGGAATATGTTTTTTTGTTTGATTTAATGATGTCATTTATTTTATCTTTAATAATTATTGATTTTTAGTTATAAAAAAAATTTGTTCAAAGTTAATAATTATTATAATTATTTAGAAAAAAAAAATTTTAAAAGATATTAATTAAAAAATTGAACAACATTTACAATCACTATCATCTTTTTTAACTCTTGAATTGTTATTTTCGGAATTTTGATCAAAATTTGAATTTGTATTCATTGTAGTAACTATTTGATTTTGATTATTATTTTTATTATTGTTTTCACTGGTTATAATTACTTTTTCATCTTCTTTTTTTTTTGTTTCATCATTAACTAAATTTTTTATTGAATTAGGGTTTTGTATTTTTTTCAAATTTTCATTATTATTTTTTTTTATTTCTTTAATATTAATATCTTCGATGTTTATCACATTATTATGAATACTATTATGAACGATATCTTCAATATCTTTTCTATGATGATTCTCATTATTTTTATTTATGTTATTTTTAACTTTATTTAAAACATTAATAAATTTTTCTTTATTTTGAATTAAGTTTTCCTTTTCTGAAATATAACTTAAACCACTTTTATTATTTGGATTAGATTTATCTATATCACTTTTACTTCTATCAATTTCATCTGCAGTTTTATTTCTAATATTATCTTGTGATAAATCTTTTGCTTTTTCTTCAAGATAAGGTTGAATTATTTTCATAAATTTTACAACAGTTTGTCTATGTCTTTCATTAGTTTTATTAAAAAAAGAAATAAATTTTATTGGATCTAAAATAATATCTAATTCTTTATTTCTTAAATAAGAACAAAGAGAAACTTTTGTTTGTTCGATTATTATTTTATTTTCATTTATTTCTTTTCTATTATCATTTTTTTCACTTTGTATTTTTATATTAATTCTTTCAAGAATATTTGATTCTTTTTCTGGTTCAAGAATTATGTATTTCTTTTTATAATTAAAATAAAGTAATTCTGATAATAATGAATGTAAAGAATATGATAATTGTGTATATTCTTTATTTTTTATACTAAATCGTGAATTTTTATTATCTAAATATGCAAATTTTGATTCTATAAATGTATCAAAATCTATTAAATTTTGCGTAGAAATGATTTTCTTATCTGTTGAAAGAAAAAGAAAAAAATCACTCAAAGTTTCTAATATCATTATTTTTATTTTTTTTTATATATTATTAAACATATAAATAATTAAAAAAAAATAAATAAAAAAAAAAACAAAATAATTAAAATGAATCATAAAAAAAATTGGTTAATAATTTCAATATCATTAATTTTTATAATATATTTCTTCATAACAACAACACCAAAAACAAAAATAAGAAAATTAGTAGATTCAAATGCAGAATCATTAATTAGATGTGCAGATGGTCCAAATTACTTAATATCTTATTATACAAAAGGAGGAAATCCAATTTTTGATACATTTATTAATAGAGATTACGTAAGACCATTAATTGAAATTAAAAAAGGAGGAAAAAGTTCTGATTATATTGGTTATTATATTGAAAGATTAGCAATTAATTTTATTTTTTTTTCTTTAGCAATTATAATTATAATTTTTTGGATTATTTTTTCTTGTTGTATCTGTAATCCTAAATGTTGTTTTATTGAAAAAAAAGGAGAAAGATGTTTTACATTTATTTCTTTTATTATTTCAATTATTTGTTTAATGGGATGTCTCTCTTGTAGTATTTCAGGATTTTTTTTTGCACATAAATATGAATATTATTTAAATGGTGCTATTTGTGGATTTGAAAGAATATATTATAATATTAAAGATGGTCAAGTTAAAGAAAATGGTGAAAATTGGTTAGGTTTTTCAAAAATTTCAAATGCTTTAGAAGAAATTTATAGTTTAAATTTACCTCCTAATGATTATAATCAATTTGATTTTCAAATTGGTGAAGATGATTCAATTGGAAATACTGAATTTAAAAACAAAATTATTGATATTATACAAACAGGTGATAGAAAAGTGAAAGAATATATTACTAATATTACAAATGAAATGAAAGAGAAATTTAATAATTATATTAAGATAAATAAAAATTTAACAAAGTCTTTAGGGGAAATTAAAAATGAAAAGGATAATTTAATTGTTGCAAAAGACTCAATTAAGGATGTTGAAAAAAACATTATTTCTTATTATAATGATATTATGAAAAATTATGAGTATTATAGAAAAGTTTTTAAAGGAATTGGGTTTTATTCTATTTTAGTTATTTATAGTATTTTACTAGTAATAAGTTTTGGATGCACATTATTTTTATTCTTATATTTTTTTTTCAACTCAAATAAAAATTTTCTTTTATTCAATCAAATTTTTTGGCATTTATTAATATTTTTTTCAATTATATTATTTATTTATGTTGGAATTTTTGGAATGATATCAATGGGTGTCAATGATATGATGGCTTATATAAAATATGTTTTTGGAAAGGAAAATATAAAAAAAGATAAAATTGTTATTTGGAAATATTATGAGTTTATTAATTCATGTTTATATAGTAATAAAAGTTTAATTGAATATTATGATATTGAATATTATAATTCATCTTATTCAGCTTATAAATTTTTAAAAAATTCAAAAACTACAATTAATGAAACTAAAATTGAATCTATAGAAAAAGCAAAAAAAGAAACAAAAGATAATATTAATCAAAAATTTAATGAATTAGACAAAATATTTACAAAAATGAAGCAAGATATATGCGATAAAATTGAATTAATTGAAAATAAGCTTAATCCAATATATTCTTCTGTTGAAAATACTTTATCATTAAAAACAAATTCTTTAAATTTATTTTATTTTATGGATTGTTCATTTTTAAAATATGATTTAGAAATGTCATATATTATGGCTTATGATTTTCAAAATAAAGTTAATATTTTATTTATTATTACTATAGTTGCAGCTTTCTGTTCTATAATTGGAGTTATTTTTATGTTAATCACTATATTAAGAAGAAAAGATAAAATATATGAGATTGATGATGGTGATAGTGAACATTCATCTAATTCAATTAAGGAAAAATTAAATGAAAAAAATAAAAATTTATTCATTGAAAATGGAAATAATGAAAATGATAAAAATGAAATATAAAAAATTAATAAAAGAATAAAATATGATTAGAAATATGATTAGATAATCTTTTATTATAAATAAAATAGATTAAAATATAATATAAAATTTGTATATTTAATGAAAAAAAAATATTTAAAAAAAAAAATAAAACATATAAAAAAATTATATGTAGAAAACTAATATATTTTAATTTTAAAAAACATATAAATTCAAAAAAAGAAAAAAAAAAAATAAATATAAAAACAGAAAAAAAACAAAAACAAAAAAATGAAAATTTTAGTAAACCTCGAAGACACAGAAAAATTCCAAGACGTAGACATAGAAGAATCTTCCTCAGTATTTGAATTAAAAATGTTTCTCCAAACAATATTCAATATTCCATATTATGAAATGCAATTAAAATTAAACAACCAAATAATTCAAGATCCAAATACTCCATTAAAAAGTTTAAACATAGGTTCAAATATTTTATATATAAAACACGTACCAAATCAAACAATAAGTCTAAGTCAAATTTTCCAACCTCAAATTCCTCAAAATCAAAATTCAGGAAATAATTCATTAGGTTCAATTTTTGATCAATTTATGTCAGGATCAAATAATCCAGGAAGACAAAATTTACAACAACCAATTTCAATTGCTCAACAATTTTCATTAGCAATGCAAAATTTAAATTATCAAAATAATAAAGCAAAAGAATTATATATTAAAGAAAGAGTAAAAGAATTAAAAGATAGATTTTTAACAAGTCCAGATGATTTAAATCAATTATTTGAATCAGATCCAACTTTAGCTGAAGCAATAGTTTCTGGTAATGATGGAAAATTAGAAGAATTAGTAAAAAAAAAAGTAAATGAAGCAGAAGACAAAGCAAAAAAAGAACAAATTGAATATTTAAATTTAATGAAAGCTGATCAAAACGATCCAAATGTTCAAAAAAAAATAGCAGAAATAATAAAAAAAAAAAATATAGATGAAAATTTAAAATATGCACAAGAATTTTTACCAGAAACATTATTTCCAGTTCATATGTTATATATTAATATAGAAATTAATAAAAAGAAAGTAATAGCTTTAGTTGATACTGGAGCACAAAGTACAATAATGTGTAAGAAATTAGCAGAAGAATGTGATTTAATGAATTTATGTGATGAAAGATATCAAGGAATTGCAACTGGTGTTGGTACTAGTAGAATTTTAGGTGTTATACATGCTGCTCAATTAAAGTTAAATGGGAAATTTTTAATGTGTAAAATTACTGTTATTGAAAATAATGCTGTTGGATGCATTTTTGGATTGGATAATATGAGAAGTCATGGATGTACTATTGATTTGAGGAAAGGTGCTTTAGTTTTCCCTTCTGCTGGAATTGAAGCTAAATTCTTAAGTGATGGAGAAATTAAAAAATTGAAAGTTGAAGAATATAAAAATACTGAAAATGATGATATTAGAAAAGCTAAAGAGGAGTCTTTGAAAGGGAAAAAATAAATTTTTATTTTTTTTTTTCTTTTAAAAAAATTAAATAAATGTTTATTATTATATTTATAAGTTTTTTTTTTAATTTTTTTTTTTTGTTTTTTTTTAATTATTATATTTATTTTTATTAATATAAATTATAATATTTAAAAGTATTTTTTATATAAAAAATATTTATAAATATTATAAATAATTAGATTTCAAAAACAACCAAGAAAAGATTTTTTTTTACCTTGTACCATAAAATTTAAATGATTCTTTCTTAATTTCATTTCATCAGTTTGAATACATTCTTCTTTAGTTTCTATTTTATTTTCTGATTGTAATTCAGAAATTGATTTTATATCTTTAATATCTTTATCCACGTTATTAATTATATTTTTTTTATTAATATTTACAATTTGATTAGTTAATACATAAACTGGTTTATTATTAACTTTTTTAGTATTATCACCAATTTCAAAATCAAAAACTTTTTGTATTATAAAATTATTATCCAATTTTTTTTCTTTTTTGAATAATAATTCTTCAAAATTTAATTTTTCATTTATATGAGTATTTGATTTATCACCAATATCAGATTTTAAATCTTTTATTGTAGATAAATCAATATCTTTCATTAAATTACTTTTTTTAAGAAAATTTTGACTTTGTAATTGAAAATTATTCATTTTAGGTAATGCTGATTTATCAGATGAAAATCTTTGAGGAGTTTTAATATCAATTATTTTTTTTTCTTTTTTATTTTCCATTTCTGATAAAACTATATTTTGAAAATTATTTACATCAAAACTACTTGTTTTTCTCCTTTGAAATTTATCTTCACTAGGAATTACTAATAAATTATTTTTTAATTTTTTTTTTGTAATTGTACTATGTTCAATTTTATTATTTTTTTTCTTTTCTTCATTTGTATTATTATCTTTATGATTATTATGTTTCTTTGAATGAGGTAAATTATCCATTTCTTTTTCAATGTCAATTGGAGGTTTATCTAAAATTTTACTTAAAATAATTTCATATGAATTTGAATCTTCCATATCTTGTTCTATTTGAGATCTTTCTATTTTTTCTAAGTTAGTTTCTTTTTTCTTTTTTTCATTTTTATCATTTTTATTATTAAGATTAATTTTTTTTCCATTTATTGTTATGATTTGAGGTTGAATTAAAAATGCATTTCCAAATAAATCAGTTGCATCATTCATATGAACTTTCATATTTTAATCTTTAATAAAAAAAAATTTTGCTTTTTTTAATAGTTCAAAATATAATTCAATTTTATAATTATTAAATAAAATTATAATAAATATGTTAGAAAATGAAAAACATGCAAAAAGTGATAACTACACAAATTCAAATTACATAGATACAAAAGATCCAATAATAAACACTTTATTTTTTGGAAAATATAAAGCAATAAAAAAATTAGGTGAAGGTTCATTTGGAAAAGTGTATAAAGTAGAATATAATAATAAAATATATGCAATGAAATTAGAAAGTAAAAAACATAGTCAAGGTTTATTAGAATCAGAGGCAACAATAATGACATATTTAAAAGGTCCAAATATACCAAATATAGAATTTTTTGGTCAATCTCAAGGTTATAACATTTTAATAATGCAATTAATGGGAAAAAGTTTAGAAGATTTAATAAATATACATAAAACATTTTCAATTAAAACTGTTTGTATGTTAGGTTATCAAATGATTAATAATTTAAATTATATTCATGAAAGACATATTATTCATAGAGATATTAAACCAGATAATTTTGTTATGGGAAATAATGAGAATAATGCTTTATTATATATTATTGATTTTGGTTTATCTAAAAAATATAGATCTAGTAAAACTTTAATACAATATCCTTTAATTAAAAGAAAAAAATTAGTTGGTACTGCACGTTATGCTTCAATTCATGCTTTAGAAGAATATGAACAAAGTAGAAGAGATGATTTAGAAAGTGTTGGTTATGTTTTAGTTTATTTTTTAAAAGGTTGTTTACCTTGGCAAGGACTTAAAGTTAAAGTAAAGGAAGAAAGATATAAAAAAATATTAGAAAAAAAAAAAGAAACTACTAGTGAAGAATTATGTAGTGGTTTACCTTATATTTTTCAAGAATTTGTTTCTTATACTAGAAATTTAGATTATTTGGAAGAACCTAATTATGATAATTTAAGAAATTTGTTTTTTAATTTTATTACTAATGAAAGAAATGAAAGATTTGATTTTATTTATGATTGGACTACTACTTTTGATATTAAAAAAAGAAAAGATTATAATTATGATTTAATGTCAAATTATCAATTTTCTGAAAAAAAAAGTGTTAATAGAAAAGAAAGTGAAAGAGTTTTTAAAAAAAATAAAAAAGAAGAATTAACTGCTACTAATGGGAATAATTTAACTTTATATAAAACAATTCAAACTGAAGGAAATGGAAATTTAAATAATTCTAGGTATAATATTAGTAATTTAAATGTAATTATTGAAAATAAAAAATTAGATGAAAATGCTTCTTCAAGATGTTGTATAATGTATAATATATTTTTTATAATTTTTTAGATTTTAAAACATCTTATTTTATAAGAATTTTGGATTGTTATATAAATATTAAATCAAACTGATATATATTTTTTAATTTGTTCTATATGTTAATATATATAAAGAATAAAATAAATTATTTTTAATTTTTTTAAATAATTTTTAAATTTAAACTTAGTGATGAATAATGAAAATTATGAGAAAAAAGATGATTTAAGTTTCTCTAAAAGTTTATTTGGAATGGAATATAGAAAAAAAAGAACTCATCTTGAAATGTCTAAACAAAATTTAAATGATTCTAATATAGATAATCTTACTTCAGATTTAAATAAAAAATTAAATATTAAAAAGAAAGCTAAAAGTATAAAGACTAAAATTGAAAGTAAAACAAAACAAAAATTTAATTTTGAAAATGAAAATGAATCAAATAAAAAAAATTCAAACTTATTGAAAAATAACAAAGAAAATATAAAAATAAAAGATAATAAAAAAAATGTTATTGAAGATAGTGAAGAAAAAGAATTAAAAAATAAAAGTAAAATAAGAAAAAAAGAAAAAGAAATACAAAAAGAAATAGAAAAAGCAATAGAATTTTCAGAAAGTAAAATAGATAATTCAGAAATAGAAGAAAAAGAAGAAGAATCAAAATATAAAAAGGAGAAAAAAATAGAAAAAGAAATTCAAGAAGAAAGTGATAAAAAAATAAGTGAAAAAGATAATGAGAAAGAGGAAAAAAAAATTAAAAAAAATTCTGAAAAATTAAAAATAAATCTTCAAGATAATATAAAAAATATCAATTTAAATTCAAAATCAATAAAAGAATTAGAAAAAGATAAAGCAGAATCATTAATGAAAGAAGAATATGAAAGAATTGATAATAAATTAATTTCATTAAAAGAAAATTTTGTAAAAGAAAAAATTCCGATTGTAATTAAAAAAATATTAGCATATTGTATTCAAAAATCAAAATTAAAGAGACCATTAAAATTACCAAAAATAAAGAAATTGTTCACTGAAGTTTCTTTCGAAATAAAAAAACAATATAATGCTGATACATCACCAATAAATCTTTTTATTGTTTATTTTGACTTTTTAAAACAAAAAAATAGACTTTATGAAATAATTTTAGTTAATGATATGGAAAATATAGGAAATTTACTTTTATATTATTTTAGTCAAGTTAATATTATTAATATTGGAAAAAGATTACTTAATTTTATAAAACATTATATTGATTTAGCATTATCTCAGAAAAAAATTGTTTTTAAAAATGAAAATAATGCAATAAATAATTATTTAAATTTAATAATGAATAAATTTTATGAAACATTAAAACTTCATAAAGAATTTATTAAAAATAATCATAATAATTTAAAAATTGCTAATAATTTAACTGAAAAAAGTATAAGAACTCATGCATTAAATATTATGAAAACTAAAAAATATCCTCAATTAATGAATTTATTATCATTAGATTTTGATAAAAATGAAAATGATATTACAACTATTATTACTAAAAATCCTTTATATTTAAATTCTCAATTAAAAGAAAATAATAATGAATTATATTATAAAGTAAAAAAATATTGTTTAGATATTAAATATAATTGTACTAAAAAAAGAAGAGAAATATATGAAAAAAAAATAATGAATGATAATATTATTTACAAATTAAATGGGAAAATTAATTCTTTAAATATATTTAATATTAAAAATGAAGAATTAATGGCTGATTTTTTAAGCGAATAAAAAATAAAATTAAAATTAAAATTTAAATAAATAATTAATATATATTTTTTTCAAATAAAATTTTAATGAAAGGAAAAAATGATATTAAAAAGAAAAAAAGAAATTCAAGTGGTAATTTAGGAGGAGAAGTCCCAATAATTTTTAGTCTTGGTTTTTATGATTTTACATTAACAATAAATTTTTCTGAAGAAGATCTTAAATCAAATGGTATTAAATTCTCAGAAATAAAAGAATTAAAAGATTTAAAATTTATTTCTAATAAAAAAGAAATAATTCAAAAAATGGAATTATCATCATCTAATAATACAATTAATGAATTATTATTAATTAATAAATGTTCAAAAAAACTATCTTATATTGAATATATTCCATTTTCTTTACCAAAATTTTCAGAAGAAGAAAAATTTTTTGAAGATATTTTAACGTTAATTATTGAAAAAAACAATTTGATTTTAAATAGAGAACAAATTATTGATGATGGTAGATTTTCTTTAATTATTATATTAAAATATAAATCAAAAGAAAAAATTTTTCAATTTGGAAAAATTGAAGAAGAAGTAAAAAAAGAAAAAGATAATATTGAAAAACATCATCATAAAAAAGAAAGGAGAAATAAAGAAAAAGAAAATAAAAAAGAAGAAAATGAAAATGAAGAAAATGATGAAGAAAAAAAAGAAGAAAATGAAAATGAAAAAGAAGAAAATGAAGAAGAAAAAAAAAATGAAAATGAAGAAGAAAAAAAAAATGAAAATGAGGAAGAAAAAAAATCTGATAATACAAACGAAAAAAAAGAAGAAAAAAAACAAGAAAATCAAAATATAGAAAATAAAAATATAAATAATGAAGAAGAAGAAGAAGAAAATGAAGAACCAAATGAATCAAATTTAACAGAAGCTCAAAAATTAGGAAAAATTCCAGTATTTAAAAATAAAAAATCTCCATTTAATAAAATGAATCCAAATTGTACAAAATATGATTTAGTATATATTAATTTTATTGATATTGAAAAATTAAATAATACTTCATTTAAATATTATGATTTAATTCAATTACTAATTCATTTTAAAATTCATAATTCAGAATCTCCAATAACTTTTATTTCATATCCTGAATTATCAAATAAAGAAGGAAAAGATTTAAAAGATATAAATGATTTATTTTATTTAACTGATATTTTTTTCTTTGATACAAAAGATGCTTCAAAGACTTTTGATAAACATTATAAATATTTTAACAATGATAAAATAAAAAATGAAATTAATGGAAAAAATATATTTGATTATTTTATAAAAGGAGTTGCAACTGCAACAAGAGATTATGTTGATGGAATAAAAGTAGGATTATTTTTATCAAAATTTTCAAATTTTGATATTATAATATCAACAGCAAAAAAATCAACTAGAAAAAATTATGAATGTCAACCTTATCCAAAAATAAATCATACTAATTTTAAATTAATAAATGAATATAAACAAATGATAAAAACTAATACACAATATTTTTATTCTTTATTCATTGGGGGAATTTTAAATGTTATTTGTCCTGAATCTTCAAATTCAAAATATAATTGTTTATCTTTAAAAATTTTATATCCTGCATTTTTAACAGGATTAGAAATGTTAAAAAGAGTTATTGAATTAAAAAAAAATGATTTAACTATTCCTAATAATGGTGATTTTTATATTGTTAAAATTTCAAAAAAAATGATTGATGATGAATTAAATAAAGAAAAATATGGAAATAAAGAAGATGGTTTTATTTTAGATTGTATTAATAAAGAAAAATCTACAATGAAAGATTATGTTGCTTTATATGATAATCATTTAAAAAGTTTTTTTTCTAGTGAAGTTATAAAAAAAGATTTAATAAATAGAGGTTTTATTAATGAAAAAGGATTTATTATGTATGATCCTGTTTATAGAAGTGTTATGGGTTCTCAAATTAAAAATAATCAAAAAAATTATTCTAAAGATGAATTAAATAAAAAATTATTTTCTAGTATTAAAGGAATTAATGTTGGGAATAATTATAAAGATAAAGAAATTAATGCTAAAAAAATGGTAATGAGAGAAAAATCTCCTCTTTCTAAAAAATTACCAGTTTTAAAAGATTCTGATTTTGGAAATGGGAGAAAATCAAGAAAATCAAATAGACATAAAGAAAAAAATGAGAAAAATGAAAAAAATCAAAATGAAAAGCCAGAAGAATATAAAGAAGAAGAAGAAAATCCAGAAAAAAGTAATATAGAAGGTTAATATTTTTATTAATGAAAATTATCGTATAAAATATATAATTAGTTTAAATATAATATAATAATATTTTTTAGTGAAATTTAATCATAATAATAATGATAATATATAACTAAATAAATATTAAAATAATTTATAACATATCATTAATTAACTTAATAAAAATAGAAAGTATGAGTTTCACATAAATGAAAAAGAATTCCTTTTTCATTTTTTATAATATTTTTATAATAGTCACTTAAACTATCATAAAATTTATTTATATAATCTGATTTAAATCCACTTTCTTCCATTAATTCTGCAATCCATTGTCTAAAAACTTTAATAATATCATCATTTAAAGTTTTACTATTTGAAACTAAAATATCAAAACCACAAATTAAACAACCTAATCCTTTTAAAGAAGATAAATAATGAGTAAATTTATAATTTAATTGAACTGCTTTTGATAAAAAAAAACAACAATTTTCATAAGATTCAAAATATTGTTTCATATTTAATTTCTCCATAACATCCTTATTATTTTTTTTAAAATCACTTAATTGAATACAAATATAATCATAAGTAGTCCAATTAAATAATTCGAAATTAATAGTTTGAATAATATCAATTTCTTTTTCTAAAATATTTACATTTTTAAATTTATTTTTTCCTAATTCTTCTACAATATGTTTCATTTGAAAAGGACATAAATCTTCTGATTTTGATGCAATAAAAATACAAGCTAAACCAATTAAATGAATATCTTTATCTTCAATTTTTTTTTTTGTATTTTGAATATATCTATCTAATATATCAACTGCTAAAAAAAAGGTAGAAGCTTCAGAATTAAACATATAAAATATTTCTATCATCCAATCTACCATTAATAATCTTGAATCAGGATTTAAATTGTGATTATTTAAAAATGAAGAATGAATTCTAAATTTTTTTTCTATTTCTTTTGATGCTTTTAAATATGAATTTCCATATTGAGAAATTAATTTATTTGTTTCTAATTCAAAATATTTTTGTAAAACATTTTTTATTGTAATATCCTTTTCACTTATTGATTCGGATGAACTGTCATTTGAATTTGAGGATTTTGATAATGAATTTGCTTTGTTTGAGTAATTTAAATTTTGAACTTCTTTTTTTATTACTTGTGGACCATTTTTTAGATTTTTTAATTTTTTAGTTGTTTGAATATTGTTTAAAAGTAACATTTCTGATTCTTTGTAATCTGTAGATGGTAATTTTAAATCACTTCCTTCAAATTGTTTTGATTTTGGAATAATCATTATAGAAGAATTTTTTTAGTTAAATTTATTTATTTTTTAAATCAAGTGAAAAGTATTTAAAAAGAAAAAAAATTTAATTATTTTTAATAGCTTTTCAAAAAAAAAATTATTTTTATTAGTATTCTTTATATTTTTTAAAAATACTCATATATATCATTTAAAATTATAAATATTACTAAAAATTATCTTAAATCTAAAATGAATATTTAATTTTTTATATTTATTAAAATATTATTTTATTTATTTTATTATTAAATAACAAATATATTAAAATTATTATATTTTATAAATGAAAAAAATAAATTAATTTTAATTAATTAAACTGAGACCCTATGAGGATCCCAATCAATTTTATAACCACATTCCAATCCATCAATTAATTTCATATCATCATTATTGATTTCAAAATCATCTAAATTAATATTTTGAATAATATAATCTTTATGAACACTTTTAGGTAAAGGAATAATTCCTTTTTGCATAATCCATTTTAATATAATTTGAGGAACAGTTTTATTATATTTATTACTTAAACCAACAATAATTTTATTTTTAATTAATTTTGAATCAAATTCAGCTAAAGGACAATAAGCTTCAATTAATATATTTTGACTTTTACAAAAATCAATAGTTTGTTTATCATAATATAAAGGATTACATTCAATTTGATTTACAACTGGTTTAATTTTACAATTTGATAAAATATGATTTAAATGACCTTCTAAAAAATTTGATACTCCAATACATTTTACTTTTCCTTCATTAACTGATTCTTCCATTGCTTTCCAAACATTAATTCTATCTTCTTTTTTTTTAACATCAGGCCAATGAATTAATACCATATCAATATATTTTAATTTTAATTTTTTTAAACTTTCTTCTATTGATTTTTTACTTTTTTCATATGTCATATCTGAAGGAAGAATTTTTGTAGTTATAAAAATATCTTCTCTTGGAATTTTATGCTTTATAAATGCATTTCCTATTAAATTTTCATTACCATACATTACTGCAGTATCAAATAATCTATAACCATTATCATATGCTATTTTAATTGAGTTTTCTATTTCACTTTTTTTTCTTATTTGATATGTTCCATAACCTATACTTGGTATTTCCATTCCATTATTTAATTTTAATTTATTCTTTGTTGATATTTTATTTTTATTTTCTCCTTCCATTATTTAATATTTAAATCAAATAAAAATTACATTAATAACTTAAAAAAATTGATGAGTATCTTAAAATTAAATTTTTTTTTTATATAAAATATATAAATATTCATTTTTACCTATTAATAATATAAAAAAAATGCCAAATTTCTGGTCAAAAATAGCACAAGAAGCATATGAATGTTTTAATGGTCCTAGAACAAAAGATTATGATTTTGATAAAAAAGCACAAGAATTACAATTAGCAAAAGATAAAATATTTCAATTAAGAGCAATTATAGCAAATTTTCCTCAAAGAACTCTACCATTTAAATCAATGCTTGAAGAAATATCATCTTTATTTAGTCTTGTATTTGATAGAAATACCAATTATTATCGTTTAATGGATGATGTATGTAATGCCCATAGAGCTTTATTAAATGCTTATTCAGAATGTTGTGATAAAATGAAAAAAGTTTATGATGAATGTAGTGATTGGGATAATAAATTTATTGAAGTTGAAAATGATATTAAGAGAAGAAATGATTTAAGGAAAAATTATGATCATTATGATGAAAAAATGGAAAAATTAGTAAAAGAAAGATCAGCAAGATTTAATAAAGGAAAAACAGAAAGTGAAAGTGATATTCAAAAATTTGAAAGTAATGAAAAAAAATATAAAGATGCAGCATTAGAATATGTACAATTATCAAATCAAACTTTTTTTAAAATGCAAACATTATTAGATTTAAGATATGCAATGGTAGCTCCAGTTGTTGGAGATTTCTTAGAAGCAGAAAGACTTTTTTTCGTTCAAGGAGCTCAAATTATGGATTATTTTAATGGAGTATCACCAAAAATAAAAAGATTAGAAAATGGTTTTAAAAAAACTCCAATAACATATGATGCAGCTGAATCATTAAGAGGAAGAAATATATTAAATAAAGAAAATGATAAAGAAGGATATCTACTTACTGGAATTATACCAGGAAATAATAATGGTCAAAATAGAACTCCTTTAATTACAGGTGAAACTAATAATACGGGTAATATGAGAAATAATAATAATAATAGTAATATTAATAATAATATTAATAATAATAATAATAATAATAATAATAGAGGTGGTGGTGGTTATGGACAAATGGGAAATCAAATGAATCCATATAAACAACAACAAAATAATTATGGAGGAATTGCACAAAATCCTTATGGATTTAATAGAAATATGAGTATGAATGTAAATGTGAATATGAATCCTTATTCTGGGAATCCTTATAATAATCCTTATGCTAATAATAATAATCCAAATAATCCTATGCAAAAGTCGTTTAATACAAGCATTAATAAAAGTAGTACTGTTGATTATAATCAACAAAAAAATGTTAATCAAAATAATTTTGCAAGAAATAATAGTATTAATAATCCAAATCCAAACAATAATAATAATCTAGATAATCCTTTTGCATCAGATATAAAAAATAATAATGATGTTCCACCTTCTAATCCTTATGATTTAGGAAATACAAATCCATATGATAACAATGAACAAAATCCATATGAGAAGAAACCAAATGATAATAATAATAATGATAATTATTTCCCTTTACCACCATCAAATAAATTATAAAATTAAAATTGAAAAAATAAATAAAAATAGTATAATATTTGATTAACATTATTTTTGTTTGACAATACTTCAATTTCTTTATAAACAACATTTAATATATGAATTAAAAATATATATAAAATATTATGCAGCTGCTAACTTTGATTTATCTAATCCAATACTATTAAGAATTAATTCTCCATTTCTTTTTTGAATATTCATTTGATAAATTTTTTGTCCTAATCTATCAAAATTTCTCATTTTTGCATTAATTAAAGGTAACATTTTATATTTATACCTTCCTTTATCTAAATATCTATTTTCAACAAATTTAATATCTTTATATATATCATAATATGGAATTGTAT
>JAEEGL017019185.1_pt1 | contig 44274 bp, 30 predicted proteins | sample 9134231 | NCBI WGS metagenome assembly JAEEGL01 (sample SAMN16246548, study PRJNA631951) | gut metagenome | biome: gut microbiome; feature: rumen; material: fiber-attached | host: Bos | place: Iran: Karaj | collected 2018-10 | reverse complement strand
TTCTACGATTGTCCTTTGACCTCAGTGTTTATTGGCCGTATGCTCAGTTACAATACGGCTGATGATTACGGTTACTCTCCTTTCACCAACATCCAGACGCTGAATAAGGCACATTTAGGAAATCCTGTGAAGTCCATCCAGGCTTACCTGTTCCGAGGTTGTAAATCTTTGACAACGATGAAGTATAACAGCCAATGTGCTCCAACCAGTGTGGGTAGTTATGCGTTCAGAGATTGTGCTTCTTTGACTTGGGACGGTTTGGCTCTTCCGCAGTCTGTCACATCAATAGGTGAAGGTAGCTTTATGAATTGCGAGAGTTTGACGGATATTGTCATCAACCCCTCTGTTGTGTCTATTGGTAATTTTGCCTTCACTGGCTGCACGTCGATATCAGGCGTGACGATTGAGGAGGGTGATGAAACGCTTTCGCTGGGCTATCGTACATATGATATTAACGGAAAAGGTAAAGGTCTTTTCTACGATTGTCCTTTGACCTCAGTTTTTATTGGAAGGAGTCTCAGTTATAATACGACTGATGATTACGGTTATTCTCCTTTCGCCAATATCACCACCTTGACGAAGGCGGAATTCGGAAATACCGTTACGAGAATTCCTAGTCTTATTTTCTTGGGTAACAAGGAGTTGGCCAGTGTGACATTCAGCAGTTTTTGCGCTGCTACGTCGCTTGGTAAAAATGCTTTTGAGGGTTGTGTGAAACTGACTTCCATCGATCTCCCGCAAGGTATCACTTCGATAGAGCAGGGCGCTTTCTATGGTAGTGGATTGACCGCTATGAAGATTCCTGGCAATGTGGAATCATTAGGAAATGGTGTCTTCAATGGATGTGCCAACCTGAAAACCCTGCGGATTCCTGCCAGCGTGAAGACCATCGGTCAGAATCTGGCTGCTAACTGCGATGAAATCACCGATGTCTATAGTGAGAGTAAGGTGCCGTTTGGGATCAATGCCAACAACTTCACCACGACTGTCTATGAGAATGCTATCCTCCATGTGCCGACAGGCATGACAGATACTTATGCCACGCTCACCGGTTGGAAGAACTTCAAAAACATGGTAGGGGAGAGCATGGAGCATCTCTACGCCCAGGCAGAGAGTTCGTTCATGCATGCAGGTCGCACGTTTGACATCTCCGTGGGGATGTACACCGGCACCGGCCGCTACAATGGTTACCAGTTCGATATCAGCTTGCCGCAGGGCTTCCAGTTGAGGGAGCAGGGCAGTTCCTACGTTTACACCCTCTCTGACCGCTTCAATAGCAGTGACGTGTCTGTCACCATCAAGAGACTTGCCAACGGTTCCTACCGCGTGATCGTCTACTCCACATCCAACAGCCGCATCAAGGAAAATGAAGGCGAGCTGATCCGCCTGGTGGCTATGGCAGACAGAGACTTGTCCGCTGGTGAGTATGAGGGTAAAATCTTATCGGCTAAAGTCAGTAAGACTAATGGTGAGAGCGTCACGGTGGATCAGTGCACTTTCAACATGGTCATCTCCAGATTCTCCCTTGGCGATGTGAATGTCGATGGAGATGTGGATGTGACCGATGTGATGCTGGTGGTGAACCATATCCTTGGCAACAATTTGTCGGTCTTCCACAATGAGTTTGCAGATTTGAACGGCGACGGTGTCATCGACGTGACCGACGTCATGCTCATTGTCGAGGTGATCCTCGATCCCGAATTGGCTTATGCGCCAGCCGTCCCGACTCGCGACGGCCTGTCGCTGAAGGCTGAGGGTGACCAGACGCTGGTCAGCTTGCCCTTCGCTTCTGACTATAGTGCCTGCCAGATGACGGTGCGGCTGTCTGAAGGCATGCGCCTGATCGGCGTTTCGGGCGGGGACGCCCGCACTCCCTGGAATGACGGCCGGTCTGCGGTTGCTGTGATAAAGCAACAAACAAGACAGCTCCCTGACGGATCCTGGCGCCTCGTGGTCTATTCTCCCGATGGTGCTCCACTGCGCGCCTCTGACGAGGGTCTGCTGCGCCTGAAGACCTCGGGTAGGGGACTGGTGTCGCTCAGCGATATCCTTTTCACCACGGTGCAATGCGAGTCGGTGAACTTCTCCGATGTGTCAACCCCGACAAGCATCATTGATGCCGAGATGGATGCCTCATCCGGTGGTGACATCTACGACCTCAGCGGCCGCCGCCACACCACCGCCCCACGCCAGTCGGGCATCTATATCCAGAACGGCAAGGCTCACTCCGTGAAAAGGAGATGATTTGAGTGGTTTTACCATCTAGCCCTTGGTTTCACCATCAACCCTTGATTTCACCATCAAAATACAGATAATATGAAGACTATTAGCCGATTTTTTCTCACGTTACTGATGGCATGGCTGACGATACCGTCGGGTGCGCAGTCGATGGCCGACTTCAACGTGGTGCCGCTGCCACGGCAATGTATGGCGCAAAAAGGAAAACCCCTCAAGGTTGATGACATTGTGGCCATCCGGGTGGATGGCGGCCGATATGCGGAGGACATGCACCGTAATGCCCAGATGATGGTGGAGTATCTCTGTGATATCACTGGCAAGCGGATTGAGGTGACGGGAGAAAAACGGCGCGGGTGTCTGCTCACGCTGCGGATCAATGACAAGATGACGGAGCCGGAAGGTTACCGCATTACCGTCAGCGAGAAAGGCATCTGCATCGAAGGGCAGGCGCCGCAGGGTGTCTTCTATGGCATACAGACCTTGCGCAAGGCTCTCAACGTGGACCGCAGCGGTGGGGTGATGATCGCCCCGGTCGTCGTCGACGATGCGCCACGCTTTGCCTACCGTGGCATGCACCTCGATGTGAGCCGGCATTTCTTCGGGGTGGATTTCGTGAAACAGTATCTCGACATGCTCGCACTACATCATATCAATACGTTTCATTTCCACCTCACTGATGACCAGGGATGGCGTGTGGAGATCAAGAAATATCCCCGTCTGCAGAGTGAGGGCGCCTACCGAAACCGTACGGTGGTGGGCCGCAATGTCGGTATCTATGAGAACCGGCGCTATGGCGGGTATTTTACGCATGAAGAGATCCGCGACATCGTGAAATATGCCCGCGAACGCTATATCACCGTGATTCCCGAGATCGACATGCCCGGTCATATGGAGGCCGCCCTGACCGCCTATCCGGAGTTGGGCTGCACAAAAGGCCCTTATGAGGTGGAAGCCAACTGGGGCGTCTTTGATGATATCCTGTGTGCGGGAAGGGAGGAGACCTTCGCCTTTGTCGAGGGGGTGCTCGATGAGATCATGGACCTCTTCCCCTCCACCTACATCCACATCGGTGGCGATGAGGCACCGCGCACACGTTGGAAGGCGTGCGCCGACTGCCAGCGGCGTATCAGAGAGGAAGGTCTCACCACCGCTGGCAAGCGCACGGCCGAGGACCTGCTGCAGGGCTATTTCATGAAACGGGTGGAGAAATACCTCAACAGCAAGGGGCGCAAGGCCATCGGATGGGATGAGCTCCTCGACTGTAATGTCAACGCCAGCACGACCATTATGAGTTGGCGTGGACAGGAAGGGGGGCTTGCCGCCTCGGAGAAGGGTCACGATGTGATCATGGTGCCCACGGGATGGTTTTATTTTGACTATTACCAGATCCCTGAGGATACTTGGAACAAACCGCTGCTCATTGGCGGCTATGTGCCGTTGGAGAAGGTCTATTCTTTTGAGCCCGCGCCCGACAGCCTGCCCGCTGCTGCCCGAGAGCATATCATCGGTCTGCAGGCCAATCTGTGGACAGAGTATGTGTATACGGAGGAATTTGCTGAGTATCAGGTGCTTCCGCGTATGGGAGCACTCTCCGAAGTGCAGTGGATGATGCCCGAGAAGAAAAACTACGCCGATTACAAGCAGCGTCAGCAACGGCTCAACCACCTCTATCAAGAGATGGGCTGGCAGTATTGTGATTATGAGTGGAAGAAGAAGTGATTATAGGAAAAACTAGGAAATCCTAGACCTAGTAAAACTAGGAAAAAACTAGGATAATCTAGGCGATCTATTCAAAGACCTTAAAGGTATAGCCTTGCTCGCAGAGCCATGAGAGCGCTGCGGGCAAGGCTGTTTGCAGTTTGTCGATACTCTTGAGGGAGTCGTGAAAGGTGATGATGGATCCGTTGCGGGTAAACTCCTTCACATTGCGCACCACATCTTCGGCGGTGAGCCATTTGGAATAGTCGCGGGTCACCAGATCCCACATCACAATCTTGTATTTGCGGCGGAGCACCCGATATTCCGAATGCCGCATGATACCATGAGGTGGTCGGAACAAGTGGGCACCGATCAACTCGTTGGCTTGTTCCACATCCTTCACATACGTGGAGGTGAGATGCTTGAATCCGCCTAAATGGTGGAAGGTGTGGTTGCCCACCTGATGCCCTTCATCCACTACACGGCGGTAGAGATGAGGATATTTCCTCACGTTGTCGCCCACCATGAAGAAGGTGGCCTTGGCATCAAACTGCCGCAACGTGCTGAGGATGAAGGGTGTCGCCTCAGGGATGGGGCCATCATCAAAGGTGAGATATACGGCACGCTCCTCCTTGTCCATGCGCCAGAGCGCCTGTGGAAAGATCCATCGCAGAAAGAAGGATGGTTGCTCTAATATCATGATGGCTTCGCTATTTTTCTCCTATTCAGTTCAGAACAACAGACTTTTTAGTAAGCCGTATTCGTGAGTTTCTCCAACTTATAGTAGAGGTCGTTAAGTTGTTGAGAGTGGCTGTTAGCCCATGCCTCATCAGCATCTTGCATGACCCCCACAAGCCCGTTCATCGTATAGAACTGCAACTGACACTCACGGGAAGATGCCTTCAGGTAGGAAGGACTCTGAGCCATGTACCATTTAAGATATTGGACGGAATTTTTCCACATGTGGTCTGCGATCTCTTTGGCCCGCTTGGTGTTGCCCACACCGTTCCATCCAGACACCATATCCACGCCACCATTGATGAAGTCGTAGGGCAGGTTATACTCCGGTATCTCTTTCTCGCACCGCTCAAGGGCTTTGCGTGCCTTGTCCACCTTCTCCTCATTGAGCAGGGTGAGGGCGAGTTGTGCGAAGAGGCGGCGGTGTGTGGCGCACATACGTGAGACCGTCTCGTCGAGATAGATGCCTTTCTTGTCGATGCCGCCATACTTGAATTTGTTCATCATGTAGTCGTAGGTCTTCTCTGCATCGAAGCGCGCCTCCTCATTGTTCTTGGTGTTGAATGGCGTGATGCGGTTGACCAGACCTTCCTGGATGAAGTTGTCGCCCAGGTTCATATAGTTCTCCTCGCCCACGGTGACCGCCACGAAGATCGGTCTTGTCCAGTTGCACTGCTTGATCATCTCCAGCATCATCAGGTCGCCCTTGCCGAGACTTCTGCGTCCTTGGAGCGAGATAATCATCTGGTCGGGGATGGAGTCGCTGACGAGCATCATGCCGCTCTTGCGCACCGCCTCTTTGTCGATGGGCATGGTGAGCGTGTCGGTAGGCACGACGTGCATGTTGTCCTCCAGTCCCATATAGTTGAGGATGACTTTCTTGATTTCACGCTGTTGCTCAGTGACATCGTCGCGCACCCAGATCTTGAGCACGTTGCTCAGTTCGTAGGGGTTGTCGCCGAGGGCATTTTTGGCCTCTTCGGGATAATTCTCATAGAGTTCTCTGATCGCATTCTCCAGTTCGGGATGCACGCTCACCACGTCGTTGGTGCCTGAACAGTAGTCATAGCGTGGCCATGAGATAGGCACGCTCGGCGATTCGTAGGCCGGACGGCGCATCTGGTCGATATACCAGTCGGTCTGCAGATAACTCAGGTTGCATACGCGGGCGTCGGTGCGGTTGCCTTCGGTCTCCTGGTTATACCAGAGGGGGAAGGTGTCGTTGTCACCGTTGGTGAAGATGATGGGATAGCTGTTTTCTTGCAGCGACATGAGGTAGTTGGATCCGAAGTCACGGCAGGTATATCGCCCACTGCGGTCGTGGTCATCCCATGTCTGCGATGCCATCTGCAGTGGCACGAGGAGACACACGGCACCAGCGGCAGCAGCCACAGCCGTCTGCTTGAGGCCGAGTTTGCGCAGCCAGTCGATGATCGCAGTCACGCCAAGTCCGCACCAGATGGCGAAGGCATAGAACGATCCAGCGTAAGCATAGTCACGCTCACGCGGCTGGCTGGGCGTCTGGTTGAGGTAGACGACGATAGCCAGACCCGTCATGAAGAAGAGGAAGAAGACCACCCAGAACTGCTGTATGCCACGCCGTCCGCGGGCAGCCTGCCAGAAGAGGCCAAGCAATCCGAGCAGCAGCGGCAAGCAGTAGAACACGTTGTGCCCTTTGTTGTTCTTCAACACGTCGGGTAGGAGATCTTGGTCGCCGAGTCCCAGGATATGGTTATCTATGAACGAGATTCCGGTGATCCAGTTGCCGCGCTCTTTTTCACCGTTGCCCTGCAGGTCGTTCTGCCGGCCGGCGAAGTTCCACATGAAGTATCGCCAGTACATGTAGTTGCACTGATACGACAGGAAAAACTTCATATTGTCGAGGAAGGTCGGCATGATCACGTCGGGCTGTCCGTAGTTGGAGGGTACCGCTCTTCCGGTGACGTCGATGATGCTCTCATACTGTTGGGCATGAGCGGCAGAGTACATACGTGGGAAGAACATGTTCTGCACGTACTGCGGCTGCTGTTTCCAGTCAACGATGAAATATCTGTCGGGCTCGCTGGGATCTTTCTTCTCCTTTTGCTGGTAGATGGGAGCGGTTTTGTTCATCTTCACGTAGCCGTTTTCATCGGCAGCATATTCCGAGTTCCATGCCTGGCCGTAGAACAGCGGGCGGTAGCCATACTGGTCGCGGCTGAGGTAGTTGCCGAGGGTGAAGATATCTTCTGGCGAGTTCTGGTCCATCGGCGGGTTGGCCGATGAGCGGATGACGATGAGGGCATAGGTGGAATAGCCGATGAGGAGCATGAGCATGCAGAGCGATGCCGTGTTCTTCACGCGAGAGGAGACAAGCAGTTTTCCTTTGTTTTTCCATCTGAGGACAAACCAGAGAGCAGCCAAAACGATGGCACCGATGATGGCTGCCGAAATGCCGTAGCCATAGAAGGGGATACCGACGAAGGCGACGGCCACGACAAAGGCGATGTTCTGCCGGATCAGACTCTTGTCTACGTAACTCTCATAGATCGACCAGATGACGGCGGTGACAAGCAGAATGATATAGATGATGACACCGGTATTGAACGGGAATCCGAAGACGTTGACAAACAGCAGTTCGAACCATCCGCCCACGGTGATGATGCCCGGCACGACACCGTAGAGCACCGCTGCCACGATGGCAAACGATACGATGAGTACCAGCAGCGAATTAGCGAGGTTGGCATTGGGGCTTTTGCGGAAGTAATAGACGAGCACGATGGCCGGTATGCACAACAGGTTGAGCAGGTGCACACCGATCGACAGTCCCGTCATATAGGCGATGAGCACGAGCCAACGGTCGCTGTGGGGCTGGTCGGCCTCTTCCTCCCATTTGAGGATCAGCCAGAACACCACGGCGGTGAAGGCAGATGAATAGGCGTAGACCTCGCTCTCTACAGCACTGAACCAGAAGGTGTCGCTGAAGGTATAGATGAGGGCGCCCACCATGCCTGCGGCCTCGATGGCGATGAGCTTGCCGGTGGTCAGTTCGCTCCAGTCGCGCAGGATCAGCCTTCGTGCCAGGTGTGTGATGGTCCAGAAGAGGAACATGATACACACGGCACTGAGGATGGCACTCATGATGTTGACCATATATGCCACCTGTGTGGTGTCACTGGCAAACTGTGAGAACAGGTTGGCGGTGAGCATGAAGAACGGTGCCCCTGGCGGGTGACCGATTTCCAGTTTGTAACCTGTAGTTGTGAATTCAGGACAGTCCCAGAAACTGGCTGTCGACTCTACGGTGAGACAATACACCACGGCGGCGATAAGGAATGCCAGCCATCCGAAGATATTGTCCACTAATCTGTACTTCTTCATTGGAATTACTTGATAAAAAATCTAATAGGCGACAAGTTTGTCTGATAAAATGTCTATTTGGCGACATGTTTGCTCAGCAAAAAGTCTATTTGGCGACAAAGTTAATAAAAATAAACCTTTTTCGGGGCAAAAAAATGGAATTAACTTGTTTGCTCCCCATATTATTTTCTTGATTTACCCATGCGTAGGCTTATTGATCAGCTTGCGCAGGCTCTTCATCCGCTTGCGCCTGAATCAGAAGAGCATGAGGGAGCCCCATGCGATGAGCAGATATCTGAAAATTTTCCCGAGGAAGATGCTGAAGGCACTGATCGGCAGGTTGGCCCTCATGAGACCGAGGGCGATGCAGATCGCCGTGCCGATGACAGGCAGAAAAGCGAAAAAGCCCATCCATGCTCCCCTTGTCCCCATGAACCGTTGCGCACGGTCGAGTTTGGCCTTGTCGACATGGAGATAACGCTCGATCCATTCCATCTTGCCCAGATGACCTACATAATAGTTGAACATGCTCCCTGCCCAGTTGCCGACGGTGGCATAAATCAACAGCGGCACAGGTTTCAGTCCGGCGCCGATGAGTCCCATCATCACCACCTCACTGCTGAAAGGAAGGAAACTGCCTGCTATAACGGCAGATATGAACATACCTGCGTAACCGTAACTGATAAGAAATTGGAGGAAGGCATCCATACGTTGTAGACAATGATGATGAGGGTGATCAGAAAGATGAGATAGAAAGCGATGTTGGTGAGCCAGGTGTGGGTAAGTGTGAGGAAATGGGCGATGAGCGGGGCTGCGCAGACGATAAGGATGCTCAGCAGCAGGTGAAAGTGCTGTGGCTGCAGGAAAAGGAAGAGGAGCGTGACCACCATCATGGTGATGAGCGCCTGATGGAGCAGTCGCGTGCGGATCTTGTCCTGATAGCCTTGCCTGAAGTAGTGGATGGTACCTGTCAGCGCCAGCAGGAGCGTCCATCCCAGCGCCAGCCATTCATGTTCGTTGAGGTTGGGGACGATCCCTAAAGGTGCGAAGTAGCCCAGTTGCTGGAAATGGGCGATGATGGTCTCTGTTCCGAGGAAATAGAATGCCGCAGGTGCCGCCAGCCAGTAAGGAGTGATGACGCCTAACACTGACGCCCAAAAGGTGCGTGCTGTCATCGACCGCAGAAAAGCCGCCATAATCAACCACAGCACCGGCACGTAGTAGAGCACCTGCACAAACACCATGCTTGCCACCGACAGACAGAAAAAACCATAAAAGGTCCATCCGGGCGACTCATGGTGCTGACGGCAATGGAAAAGCATGAAAAAGACCGCCACCATGCACAGTTGCATGATGGTTGCCGGAAGGAGAGGAAACAGGAAAATGGCTGTCGCTGAGAGCAACAGAAACATGGATGCCGATGACTGGCTCGCCACACGCAACAGTTGGTTGGACACGTTGAGTTCCACCAACAGCGCCGTCGTCACGGCCAGGCACACCAGTTGCATCCACAGACCGTCGTCCACCAATCGGCTCAGGTAGCAGGCTGCTGCCATGATGACCACCGCCACCGGCAACAACTGCTGGCTTTCGGCCACCGTATTCTGAAATCGCTTATATGCCATCTATCCCTCTTTAGAGGTCGCTGCCGATGTCGCTGCGGAAATACTTGTCGGTGAACTGTATCTTCTGTGCCTCGGCGAAACTCTTCCGCAGGGCCTCTTCTTTGTCGCGGCCGTAACTGCTGACGGCGATGACCCGTCCGCCCGCTGTCACCACGTCGCCATTCTCATTGAGGGCGGTGCCGCAGTGAAAGACGATGGAACCCTCGACATCAGAGATGCCGCTGATGGGATAGCCTTTCTTGTAGGCCTGGGGATAGCCGCCGCTGACGAGCATCACGCAAACAGCCGACCGCTCGTCGAAGACCACCTCGCGACGGTGGAGATCGCCGGCGGCAACACCCTCGAAGAGATCAACGATATCGCTCTTGAGGCGCAGCATGACACTCTCTGTCTCGGGATCTCCCATACGGCAGTTGTATTCGATGACCATAGGATCACCCCCCACGTTGATCAGTCCGAAGAAGATGAAACCCTTGTAGTCGATGCCCTCGGCAGCGAGGCCTTCCACGGTGGGTCTGACGATACGGTCCTCCACCTTCTGCATCCACTCCTTGGTGGCGAAGGGAACCGGTGATACGCTGCCCATGCCGCCAGTGTTGAGTCCCGTGTCGTGCTCGCCGATGCGCTTGTAGTCTTTGGCCTCAGGTAACAGTTGGTAGTGCTGGCCGTCGGTGAGGACAAACACCGAGCACTCGATGCCGCTGAGGAACTCCTCGATGACCACCCTCGCGGAGGCGTTGCCGAACATACCGTCGAGCATGTCTTTCAGTTGTGCCTTCGCCTCTTCCAGCGTGGGCAGGATGAGCACACCCTTGCCAGCGCACAGTCCGTCGGCCTTGAGCACATAGGGCGGTTGGAGCGTTTCCAGAAACGCCATACCCTCATTGAGGCTGTTGCCGTCGAAGGTGCGGTATTTTGCCGTGGGGATGTGATGACGCTCCATAAACGCCTTGGCGAAGTCTTTGCTGCCTTCGAGGACAGCACCTTTTGCCGATGGTCCGATGACCGGGATATGTGCCGTCCGGCTGTCAGCGGCAAACTGGTCGTAGATGCCTTTTACCAGCGGGTCCTCAGGTCCCACGACCACCATATCTATCTGCTGGTCGACAGCAAATTGCTTGAGGGCTTCGAAATCGTCGGCCTTGATGGCGACATTGGTGCCCACACGTCCCGTTCCGGCATTGCCCGGAGCGATAAAGAGTCGGTTAACTTTCTTGCTTTGGGATATTTTCCAGGCCAGCGCATGTTCGCGCCCGCCACTTCCGAGAAGTAGGATATTCATGGGTTGATATGGATGTGATGAATTGGATGTTATTTGAGATGTTCCTCGAAATACTGTGTGATGCGCTCATGCAGGTGCACGCTCTTGTGGCCGCGCATGTTGTGGGGTTCGCCCGGGTAGACAAAGAAGTCGGGTTGTGTGCCCGCCTTGATGCAGGCGTCGATAAACGAGATGCAGTGCTGCGGCACTACCGTCTTGTCGTTGAGTCCCTGGATGATGAGGAGTTTCCCCTTCAGGTTGCCCGCCTGGTTGATGAGCGAGGTCTGTTGGTAGCCGTCGGCATTGGTCTGCGGTGTGTCCATATAGCGTTCGCCATACATCACCTCATACCATTTCCAGTCGATCACGGGTCCGCCGGCAACCCCCACCTTGAAGACATCGGGATGATGGGTCATCATGGTGATGGTCATATAGCCGCCAAAACTCCACCCGTGAACACCGATGCGGTCGGCATCGACATAGGGCAACGACTTCAGAAACGCCACGCCCTGCATCTGGTCTGCGGTCTCCACCTCGCCCAGATGGCGGAAGGTGGCCTGCTCAAATGCCTGGCCGCGGTCTTTGCTCCCCCTGTTGTCAAGGATAAAGAGCAGGTAGCCCTTCTGGGCCATGTAGGTCTCCCATCCTCTCGACATATAATGCCAGCGGGCCTCTACGTTGCGGGCATGCGGACCGCCGTAGACATAGATGACGGTGGGGTATTTCTTCAGAGGATCGAAGCCCGTGGGTTTCACCATGCGGTAGTAGAGGTCGGTGGTGCCGTCGGCGGCTTTGATGATGCCGCAACTGTATTCCGGCACGTCGTAACCCTTCCACGGGTCATCGGCGGTGAAGAGCACACGGCTCTCCGCCTTGTCGACGGCGACGCGGGTGATGATCCTCGGCACGTCGGGCTCCGTGTAGTTGTCGTAGAGGTATTGTCCGGATGCCGACAGGATCTTGGTGTGTCGGCCGTCTTCTTGCCATCCGTTGGCATGGCATCCCCTGCCATTGTCTAGGAGGCGCCGCTTGCCGTTGGCGAGGTTTACCTCATAGAGGTTGTTCTGGATGGGACTGACCTCGTTGGAGAGGATGATGATGCTCTTGCGCTTCGGGCAGAAACCCACCAGATCGAGCACCACAAACGGCCCCTTGGTGATTTGACGCACCATCTTCCCTTGGGTGTCAAACAGATAGAGGTGGTTGTATCCATCCTTTTGACTCTGGAGGATGAAGAGATGGTCGTCCCAGGGCACGAAGGTGATCGGGCACAGCGGTTCGGCATAGCGGTCGTTGTGCTCATGGTAGATGACGCCCTGGCGGTCGCCTGTCACAGCGTCGTAGACGGTGAGTTGGATGTCGGTCTGGTCGCGGTTGAGTTCCTGGATATAGATCTGTTTGGCGTCAGGACTCCATTGGATGTTGGTGAAATAACGGTCTGTGGGGTCGCCAGCTTTCAGATAGATGGTCTTTCCCGTGACGAGGTCGTAGACTCCAACGGTGACCAGGTGACTGGTCTCCCCAGCCATCGGGTATTTGTCGGGTTCCAAGGTGGCGATGCGTGTGGTGTGGTTCACCTGCGGATAGTCGGTCACCATGCTCTGGTCCATGCGGTAGAAAGCCAGCCGCTGTCCATCGGGGCTCCAGAATGTCCCTTTGTAGATGCCGAACTCATCACGGTGCACGCTCTGCCCATAGACAATCTCACGGCTGCCATCGGTGGTCAGTTGCCGGTCGTTGCCTTGCGCGTCGGTCACATGAAGTTGGTTGTCGCTCACATAGGCCAAGGCCTTGGATGCTGGGCACCACTCCTCCACGATATGTCCGGCTGGCTGCCGCCAGGTCACTTCATTTTTCTTCCAGTCGAAGAGGATGCGCTCGTCGCCCATCTCGATGAGTGCCAGTGTGGCGGAAGGGTAGGGGAAGGTCAGTCCTGTGATCCGCTCCACCTTCTTGTCTCCGCTGAGCACCTCGTTGATCTGCGAACGGGTAATCCGCGACATTTCTTTCATCTTTCTCGGTTCATAAAAGATGCACTCGTCGCGGCCGGTCTTCACGAGGATGTCGCCCCACCAGGTGTAGTTCTCGTTCTTGGGCGACATCTGTTGATAGTTCTTCCCGCCGAAGTTGAGGTCTTCCAGAGTAAAAGTCTTGCCTTGCGCCATGGTGATGGTAGCGAGTGATGCCATGAGGGCCAGGATGACCCATCTGCGTGGATCAGTCATCGTCATCCCTCCTGTCATTGTCTTTGCCGTAGCCTTTCTTTCGCCACTCACCGCCGAAGTCACGGCGTCCTCCGCGGTCGCCTCTTCCTCCACGGTCGCCTCTACCGCCACGATCACCTCTACCTCCGCGATCGTCCCGGTCACGGCGGTCGAAGGACTTCTTGAAATCCCGGTCACCTCTACCGCCTCTGTCGCCTCTTCCTCCTCTGTCGTCCCGGTCACGGCGGTCAAAGGATTTCTTGAAATCCCGGTCACCTCTACCGCCTCGGTCGCCTCTACCGCCCCGGTCATTTCTGTCACCCCGGTCATCTCTGCTCCGACGGTCACGCTGGTCGTCATCCCTCGAGAACGACTCCAACTTGTGGTGATGGAAGGTGAACGACCTGATGTCGCCATCCTCATTGCTTTGCTCTTCATCGAGCCGCTGCTTGAATTCACGGTTTTTCTTAAACCGGTGCTTCTCGGCCATGGCGGCCTTCTCGTCTTCTGTCTTCACGATACCGCCCTCCTGACGGAAGTTCTTCAGCCTTCCCTCAAAGATGGTGTATTTTCTGAACTCACACTCCAGCGAACCGTTGTAGACCGGTATCTTGATGGATGGACGGAGACCGATCTGCTCGAAGCACTCCTCCCGGTAACTGAGGATCCATGCCTCGTTGCCGGTGAAGGCATGCTTGAGTTTCTCACCGATGATGCGGTAAGTGCCCAGCAGGTCAGGGGTGGAGATGCGCTCACCGTAGGGTGGGTTGGTCACCATGATACTCTTCTCCGTCGGTTGGGTGAAGTCCTTGATGTCGGCCTGCGTCACGGTGATGTCGGAAGACAGTCCGGCGGCTTTGACGTTGAGTCGTGCCGTCCCGACACATTTGAGGTCGATGTCATAGCCATAGATATGGTGCTCAAACTCACGCTCCTTGGAGTCGTCGTTGAAGATTTTGTCGAAGAGTTCGGCGTCGAAGTCGTTCCATTTCTCAAAGGCGTAACTCTTGCGGAAGACACCGGGTGAGATGTTTCTTGCGATGAGTGCCGCCTCGATGAGCAAGGTGCCCGATCCGCACATCGGGTCGATGAAGTCGCATTCTCCATGCCACCCCGTCATGAGGATCATTCCGGCGGCGAGCACCTCGTTGAGGGGTGCCTCCACCGACTCCTGCCGGTAGCCACGCCTATGGAGCGACTCGCCGCTGGAGTCAAGGCTCAGCGTGCCGTCCTCATCAGCGATATGGATATGGAGACGGATGTCGGGATTGGCGACGGAGATATTGGGCCGGGTACCGGTCCGTTCGCGGAACTGGTCTACAATGGCGTCTTTCACCTTGTAGGCCACAAATTTTGAGTGTCTGAATTCCTCTGAGAATACGACGGAATCGACAGCGAATGTCTTGTCGTTGGAGATGTAGTCGCTCCATTCCACCTTTTTCACCTCTTCGTAGACGTCGTCGGCGCTCCGTGCCTTGAAGTGGATGATAGGCTTGAGAATCCGGATAGCGGTGTGCAACTGGAAGTTGGCTCTATACATGAGTTCTTTGTCGCCTCTGAAGGACACCATGCGCCGGCCTATCTGCACGTCGTTGGCTCCCAGTTCGGTCAGTTCTTTCGCCAGGATGGGCTCCAGGCCCATGAATGTCTTGGCAATGAGTTCGAATTCCATTTCTGTTGTTGTTCAATTTGTAGATACCCTCTTGGCACCCTCGTGCCAGAGTGGAATGGCGCATCTTCTGCATTTTCCGTTGCAAAGTTAGTGAATTTATAGGAAACCACCATATCACACAGAAAAAATATTCCGCCTAAGTTTTCACATATCGTGAAAAATAACTAATTTTGCAAAATTAAAGATTATACCCGTCGTATGACATACCTCAGATATTTGTTTGCTTTACTGCTTTTGATCATTGGCTCTACTGCCAGAGCCCAATTGGTAGGCGTGGTGGTGGACCGTGACAGCGGTGAGCCAATACCTTTTGCCAGTCTTATATATAAAGGTCATCATGTGTCGGCGGCCGCAGATGAGAACGGATATTTTTCTATCGAGCGGCATAACGGATGGAAACTCACCGTGAAGGCCGTGGGATATAAGAACAATGACGTGAGCATCAAGGAGAGCATGACTGGTGAACTGGTCGTGAAACTGAAGTCGGACACACGGCATCTTGATGAGGTGGTCGTGAAGTCGAAGCGCAAGAGCAAATACAGCCGAAAGAACAATCCCGCCGTGGAACTGATGAAACGGGTGGTGGAGGCCAAGAAGCGCACGCGACTGGAGAACCACGACTTCTTCCAATACGACAAATATCAGAAAATCACCCTTGCGGTGAACGACGTGACGCCTGATGAACTGGAGGATGTGCAGCAGAAGAAGCAAAACTGGCTGGTGGACCAGGTGGAACTGTGTCCCATCAACAACAAACTGATCCTGCCGCTCTCCGTCGACGAGACCGTGTCGAAACATATCTACAGAAAAGATCCCAAAGCATCGAAGGACATCGTGCTCGGACAACAAAGTAAAGGTGTCAACCAACTCATCCAGACGGGTAATATCCTCAATACGCTGCTCAAGGATGTCTTCACCGATGTCGATATCTATGACGACCAGGTGAGACTCTTGCAGTTCCCCTTCACCAGTCCGATCGGAAAAGATGCCGTCGCCTTCTATAGATTCTATATCGAGGATACGGTCTTCGTGGGACGTGACTTGTGCTATCACTTGCAGTTCACCCCCAACAACCAGCAGGATTTCGGCTTCCGTGGCGAACTCTTCATCCTGGCCGACTCCAGCCTCCATGTGAAGAAATGTAGCCTGACCATCCCCAAGCGCAGCGACGTGAACTTCGTGGAGAACCTGAAGGTGGAACAGGAATATACCCAACTCGACAACGGGGAATGGGTGCTGACCGTTGACAACATGCTGGTGGAGATGGCTGTGTCGAAACTCCTCAGCAAGGCGGTCGTCATACGGTCGACGTATCTGCACGACTATGCCTTCGATCCGATCGAGAAATCAATGTTCAAAGGGAAGGCGAAAACGCATATCGACCCCTCGGCGCGCAACCGGGGCAACGACTTCTGGGCTGAAAACAGGGTGGGGGAACTCACCGGCAGCGAGAAGTCGATGGATGATTTCCTGGAAAACATCAAGGGCATCAAGGGATTCAAATATATCCTCACAGCTGCCAAACTGCTCATCGAGAATTACATCGAACTGGCTCCTCCGGGAAAGAAGAGCAAGTTTGACCTGGGACCTGTCAACACCATCGTCTCCACCAACTTCGTGGACGGCATCAGGTTCAGGCTCAGCGGACAGACCACCGCCGCACTGAATCCGCATTTCTTCTGGAAAGGATACTATGCTTATGGCAAGAAGACCGGTTACCATTATTACAACACGCAACTGACCTACTCGTTTGTGAAGAAAGACAACCTGCCCGACGAGTTTCCTAAGAAAGATATCTCCTTCACCACTACATTTGATGTGATGTCGCCATCAGATAAGTTCCTCTACACCGACAAGGATAATATGTTCACCATGTTTAAATGGAAAAAGGTGGAGCAGATGTATCTCTACAGACGGCAGGAACTGAAGTTTGACTGGGAGACAGAGGGTGGCTTCCGCACCCTGGCGGGCATCAAGGTGGAGAGCAACGAGCCGAGAGGTGAACTCCATTTCAACCAACTCAGCGACGGACTGCCGGTGAACAAGATCCGTACGACGGAACTGTCGATCGGTTTTGTGCTCTGTCCGGGCCGCACCTACGTGAACACGAAAAACCACCGTCTGCCCATCAACTTCGACGCACCGGAGTTCTCCATCAACCACACCATGGGTCTGAAGGGCTTCCTGGGCGGTGACTACAAATACAATTATACGGAGATGAGCCTTTACAAGCGCATCTGGCTGAAGAGTTGGGGACATCTCGACATCCGTGGGCGCGCAGGGGCACAATGGAACAAGGTGCCCTTCCCGCTGCTCATCATGCCTCGCGTGAACCTATCTTATATCCTCAACGAGAATACGTTCTCCCTGATGGACAATATGGAGTTTCTCACCGACCGCATGGGCATGATCGACATCCAGTGGGATGTCAACGGCAAACTCTTCAACCGTATCCCTCTGCTGCAAAAACTGAAGTTGCGTGAAAATATCGGTTTCAAGGGTATGATGGGGTATCTCACCTCGAAAAACGATCCCTATAATGCCAAGAACGCCAATTCCGATTTCCTCTTCCAATTCCCTGACGGTGCCTTCCTCATGAACAAGAACGAACCCTATTGGGAAGTGCATGTGGGTATCCAGAACATATTCAAATTCTTCCAGGTGGAATATGTGAGGCGTCTGAGTTACACGAGCCATCCGGGTGTCCATCGCCATGGCATCCGCTTCGGCTTTGAGTTCACCTTCTAATGGGGTCATCAGCTGATGTGACCCATCGTCATCTGTCGTGACCTATCGTCATCTGTAAACATCAACCATTACCGCTATGAGAAAAATCAGCAATCCGTGGCTGCACAAGGAGGGGTACCACTGTTTCGGTTGCGCTCCCGACAACCCCATCGGCCTGCACATGGAGTTTTTTGAGGATGGCGACAGTGTCGTCAGTTTTTGGCAGCCTGGTGAACATCTGCAAGGATGGGTGGGTGTGCTTCATGGAGGCATTATCAGCACTCTCATCGATGAGACGGCAGGATGGGTGGTTACCCGTAAGTTGCAGGCAGCCGGCATGACAGCACGCCTCAATGTGGCCTATCATCAGCCTATCACCAGCACCGAGGTGCAGATCACTGTCAGAGGGACTCTCAAAGAGCTGCGCCGCAGCCTCGCCGTGATCCACGTCACCGTGGAAAATGCCCATGGCAAGGTATGCGCAGAGGGTGATGCCACCTATTTCGTGCTCTCCGAGGAGCGCTCACGTGAGATGGGCTTCACCCACTGCGATGTGGAGGGCGATAACCTCTTGCCCTTCTGATACCTTTATTTCCCCGTCGGGTCGATGCGCCAGTCGCCGCTTGGTATCTTCTTGAGTTTGACGTTGTGCTTCTGGGTCTTGCCAGATGAGTAGGAGACCTCCATGTTCACTACGGCAGTGCTGTCTTTCACCTCCTCGTCGATGAATTTGAAGTCGGTGATGCCGCCATTCTGTTGCACTGATGCATTGTATTTGTTCTGCATCAGTTCCTGCATCGCTTCTTTCTTTTCTTTCAGTAGGTCTTTGTTGCCTTCCACTTCTTCTTTATAGTACAGCAGGTCGACATATTTGTCGAATTTCTTGTCTTTCAGATACTGGAGGGATTTCGCTGCGACGTCTTTTGGCTCATCGCTGCTGCATCCGGTCATGATCATCAGTGTCATCAGCCCGAAGGCTATCATCAGCCATTTTTTCATTTTTTTCTTTTTATTAAGTGAATAATAATCATTTCGGGTTCCATAAGGCCTGCAGGCCCAGGTTGCCTCGCGCGTTCAGGTGGATTTGCAATCCACCTGCCTCGAGTATGAGCATTTGCAATGCGCTTAATGCTCTTCTTGCATAAAAATGCGCTAACTGCCAAAAAATCAGATATTAAAGCGCTTGCGCAGTTCTTCCCATTGTTTTTGTACGGTGGTAAGACCTTCGCTCACGATATCTTTGGCCTTGTCGAGACCATCATCGATCTTCTCTTTTGCATCGGCTATCTGGTCGTCAAATTTGCCGGCTTCATAGTCGTTTTTGAGTTCATCGATCTTGCTCTTGGCCTTGCTCAGGTTCTCACTGATCGACTCGCGGGCACTCTCGATTTTCTCCTTCATGTCGATCTCTCCGATTTCCTCTTTGGCTTTCTTCATCCCCTCCTTGGCATCTGATGTGAGGTCGTCCATCTTCTCACGCAGGTTTTTCTTGATTTCCTCCGCATCGTGGGTGTCGAGATACTCCACCAGTTCATTGTACTTCTTCTGAGCATCCTCAGCCATCCCGCTAAGGTTCTCTCTCATCATTTTCAAAATGTCGTCGAAATTATTCATAGTAATGGTTTTTATTAATATTATATAATAATGATGGTATAGATAGCGATAATGATATGATCATTGTCTTTATAGTATTAATGTGATAGTAAACGTCAGTCATCGTGAACCTCTGCAAAGTTTTCATCATATGAAGTGCGGAATCCGACATTCATCCGCCAAATTTAATAAATATTGTTGAGATTTATGACAATGAGGTCAAAAAAAAGATGAAACAACGCATTTTATTTTGTTTTGAAGTGTCAAAGCATTACCTTTGCAGCCGTATTCATGACAATCAATACAGCATAACAAAACAATGGGTGGCTTTTTTGGTACTATTTCGGTCAGCGACTGTGTGAATGACTTGTTCTATGGCACTGACTACAACTCACATTTAGGCACGCGCCGTGCCGGTTTGGCAACCTTCGATGCCGAAAAAGGCTTCAGCCGTTCGATCCACAGTCTGGAGAGAGATTATTTCCGTTCTAAATTCGAGGATGAACTCGGCCAGTTTCATGGCCAACAGGGAATAGGCGTCATCAGCGACACCGACCCGCAGCCCATCATCGTGAATTCCCATTTGGGCCGTTATGCTGTCGTGACAGTGGCCAAGATCAACAACCAGCGTCAGATTGCCGAGCGGTTGCTGGCTGAGCGCATGCATTTCAGTGAGTTGTCGGCCAACAAGATCAACCAGACCGAACTGGTGGCGCTGCTCATCAATATGGGCAACTCTTTTGTCGATGGCATTCAGAAGGTATACGACCAGATCGACGGCTCGTGCTCCATGTTGATACTGACGGAGGATGGTATCATCGCTGCCCGCGACAAATATGGCCGCACACCGATAGCCATAGGGCGTAAGGAGGGTGCCTATGCCGCCACCAGTGAGACATCGAGTTTCCCCAACCTGGATTATCAGCCTGTGCACGACTTGGGCCCTGGCGAGGTGGTGTTGCTACACTCCGACCGCATGGAGGTGCTTAAACCGGCGGAACCGGTGGAACAGATCTGTTCCTTCCTCTGGGTGTATTATGGCTTCCCCTCCAGCGATTACAATGGCATCAATGTGGAGTATGTGAGAGAGTATAATGGTTATTTGCTGGGCAAGGAAGATGATATTGAGGCCGACATCGTCTGTGGTGTTCCCGACTCTGGTGTAGGCATGGCATTGGGTTATGCAGAAGGTCATCACATCCCCTATAAGCGTGCGGTGTTGAAATATACGCCCACCTGGCCGCGCAGTTTCACTCCTGGTAATCAGGTGAGGCGCGATCTGGTGGCTAAGATGAAGTTGATCCCCAACCGTGCGATTCTCACCGGGCGCCGCGTGGTATTCTGCGATGACTCTATCGTCAGAGGCACGCAGTTGCGCGACAATGTGAAGATGTTTTTTGATTATGGCGCCAAGGAGGTGCATGCACGTATCTCCTGTCCGCCGCTGGTCTATGGCTGTCCTTTTATCAACTTCACCTCTTCTAAGAGCGACCTGGAATTGCTTTCCCGCCGTATCATCCAAGAGTTTGAGGGCGCTCCTGATGCACATCTTGACAAATATTCTACCACGGGCTCTCCCGAGTATGAGAAGATGGTGAAAGAGATGGCTGTCCAACTGGGCATCACCTCTTTGAAGTTCAACACGATCGAAAACCTCGTGCGTTCTATCGGAATGCCCAAGAGCCGCATCTGCACCCACTGTTTCGATGGTTCTGGATGTCATAGAGAATGCCACAAAGAATGTGGTAAATAGTTAAAAAAGGATAATGTTTGCTATAAATTGTTCTTTTTAAAGCTTTCGGTTACACATTTGTGAAAAAATATTTGCGTGTAATAAAACAATTATTTATTTTTGCACACGAAAAAAAAGGTCTTTTTGTCTCTGTTCGTACTAGAAAGCACATAGAGGCATAAGTCTGGCCAAGCAAAAACATGTGAATGTGATGATGCAAGGCCACAATTCATTCACTTAATTCACTTATTAATTTACTTTTATGAAGACATATTTAAAACCTATCACGGAGATAGACTCAAGTACCGAGTTTTCACATGATATCTTGATTATTTCTCCAACTGGTAATGATAAATATTCAGATCATCTAGGAAAAGAATATTATTCTATTGGTCTTCCAACCACAGGTGGCGGACAGCCTAATCCAACATTGTTGGATAACACAGGCCTCGGTGGTGAGTGGGATATGGATGCCCTGACCAATACTCACTACGATGATGGGGAATATTAATCTTGTTAGTCTATAGATAGCAATAAGAGATAAATAAGGGTGCGATTGACCGTACCCTTTTTTGATGTTTTTGGGCATGCTATTCTTTTTTGGAGAGAAAGTGGGTTGAAAAGTGTGGTAAAAGATATCCCTTTTCGGAAAAAGTGGGTTAAATAAATGATTTTGAGCAAGAAATCACATTTTTATTCCATAAAAAAGTAATCAAATATTAATTTTTTTGTAACTTTGGGGCGATTTTTGGAAATGGCTTTTCAAGTCTCAATTTATTTCGGTTATGATAGATAGTACAAAATGTCCCGTTTGTGGGCGTAAAGACATCCCTGATTATCATCAGGGTGATGTCAGATGTCCGTATTGTGGCAGCAATCTGAAGGTGTTTAGGCTGCTCGACAATGCGGAGATGGACAGCAAGGCCAAGTCAACGGTTTGGAAGCCGGTAGGAATCCTTGCGTTATTGGCAGCAGCGATATTTGCTCTTCTCTATTTCACCAAAGGACCTTCTCCCACAGCCGCCAAAGAGCGGATCTCATTGTTGGAGGATTCCATCGCCTCTATGAATGAGAAACTGCGTGAGCAGCCCAAGGGTGAGGTCGTCGCAGCCCCATTGCCCTCTGCCGGTACCACTGACTCGAAGACTGAGGCTGCCAATGCCTCGCAGTCTGAGAAGGCAAAGCAGGAAGGTGCCGCCAATGAGGAGGCCAAGGCTGATGATGGTATCACAGCACCTGCCGACAAGGTGACCATCGAGAACGGCAAGAAGTATTATGTGGTGCAGAAAGGCGATTCCTGGTGGAAGATCTCTCAAAAACTGTATAAGGGTAAGGTCAAGGATGTGGACCTCGCGCGCATGAATGGCCGCCGTGCTACCGAGCCCCTAGAGATAGGAGATAAATTGCTGGTGAAATAGTCAAAGGCTAGTGATATGCTGGTGAAATAATCAAAGATTACTGTTATGAGCAAATACGACGATATACGCGCAGAATTGAAAAGTCTCTATGAAGAGAATATGCGTCTGAACACCTGGATTTCTTCACAGGAGGAAGCCAATGAAAACAATGTGGGAGAAATCTGCAAGAGTTTTCTGCAGGTGTGGGAATCTTTCGAGTGGGCGGAGAGCACCATCCATGAGCGTGGACTCGACCAAAGCAAGATCTCGACAACTGCCATCAACTACATGCTTACCGCCAAGACCAAACTTCTGGAGGTGCTCGATAGTTATGGCGTGAAGAGAATAGAATTTCCCGAAGGTAAATTTGATGCCACTAAAGCCAAAATCGTAGGCACAGAGGCTGACCCCGAGAAAGAAGACGGCACCGTGCTGAGAGTGGAGCGCGAAGGTTTCTACCGCAAAGAAAAACTGCTCCGCCAGGCAGAAGTGACCGTGGTGAAAAATAACTGACAGGCAGGCCAGGCTTTATCTTGAAGCGCAGCTGGCTGGCCTTTGAAGAAACAAAGATATGAAGGCATTCTCACGATGATTATTTTCATGGTGAGAATGCCTTTTTTGTGAAGAGTGTGAAGGGGATTTTTTTAGAAATCCTTAAAAAGTTTAATGAGCCTTTGGCTTGTCCTTCTCGCTGGCTTTGGGCTTGTCTTTGGCAGGAGCGGATGACTTGTTGTCCTTCTCACTGGCTTTAGGTTTGTCCTTGGCAGCGGCGGATGGCTTGTCCTTCTCGCTGGCTTTGGGCTTTTCCTTGGCAGCGGCGGAGGATTTGTCCTTGGCTGATGATGTGGCTGATGATGGCTTTTCATCATCTTCTAGCGGAGTGCCGAACGTGTCGATAAACCAGTTCATTTCATCTGATTCAGTGACGAATTCTCCGTCATTGTATTCAAAGGTGAAGTCATCGATGAGCCAGTGATCATCGACGAAGACCAGTTTATAGGTGACGTCCTGCCATCCCGGGTTTTCATCGATGGTGAATCTCACATCGACATACGCCGACTCTGGTGCGATATAGTATACCCTCAGCACACTGTCGCGCGAGAAATGAGTGTCTTCTCCCATCAGTCCCTTGAAACTGAATGCCTTAAAAATAGAATCCTCATAATGGCTGCCATACGCCCTGATGTTGTCGCACTGTTCCCGGAGGATGTTGATGCGCTCCGACCAGTTTTTTCCTCCCACATGGTTGCGGCCACTCATCATTTCCTCATGGACGAGTTTCTCGGCGAAGGCTCTGATCACATCACGGGAATGGGTCTTCTCATAGTCGGAAATAGAGTCGCGATGGGCTTTCTCCATGGCAGCCAGGCGTGCGTTCTCCACATCTCGGGCATGGCGGATGGAGTCGCGCTCTGCTCTCTCGGCAGCGATCCTTTTCTGTTCCTTGTCGTAAAAATAGTAGCCAGTGCCCCCACCGATGAGCAGCAAGATAGTGATGATGATGAGCGCTTTCTTCATGGTTGTGGATTTTGGGGAGTTTGGTCGGATGCTTTGATGATGCCCATCAACTCAGGTATCTGTTGCGCGAGTTGTTTGTAGGCGATAGCGAAGGAGTCGATGCTGATGACCTGACCGTTCTCGTCGAATGCCTGCAGCGTATCAGCAGGTGAGTTCATGACAAACGCCTCTTTGCCGTTGTCGTGATATAAGCGGAAGGCTTTGGGTATACCTTCCTCCATCGTCATGCACCAAGTGAGGTCATCATCGCTCCATAATTCGCCAGTGACGGGTGAGCCATTGGCCTGCACCATGGATTGATGCCATTCGACATCAGTCAGATGCATCTTCTTCTCAGGTCCGCACGCAGTGAGTACCGCAACCATAGCGGTCAGCACTACACCCGATGCGGCATGTGCTATAAAGTTTCGTAAGTACATTTCCATCAATTTGTTTTCAATCCGCAAATATACATAATCCCATTCACACCTGCAACTTTTCGGCCACAAAAAACAGATATCCGTTTTCACAAAAAAACAGGCATCCCGACGGGATGCCTGCTATTTCACATGGGCTACTCTTTATTTTTGACCGTGCAATTCTGCACTGTAAAGTTCAAAAAAGTCAAAGTCGAGGATTTTGCATATTCTCATTAAATCAGCTGTATCGATAGATTGTTTTGAGAATATTTTGTAAACGTTTGTGCGACTGCATGATAATTCACCAGAAAACCAGACGACTGATTTACGTTTTTGTTTCAGTTTCTGTTTGATTAATTCACCAATATGTACCAAGGGTCGTAATTTTTTTGGGTTAATACTGAATTGATTCTCTCTCCCCATCTGCGATAAAGATATTGCAAATATAATACAAAAATTGGCAACTCAACCTATAATATTTGTTAAAATAGTAATTGTGTCAACATATAAGCGACGCTATTAGATTGTTTGTAAATCTTTTACTAACAAAAAGTTACAAACGACGGAAAGATGATGATAACAAACATGCTAAGTGAATGGTAAAATGTGAAAATAACATGCCGTTTCCGCATTTGTTGAATATTTTTGTAGTGTATAAAAATTTGATACGATGAACAGTTTTAGAAAAGACGTAGCCCTGCTGTCTGAGGTAAAATGCCATTGGGAAAGAATGGCGCCTTTTAGGAAAGAGCGTACTCGCAGTAAGCGATATTGTTATGGTGACCAGTGGGGAGATCAAGTGAATGTGGACGGGCGATGGATGCGTGAGGAACAGTATATCCGCAGTCAGGGAAGTGAACCGCTGAAGAACAACCTGATCCGGCGGTTGGTCAAGCAGGTGCTGGGATTGTATCGTTCGGAGCGTGAGATTTGCGAGGTGGTCTGCGATGACCATGAGGCAGAGCGCTGGATGCAGAAACGCCTGTTGTCGGTGCGCAGAGACAACAGCACCGATGAGTTGGAGGCCCGTGCGCTGGAGGAGTTTCTCATTTCTGGAATGGTTGTCCAACGTAAGACGTTGGGTCGTCGCAACAACCAGAGTGGCTGCTGGACCGACAACGTGTCTCCCGACCGGTTTTTTGTGGATTCCCAACTGTGTGACAATCGGGGATGGGATGTGGAACTCATCGGTGAGATCCATGACATGAAATTCGACGCGCTTCTGGCGGCCTTCGGGCGCAGTCCGTCGGATATCAGTGCTTTGGCTGCCATCTATTCATCCGATGATGCGGTTCAGCGGTATCTGTCTAATGAGGAGGTGGGGGGATTGTGCCGTGTCTATGAGGTGTGGCGCAAGGAAAGGGTCTTTGGCATGCTGTGCCACGACCATGCCAACGGACAACTCTATTGGTGGGACGGGCTGTCGGCACCTCATGGTGAGGCGGTGGCGGGCGAATGGACTTATACTACGCTCTGGCGCTATTATTTCCTGTCGCCTGACGGTGATGTACTCGCTGAGGGCGACACACCCTATTTCCATCACTCCCATCCTTATGTGTTCAAGGCGTATCCCTTTATTGATGGTGAGATCCATTCTTTTGTGGGCGACGTGATCGACCAGCAGCGTTATACCAACCGTCTCATCACGCTGTATGACTGGGTGATGCGCTCGTCGGCGAAAGGGGTACTTCTCGTGCCCGAGGAGAGTTTGGCAGAGGGTTACACTATGGCAGATGTGGCCGACGAATGGGCACGCTTCAATGGTGTCATCCCCGTGCGCACGCGCAATGGAGCCCAACTGCCTCATCAGGTGTCTGCCAATGCGGTCAACATCGGTATTAATGAACTGCTTCAGACGCAGTTGGGGATGATGGAGGATATCTCGGGCGTGACAGGTGCTTTGCAAGGCAAGACTGCAAATGCCAGCGTGAGTGGAGTGCTCTATGAACAGCAGACCCGCAATGCCACCTTATCACAACTCGACCTGCTCGATACCTTCCGCAATTTCATCCGCGAAGGAATGAAGAAGGATGTGAGCAATATCCGGCAGCATGCGCTCACACATGCCAGCATGAAGCATCATCTGCCACCCGCCTTTGCAGAAGCCACTTTTGAAATCAAATCCTAGGCCATCCTAGGCCATCCTAGATCATCCTAGATCTTCCTAGATCATCCTAGACTATCCTATGCGATCCTATAAAAAGAGGAGGGGCCCGCGGACCCCTCCTCCAAAAAAATCTCTTGAGATAATCTTTTAATCATCTCAAGAGATCATCTCAAGAGATTACACGCAGCAGGATGGCTTCCAAGGTTTGAGTTGTTTGAAGAAGTCATTGCCCTTGTCATCGACCAAGATGAAAGCGGGGAAGTCTTCGACCACTATTTTCCAGATGGCCTCCATGCCCAGTTCGGGATATTCCACGCATTCTATCGACTTGATGCTCGACTGTGAGAGGACGGCAGCCACGCCACCGATCGAACCGAGATAGAATCCGCCGTGCTTCTGGCAGGCGTCGGTGACTGCCTGTGTGCGGTTGCCCTTGGCGATCATCACGAGAGAGGCACCATGATCCTGGAACTCATCGACATAGGGATCCATACGGTTGGCTGTGGTGGGTCCCATAGATCCGCAAGGATAGCCCTCCGGTGTCTTTGCCGGTCCGGCATAGAGAATGGGATGGTCTTTGAAGTAAGCCGGCATCTCTTCCCCAGCGTCGAGACGGGCCTTGAGTTTGGCATGGGCGATATCGCGCGCCACGATGATGGTACCTTTCAGGTTGACTCGGGTGCTCACAGGATATTTTGTGAGTTCGGCTCTCACGGCGTCGATGCCCTTGTCGAGGTCGATGACGATGTTTTCAGCACCCTCACCAGCCTGGCAATACTCAGCAGGGATCAGTTCGGTGGGGTTGTCGTCCATCTTCTCCAGCCAGATGCCGTCGGCATTGATCTTGGCCTTGATGTTGCGGTCGGCAGAGCACGACACACCCATACCGATGGGGCATGAGGCACCATGTCGGGGCAGTCTGACCACGCGGATGTCGTGGGCCAGGTATTTGCCGCCAAACTGTGCTCCAAGACCGATTTTCTGTGCTTCCACGAGCAGTTTCTTCTCCAGGTCCACATCACGGAAGGCGCGACCGGTCTCATCACCTGTCGTGGGCAGTCCGTCGTAGTACTTGATGCTGGCGAGTTTCACGGTGAGAAGGTTTTTCTCTGCCGATGTGCCGCCGATGACGAAGGCGATGTGATAGGGCGGGCATGCTGCCGTACCCAGCGACTTCATCTTCTCTACAAGGAAGGGCAACAAGGTGCTCTCGTTTTGGATCGTGGCTTTCGTCATGGGGTAGAAATAGGTCTTGTTGGCCGAGCCGCCACCTTTGGCCACCATGACGAAGCGGTATTCCATGCCCTCTACCGCCTCGATGTCGATCTGTGCGGGCAGGTTGCAGCGGGTATTCACCTCATCATACATATTGAGCGGAGCGTTCTGCGAGTAGCGCAGGTTGTCTTGTGTGAAGGTGTTGTAGACACCGAGGCTCAGGGCCTCCTCGTCCTCAAAGCCTGTCCACACCTGTTGGCCTTTTTCACCATGGATGATGGCCGTGCCGGTGTCCTGGCAGAAGGGCAGTATGCCTTTGCAGGCCACCTCAGCATTGCGGAGGAACTGCAAGGCCACATATTTGTCGTTTTCGCTGGCTTCAGGGTCGCGGAGCACGGCAGCCACCTGCTCGTTGTGCTCACGGCGCAGTTTGAACTCCACATCGTGGAAGGCCTCTTGTGCAAGCAGTGTCAGTGCTTCCTTGGAGACTTTCAGGATGGGATGTCCTTCGAAATCACCCACGCTGACGCCCTCGCGCGACAGCAGCCGGTATTCGGTCTTGTCCTCGCCCAGTTGGAACATGGGCGCATACTTGAATTCTGGTGTTTTTGCCATAATGTGATAGATTTTATAGATTAAAGAGATTTTATAGATTTTATAAAATTAAGACATTCTATAGTTGAAAGAGACAGGGATTAATATCCGAAGATCTGTTTGGTGGTGAGCCGGTGGATCGGACCGATTTTCTCCAAAGCCTTCATGTCGAGTTCCTTCTCATCACCGAGGATGATGTATTTATAGGTTTTTCCCACCATATTCTTTTTTTCGAAATTGACCACATCTTGCAATGTGATCCCAGGCAAAGCCTTGTAAACACGTTCGTTGAGGTCGAAGTCGAAGCCTCTCAATTTGGCGTTGTAGTAAGCGTTGAGCACGCCGAATTTGGTGGTGCGTGCTGTCTGCAGACTCTTCATGGCACTCTGTTTGGCGATGTCGAAAGAGGCCTGGCTCTGCGGGATGGTGTCGAGGATTTGGTTGAACACCTTGATGCAGTCCATCATCTTGTCGTTTTGTGAGACGATATAGGTGAGGTAATATTCAGGGTGGTTGAGCCTGAACGGAGTGCTGTATTGTGCCATGGCGCTGTAGGCCAGTCCGCGGCTCTCACGCAGTTCCTGGAAGACGATGGTGTTCATGCCACCTCCGAAATACTCGTTGAACAACATGCGGATGGGCGACTCGTCGAGATTGAATTTCTTCCCCTCGTTGTGGTATTGAATCATATAGATGTTCTTGGCCTCATAGGGAGCGATATACACCTCGTTGGTGGGAGTGAGTTGCTCGGTGTATTCCTTTCCAGGAGCGATGGGCAAGAGTTTCTTGTTGGTTTTGTGGAGTTTGGTGACTGTCTTGTCGAGTTCTTTCTGGCTCATCGGACCGTAATACATCACGGTGTGCTTCATCTTCTTCAGGTCGGAGATGAGGTTGAGGAAATGCTGTGGCTCTGCGGCGTTGAGTTCCTCTATGCTTCTGATGTTGAGGGTGGGGTTGTAGGAGCCGTAGGTCACATAATTGCGGAGGGCACTGAAATTGGCGCTTTGGTTTTTCTTGTTGTCCTCGCGGCTTTTTGCCAGCAGACTGACATATTGTGTCCATGATGTCTTGTCGGCCTTGGCGTTTTGCAGCAGGTCCTCGAGTAATGCGAGTGCCTCCGGCATCTTCTCGCTGAGTCCGGTGAGCGAGATGGTCGTGTTGTAACTGCCCACGCTGATGTTGTAGTCGCAGGCGAGTTCATAGAAGGCCTGTTTCACCTCACCCACACTCTTCTTGTCGGTGCCGATATACTCCATATAGGAAGGTCCGTAGTCATAGTCCACGTTGTTCTCGTTGCCGAGGTCGTATCTGAAGGCCAGTGTGAAGAGGCCGTCCTCGTCGTTGTGCTTGTAGAGCAGTGGCAGTCCGCGCTTGGTGGTGGCGATGGTGAGGTCTTTCTCGAAGTCGAGGAATCTTGGTTGTATGGGTTTGACATACGTGTTTTTGATCTCGTTGAGGAACTGGCTCGACAATTCCCTGTTGGTGGGGATGGCGGTGATCTCCGGTTTCTCGATTTTCACCTGCGTGGAGTCCGTCCCTGTCCGTTTATAGATGCAGACATAGTTGTTGCTTCCCAGATATTTGTTGGCAAAGTCCACCACATCTTGTTTGGTGATTTTCGAGATACGATCAATGTAGTTGGCCACGTTCTCCCATTTCTCTCCATAGATGAAGGCGTCGACCATCAGTCCCGTGCGGTTTCTGTTGTTTTGGATATTGCGGTAGAAATTCACCTTGGCGTTGTTGACCACGGCGGGCAGCAGCTTCTCGTCAAACTCACCCCGTTTGAGTTTCTCCACTTCCTCCAGGAGCAGTGCCCTCACCTCTTCGAGTGTCTGGTTGTCCTTGGGGTATCCGTAGAGCACAAATGGAGAATAGTCGGTCATCTCATCGGTCAAGCATCCTGCCGCCATGACCTTCATCTTCTGCTCGAGGTCTACCTCGAAGAGTCCGCATTTGCCGTTGGCCAGCAGGTTGCTGATGATGTTGAGCGTGTCGGTCTGTCCGCTGTTGGCCTTTCCGAACCGCCATCCCATCATGAGATATTCGGCCTCTTTTCCGATGACCGTCGTGTCCTGAGGTGAGGTGATGGGTTTGAGCGGAGCGAACTGCGGGACGGAAAGGTTGTCGCTCCGTTTCCAGGAACCGAAATATTTGTCGATGATAGCGATCACCTCATCGGGGTTGAAATCGCCCGCCATACAGATTGCTACGTTGTTGGGCACATAATAGCGCTTGAAGTAATTCTTGATGTTGGTGATCGACGGATTTTTCAGGTGCTCCTGGGTACCGATGGTGGTCTGCGTGCCATAGGGGTGGGTGGGGAAGAGTTTGGCGTAGAGCGCTTCCCACATTTTACGCTGGTCCTGTGCCATACCGATGTTTTTCTCCTCGTAGACAGCCTCCAGTTCGGTGTGGAAACCACGGATGACCATGTTCTGGAACCTGTCGGACTGCACGCGTGCCCAGTTCTCGATCTCATTCGACGGGATATTCTCCACGTAACAGGTGACATCGTTGCTGGTATAGGCATTGGTGCCCTCGCTGCCGATGGCCGACATCAGTTTGTCGTACTCGTTGGGGATGAAATACTGTGCTGCCAGTTGCGACACGCTGTCGATCTCATGGTAAGCCTTTTTGCGTTGTGCGGGATCGGTAAGCGTGCGGTAGACCTCGTAGCGGGCCTCGATATCGTCGAGGAAGGGCTTCTCCTTCTCGTGGTCGGTGACGCCAAACTGCTTGGTGCCTTTAAACATAAGGTGCTCCAGATAGTGAGCCAGTCCGGTGGTCTCGGCGGGGTCGTTTCTTGAACCCGTCCTGACGGCGATATTGGCCTGCAGCCTCGGCTTCTCGTTGTTGACCGACAGATAGACCGTGAGTCCGTTGTCAAGGGTGTAGATGCGTGTTTTGGTAAGGTCACCCGGCACGGTGACGTATTTGTAATCCTTGGCGCTGACGCATACCGTAGCCATCAGGCACATTAGGAGAAAAAATGCTTTTTTCATGTGTATCTGCTTTTGTTTCTCAAATGATTACTTAAATATAAACTCAAATAAATACTCAAATATTTACTCAAATTTGTTCTCGTTTTCAAATTCCATTTCCTTGTCCAGTTGTCCGAGGAAATTGTTGAGCACCTCAATATCGACATCTCCGAGGGCATATTCTTTCTCCGCATCTCTTCTGATCTCAGAGATCCATTTTCTGCGGGCGAAGATATAGTCTTCATGGATCCGTTTGGCATCCTCTTCGGTGAGCGTCTCGATACCGTAATAGTCGAGGATCATGCGGTAGGCCCATGTCCAGCGGTATTCGGAGTAGTTCTGGTGGATCTCGGTGAATCTGTCGAGCACCTCATAGATGTCGAGGATGGTGCCGTTCTTGATGTCCTCGATGAGTCGGTTCTCTTCTGTCTCAGGCAGAAGAAGACCGGAGAGGTCGATCCATTTTCCGGTGCCGATAGGACTCTTGGGCAGTTCGAGTTTGTGTCTCTTCAGCACGGCTCCCATGAAGATGTGGAGCGCCATGTCATAGAGTTCGATGCCCAGTCTGAGGTGGTTGGCCTTGATCACATATTCGTGATAGTTGTAGGTCGACACTTTCTCGCCCGATGCCTCTCTGAGTTTCTCAAGCACCTTCTTGCCCTCGAGGATCTCTCCGACGGAGAACGGACTGAGCCAGTCGAAGTTGACGATACTCTTCTGTCCGCTATGCGGTCTCATGTCACGCTTGGGCCATTTGCGGATGTCGCGGTAGAGCCCCACGGTGGTGATGTTGCGGGCAGGGTTGAGGTACATGGTGTCGCCGTAGGCGATGAGATAAGAGAAAGGCAGGTCGCGGGTGTCGGGGTGGTACATCAGTTTTCCGAAGCAGACGGAGAACGTGCCGATCTGTGCGGGCATAAGGATGTAGGCGCCGCTGGCCGTCTTGGTGCCTCTCTCGAGGGTGCCGTAGTGCATCGGGCCCATCTTGTAGGCATGGTTGCTGAAGTTGGTGGCCGACCCGGCGTTGTAGAAGGAGAACATGCCGCCGATGAGGAGCGAACTCTTATGGTGGCTGGCCGAGAACGGTCCGCAGAAAGCGGCGCAGGCCTCACCGTTGGACATGAAACTGTTGGCGAAGAAGATGCTGCTCTCAGCAGCGAATCCGTTGGTGATCTGACAAGCCTCACCGACGAAACAATTCTCCAGTTTCACGCTGTTGAGTATCGAACTGCCGTCATAGATGATGGAGTTTTCGCAGATGACACCCGATCCGATATAGACGCTGGCCTCTGGTATGCTCTTGATGGAACAGTCGCTGAGTCGGCAGGCGCCGATCACCTCGCAGTCGTCGTTGATATGTGTGTTGGTGACCTCTCCTGTGTTGATCACCTTCACGCGGTTGCCGAAAGTGCCTCTTGGCGGAACGCTGGCCTCCACCTCTTTTTTCACCAGGTCGACGATGGTGCTGATGAGTTGCTTGTCGTTGTGGTGGTTGACCATGAGTGCGGCGAGTTGGCTGGTGAGTCCGTCGAAGAGGATCACATTGCCGTCGCCCACCTCGTTGAGCACGGAGATGAGGTTGCCCTCACCGAAGGTGGCGCCCTCGGTGGTTTCGATAGTGTTGACGTTGCTGATATAGCATTCGTCACCCAGGGTATAGTTGTTGATGAAGTTGCCGATATTCTCGATGAGGCAGTTGTCGCCCAGCGTCACGTTGCGCAGCGTGGTGTTCTTGATGCCGCAGTGCTTGAAGAATCCCTTGCTCACTTCGATGTCTTTCTCGAAGATACCTATTTTTACCTCGCCATAAAACGAGGTGTTTCTCACATAGATGGGATTGAAGCCTTCGGCCACCATCACGAGGTCCCAGTCTTCTGCCTTGCAACCTCTGCTTTCGAGGATGGTGATTTCTTCTGATGTCAGTTGTCTGTATTCCATATACTATAAATAAATGTATGATTGATTAATATTGTCATTTGTTCTTGGAAACCGTTGGTATAGGCTGAGAAACCATCATAGCTAAGGGCGCATCAGTGCCCGATGGCTGTTCACCACTCCTCGTCCTCTGACGGTTCGGGATAGAGGAAGTCGTTGTAGGGGTATTTTTGCACGTGCAGTTCCCTCACCTTTGTGTAGAGGCATTTCCTGAATTCCTCGATATTGGTCTTGTTTTTTGCCGAGATGAAGAGGCAGTTGTCGTTGAGTTTGGCCATCCACGTGCGCTTGAGTTCATCGAGTGTGATGTTCTCCTTGGTGGGCGGGGTAAGGTCGTCAGGCTCTTTCTCGACCCATCGGTAGGCATCGATCTTGTTGAAGATGATCATGGTGGGATGGTCGCTGCATCCCAGTTCTCCGAGTGTTTTCTCCACCACTTTGATCTGTTCTTCGAAGTCGGGGTGCGAGATGTCTACGACATGGAGCAGCAGGTCGGCCTCCCTTGTCTCGTCAAGCGTCGATTTGAAGGAGTCCACCAGGTCGGTGGGCAGTTTGCGGATGAATCCCACGGTGTCGGCGAGCAGGAAGGGCAGGTTGCCGACGACCACCTTTCTCACGGTGGTGTCGAGGGTGGCGAAGAGTTTGTTCTCAGCGAAGACCTCGCTTTTGGCCAACAGGTTCATGATGGTTGATTTTCCCACGTTGGTGTAGCCCACGAGAGCCACCCTGATGAGTCGTCCTCTGTTTTTTCTCTGTGTGGTCTTCTGCTTGTCGATCTCTACGAGTCTTTCTTTGAGCAGCGTCATTCTCTGTAGGATGATGCGCCGGTCCATCTCCAACTGTGTCTCACCCGGTCCTCTCAGTCCCACGCTTCCTTTTCCGCCACCAGAGCCAGAGCCACCGCCCTGCCTTTCAAGGTGTGTCCACAGACGCTGCAGTCGTGGCAGCATATAGCGGTATTGCGCCAGTTCCACTTGTGTCTTGGCGTTGGCGGTCTGTGCCCTCATGGCGAAGATGTCGAGGATGAGTGATGTGCGGTCGAGGATTTTCACTTTGAGCACCGCCTCGATATTACGTATCTGCTTGGCCGACAGTTCATCATCGAAGATGACCATACCCACTTCTCTCTCAGCTTCCTCTTCGGCCTCGATGAATTGTCTGATCTCTTCGAGTTTTCCTTTCCCCACGTAGGTGATGGCGCTCGGTCCGTTGACACGCTGTGTGAACCGCTTGATGGTGACGGCGCCCGCTGTGTCGGCGAGGAACTCCAGTTCGTCGAGGTATTCCTTGGTTTTTTCCTCGTTCTGCTGGTTGGTAATCAGTCCTACGAGCACAGCCGTCTCGGCCTTCACCTCTGATATAATGAATTCTTTCATGATAATATGCTGTTGTGAGATAGTGTGCAGATGCCTTCTGTCGTTTCTTTTGGCTGTACCGCACATATCATTTGCAAAAATAGGAAAAAAAGTTGAACACCACAATTTTTTACATGTTTTGTATTCTTGAAGAGGATATTTTTGTTTACTTTTGCAATATGAAAATACTCATGTGCGACAATACGTTGTGGGGGTTGGTCAATTTCCGCGGTGGTGTCATCCGGCATTTTCTTGATGCCGGTCATCAGGTGGTGCTGGTGGCTCCCGAGAAGGCCGACGCGCAGATGCAGATCCAAGTGCCTGAGGGTGTGGACTATATCCCGGTGTATATGGGGCGCACTGCCAACAATCCTTTCTCCGACATCCGTTATTTTTTCAAATTATGGTCCATCTACCGGCGTGAGAAGCCTGATATGGTTTTTCATTACACCATCAAACCCAATATCTATGGTTCGATGGCTGCGAAGATGTGTGGCATCAGTTGTTGCGCGATGATGGCTGGACTGGGATTCACATTCTCCTCCAACTCGCTCACGGCGCGCATCGCACGCTGGCTCTATCGCGTGGGACTGCATTTCACCGACTATCTGTTGGTGCTCAACCAGGAGAACTACGACACCATCTTGAAGTCGGGACTCTGTAAGCACCATAAGGTGAGGCTGTTGCCGGGCGGTGAGGGGGTCGATCTGCACGACTTTCCTTTCTATGACAACCGCTCGCCCGAGGTGAGGCTGCTCTTCGTGGGAAGAATTCTGAAGGAGAAGGGATATTTTGAGTATGTGGAGGCTGCCCGCCGCATCAAACCTGCCTATAGCCATGTGCGTTTTGAGTTGATCGGATCGCTCGACCCTTCTTATCCCAACAGCGTGAGCCGTGAGACGGTGGAGAAGGACCAGGATGCCGGATTGATCACCTATTTGGGGTTCACCAACGATATGCAGGATATTTACCGCTGTCCCGGCACCGTCATGGTACTTCCGTCATACTATAGCGAGGGAATGAACCGTTCGCTGATGGAGGCCTGTGCCACGGGCAAGCCCATCATCACCACCGACATCGCCGGATGTCGTGAACTGGTGGACGAGGGCGTCAATGGTTATGTGGTGCCGATCCGCGACAGCGAGGCGCTGGCCACCGCCATTGAGCGGTATCTCTCACTGACCAATGAGGAGAAAGACCGCTTCTCACATGCCAGTCGCCGCAAGGCAGAGGAGACCTTCGACCAGACATCCGTGTTGCAGATCTATGATCAGATCTTGTTGAAACAACTCTGATTGCAAATCTCCAAGTCTTCCTAGCACTTATTAGTCTTCCTAGTGTCTTATTAGATTTCCGAGGTCTTATTAGATTTCCTATTTTTTCCGAGGTTTTCATAGGATTTGTGAGTTCTTCCTATTTTTCCGAGGTCTTCCTATTTTCCCTATTTCTTCCTGGATTTTCCTATTAGCGCCTCAGAAAATAGACCTGATCATATTTCCTCTGTAAACGTTTACGTTGATTTTTTAGCCAAAATACACATTTTTTTTGATTTATATCAATTTTGTGACTAATTTTGCATCACGATTTTCAAAGAAAGAATAACTGCATAACTAACTGCTGAAACATTCAAGAATAGAAGAGCCCTGACGTGAGTCAGGGCTTTTTCTGTATTGAGTGCGTCTTCACCCCAAATACCTTCTGGCCTTTCAGATCGTCCTATAGCGCCCATTTTCGCTCGCCTGTGTTGTGTATGTTGCGTTGCCAACGCAACAAACAGAACAACTCTCATGTAATGTTTTTATATATTCAGGTGAAAAAAAAGAATGAAAAACCCCTCTTTTTTTGTCTGTTTTTGAAATAAAATGAGAAAAAATACGTTTTTTTTGTGTTGAATCCTGTTGGCGATAGGGTGATGCCACCATGAGTGGACCATGAGCGATAGGGTGATGCTCCCATGAGCGATAGGGTGATGCTCCCATGAGCGATAGGATGATGATTCCACACAGGCAATAGGGTGTCCATCCTGCAGAAGAGGAAGAAATCTGGTTGTTTGAAGAAAGGAAAATGACTATTTGAGGAAAAGAATAATGATAGATTATTTATAAAAAATATGTCATTTTTCTTGCTTTTTCAAGGATAATCATTAATTTTGCGCCCAAAAATGGATTTAGTTAGACAAAATGATATATTCATTTTGAGAAAACGGCAGATTCATTTTGAGATAATGACCTATTTGTTTTGAAATTCGTAACCTTTTAATATAGTATAAAAAATGAGACTTATTATCGAAAGCGACTATCAGAAGATGTCGAAATGGGCAGCCGAACACGTGATTGCCCGTATCAATGCTTTTCAACCCACCGCCGAGAAACCTTTCGTATTGGGACTCCCCACCGGTTCCTCTCCCGAGGGTATGTATGCCGAGTTGGTGAAGGCCAACAAAGAAGGCCGCGTGTCATTTAAAAATGTGCTGACATTCAACATGGACGAGTATGTCAACCTAGCTGAGGATCATCCCGAGAGCTACCACTCTTTCATGGCCCGCAACCTCTTCGACCATATCGATATCCCCAAAGAGAATATCCACATCCTCAACGGCAATGCCAAAGATCTGGCAGCAGAGTGTGCTCATTATGAGGAGATGATCGCTGAGGCCGGTGGTATCGACCTCTTCATCGGCGGTATCGGTCCCGACGGACACATCGCCTTCAATGAACCGGGTTCCTCTCTCTCCTCACGCACCCGTGTGAAGACGTTGACCACCGATACGATCATCGCCAACTCCCGTTTCTTCGACAACGATATCAACAAAGTGCCAAAACTCGCTCTTACCGTGGGCGTGGGTACGGTGATGGCTGCCCGCGAGGTGATGATTCTTGTCAACGGTCACCACAAGGCACGTGCCCTGCAGGCTGCCGTCGAGGGTAGTGTCAACCACATGTGGACCATCAGCGCTCTCCAGATGCACCAGCATGGCATCATCGTCTGCGACGAGCCCGCCACCGACGAACTGAAGGTCGGCACCTATCGTTACTTCAAAGATATCGAGAAAGACAACTTGATCTAAACCGGAAAGAAATCGAGAAAGACAACTTGATCTAAATCGGTCCTTATAGTTTTTTTGACAATTGCCTGTTGTCAAAATAGCATCTATACGCAGACAGCCAGCTCTTTTGGCTGTCTGTTTTTTAATGATCATTCATTGCCTTGTGTTTTTCAGATAGAATCAGAAAGGGCTGTTTTATTTTCGCAAAGACGCTGTGCGATGTCATTGAGCAAAAGGCATTGCTCTCTTCTGATGGTGGTCTGTTCGTTGTGATGATTCCATGGAGCAAGGATGAGCAGTCGGCCTTGTGAGCATGCCTCCATGAAGATGCCAATGGGTTTGTCAAGATCAGTAAAACCGTTCTCCTGCAGGTATATCAAAGGCAATCCCTCAGAGAATTTGAGCTTTGGAGTTCCCTTGCTATTCTCATTCCATATTCCATAAAGAAAAAACTTTATACAACAGACGGGAGATAACGGATTTTTGCCTATTTTTGCAACAGAATGGGCGATTCCTTTTCATACCATCCCCTCCCCAAAAACCAATAACCAAAACGACAACGGGAATTAGTAACAATGAAAAAAGCATTCACCTCGATATGGCCATATCTTTTCATTCTCGTCTTGGGAGTGGTGCTGGTCATAACAGAATATGATTATCTCACCCGGTTGGAAGAACTGAATCTCTTCTTTCACACCCCGAAATTCTTCCGACAGTGCATGGTGGTGTCGGGAGGACTTCTCTCATGGGCAGGCGCATTCCTTACCCAGTTGCTCCATTATCCGGCGCTCGGCGTGACGGTGCTCTGTTTGCTTTGGGCACTTCTGGTGGTGCTGTTGCGGACCACCTTCCATATCCCGTCACGATGGACCGTGGTCGCACTCATCCCCATCGTCATGCTGTTGATCGCACAGGTGGACTTGGGCTATTGGATCTATTATCTCAAACTGAAGGGACATTTCTTTGTCGCCACCTTGGGATTCCTCGTGGTGGTGACCCTCGTGTGGATCTACCGACTGTTGCCTAAATACCTCCGCACCCTCTTCGCGGTCATCGCCGTGGCTTGCGGCTACCCGTTCTTCGGGGCGTATGCCCTGTTGGCTGGTGTGCTCATGGCGGTTATCGCATGGCGCATCAGAGGATATGCTAAGGGCTTCGCCGCCGCCGACACCCTGTTGACGGCATTGGCGGTCGTTTTCGTACCCCTTCTGTGCTACCGCCATGTGTTCTACCAGACCAGCATCGAATATATCTATCAGACCGCACTGCCGGTCTTCAGCATGCGACAGGACAATTTCCTAACCTATTACCTCCCTTATGTCATTGCTGCCTGTACGCTGCTCGTGCTCGCCATCACCTATCATCCAGAGTGTAAAAATCCCGATTCCTCTGTCCTCAAGAATCCTGATTCCTCTGCCCATAAAAAAGACGATTCCTCTGCCCATAAAAATCCCGAAGGCAAAACCTCCCATACGGTAAGTAAAGCATCCAGAAGGGAGTGTATGAAATCGATGTGCTTGCAGGGTGGGGGACTTGTCGTGTTGGCGGTGATCCTGGCTTTGTGCTGGTATAAGGACGGCAATTTCCATCATGAGATCACCATGCGCAAGTGCGTGGACCGTCAGGACTGGAACGGGGTGCTTCAGGTGGCCAAGGACGCCAAGGGAGAACCCACACGCGATATGTGGATGATGAAGAACCTGGCGCTTACCAGATTAGGGCGGTTGGGTGACGAGATGTACGACTACCCCAATGGCGCCAAGGCTGCCCGCTGTCCTTTCCCCACGCGTATGGTGCAGTGGGACGGGAAAATGCTCTATCTGCAATATGGCATCCCCAACTACTGCTATCGCTGGTGCATGGAAGATGGCGTAGAGTATGGCTGGAGTGTGGATAAGCTGAAACTCATGGTGAAGTGCTCGATCGTCAATGCCGAATGGGCGGCAGCACAGAAATATATCAGCATGCTCAAGAAGACACTCTTCCACAAGGACTGGGCCCTGCGTTATGAACGGTTTGTGCACAATCCCAGGCTGGTGGCAGATGATGCCGAACTGCTCGCCGTCGTCCTCATCATGACCAATGACAATTACCTCAGTGGCGACAATGCGGCGGTGGAACGGTTTCTCATCGAGCATTTCGCCAGTTCCGAGAGCAATAATCCCCGTGTGCAGGAACAGGCCCTCGTCGCTGCCATGATGACACGCAACCCCGACCTCTTTTGGATGCGCTTTTACCAGTATTCCGAACAACATAGGACAGCGCCCATGCCGGTGCTCTTCCAGCAGGCCGCATGTCTCTTCGGAGGCCTCAGCGACAAGGTGGATGTCAGCCAGATGCCGTTTGATCCGCAGGTCATGGAGAGTTGCAGGGCGTTTATGGATGACCTGAAACGCTATCGCGACCAGGGAATGGACATGGAGCGCATCAAACCTCTCATGCGCGACAGGTATTCATCCACGTATTATTTTGACTATTTCTTCAACCATTATCAGGAGGAGGTGTATTGATATGAGAAGATGGCTTGTTTTCATCCTTTTAGGACTGACGCTGGCTGCCTGCCGGCAGCCCCAGGTGCCTGACAGTTATACCGACAACAAACTGTTGCCCAAGATCTATCCCGATTACCTGGATGTCACCATCCCGCCCAATATCGCGCCCCTCGCCTTCGAAATCCTGGTGGGGGTTGACGAAGCCGTCACGCGTTTCTCGGCAGAGGGAACGACCATCGTGTGTGGCGGTGTGAAGGTGTGTCCCGACATCGACGAGTGGCATGCACTCACCGCAAAGGCAAAGGGTAAGGACATCACGGTTGATGTCTTCGTCAAGAAAGATGGCCAGTGGTACCGGTTCAAACCGTTTGCCATCCATGTGTCGACCGACGATATCGACCCCTACCTGAGTTACCGTCTCATCTCCCCATCGTATGTGTCGTATGAGGAACTGACGCTCTGCCAGCGATGTCTGGAGAATTTCGACGAGAACGTGTTTGTCGACAACATGCTGTGCAGCACCGAGGCTGGAGGACAGTGTGTCAACTGCCATAATTTCCAGCAGTACAACCCCGACCGGATGCAGTTTCACGCCCGCCAGAATCATGGTGGTACGGTCATCGTCTACGATGGGAAGATGGAGAAGGTGAACCTGAAAAACGACTCCCTCATCTCCTCGGGTGTGTATCCTTCATGGCATCCCACCTTGCCCCTCATCGCCTATTCCACCAACCGCACGATGCAGAGTTTCCATACCAGCGATATCAATAAGATCGAGGTGCTTGATTCGGAGAGCGACCTCATCGTCTACGATGTGATGAAACATGAGGTGAAGACCATTGAGAAGATGCCCGATGAACTGGAGGTATTCCCCTGTTGGGCGCCCGACGGGAAAAGTCTCTATTTCTGCAGCGCCCATTTCAAATACGAGGCCGACAGCGTGAATCTGGAGGAAATCACTTATCGGGCAAAAGAGGTGAAATACAATATCTACCGCAAGTCTTTCGACCCTGCTACCCACAGTTTCGGCGAGCGAGAGTTGGTGCTGGATGCGGCCGCCAAGGGCCTGAGCGCCACCCTGCCACGCATCTCACCCGATGGCCGGTGGCTGATGTTCACCCTGGGAGAATGGGGCTGTTTCCATATCTGGCACCGTGATGCTGATCTGTGGATGATGGATCTTCAGAATGGGGGAGAGGCCCTTCCCGTGGAGGCCCTCAATTCCGACAATACGGAGAGTTATCATTCCTGGTCGAGCAACGGCCGGTGGGTGGTGTTCTCCTCCAGGCGCAACGACGGCGTGTTCACACGGCCTTTCATCGGACATGTGGATGCCGAGGGCAAAGCGGCAAAACCCTTTGAACTGCCATCAGAGAATCCCGATGATCACCGCCAGTCGCTCAAGAGTTACAATGTGCCGGAACTGATGCGCGGCCCGGTGAAATACACCCCGCAGGAATTTGCCGATGTGCTGAGAAAATGAGTATGAGGTAGGGGATCCTACCGCCGGATGGGCTATAATCTCAGACCGATGGAGGCGTTCACATACCAGTCGGTGAGGGAGCCTGTGTTGCTGTTGTGCTTGAATTTGAATTTGTTGAATTGGGCATTGGCATTGAAAAACCAGTTGCCGCAATTGTAGGTCACCGATAGCCGTGCGTCGATGAGGGGGATGATACGGCTGTACTGGGTCTTTTTGGCGTCCTTCTCCATAGGCCATACGGAGAATTGATCTTTTAAAAAAGCTTCCCATTCATCCTCTTCATCCAGATCCTCTTCATCCCAATCCTCTTCATCCCAATCCTCTTCATCCCAATCCTCTTTTTTAGGGGTAGGATTGTTTCGCTCCTGAATGGCCGCCTCTCGAATTTTGGAGTTGTATCTCCAAACATCCAACCGATTATAGACCGTCAGCATCACCATACCCATGCCACTGATGAGCAGTCCTTTGCATGGTACGAGGTTGTAGGCATATCCACCACCGAGTCCCACCTGATACTGCTTGATCTTGCCAATGTCGTTCATGAAGAGGATAAAGTCTGCATTGTATCCCTTGTCGTATTTCACCGTGGAGTGATCATACATGCCACCTACCATCAGCGAACCGGCGGAACGTTTCTGGATGACACTCTGATCGTAGGCTGCCGCATATGAGAACCGCTTTCCATTGAAGAAATAGTAGGCATCGAAGGTGAGGAGTCTCACCTTGATGGGGTCTAAGAGGTAATATTCAAGGGTTGAATCCACCCAGTTGGGCATATATCCCGATATGTGAACGCTAGGCTCATCGGTTTGGAATGTCTGGATCCTAAGGTTGGCGCCATAGGAACCTCCTGTGATTCCGAGACTGAAGATACTACCCTTGCCACTGACATTTTTGGAGTATCCCAATCCGTAGCCACGATAACCTGCCCACAAACCCACGTAAGAAGAAATGTCTGTCTTGATGCGAGGATCCCAGTTGATGTCACCAAAATCATCGCTGAACATCTTCTTGCCGTCAAGGACGGCCTTCATCTTCAGGTCGCTCTGGTTGATATTGCCTTGTAGAATGACCTGCCATGGTTTTTCTGGTGAAGTGATGTAGCGACGGTCGACTCCGCGGACGGTCATTGAGTCGATGGTGGTGCCCAATTTCTTGAAAAACCCCACCAACCCACCATCAGCCGACACCTGTGCGCAAGTGATCAGCAGCATCAACGAAAGCAAATATCTCTTCTTCATATTGGTTGGGAGAATCACCGGTTCCTATTCTGAATAATCGTAAGCTTCTTTTTCTATGGCGATGAACATCTGCCGTATTTTCTCGGCCTTGCTCACATGCTGCCTGTAGATATCAGCATACTCGTTTTTGATGGTGGCGCCGGAATACACGTCACGGAAGGCCTGCTGATTATTATCACGGCTTTTGACGATGGCACGCAGCAGTTTGCCTCTGTTGAAATAGAACCTAAACTCATACTCCATACTTTTTTCATTCTCACCATACGCCCAATAAGGGTTATGAGCATAGATGAAAGCCACCTTTCCGTCCTTGTCATACAGATACTCCTCCTGGTAATCGAGTGCGGAGAAATTGTAGGACGACGTGGCGAAGTAGAGGTAGTGTGAGGGGTAGATTTTGTCTTCCTCCCGTTCGTTAAAATACATGTAGGTATTCTCCTTGTGTCCGCCAGTGCCTGGCAGAAACTGTCTCGCCTCCACATGATAATATTCTGCCCATTCGGCACCGTCGCTTTCATTGGTGCCCTGATGGGTGGCGATATATTCTTTTGCGGCGGCATAGCGCTGACGGATACTCTCCATCGTATTCTGTGCCCAACCAGTTTGCAGGCATGCTGTCAGGCACAGCAGCAGCAAGAATCTCTTTTTCATCCTTTATCTTTTTATATTTTGCTCTTGATTTGTCCTCTTTTTTACTTATTGTCACTTTTGTCACCATCTATGCCCTGTCGGGGATTGTCGGTGACGAATTATTTCCCGGCAACCAAAGTGAAGGTGTCACCTGTCCACTTCAGCGTCTTTTCTGTAATGTTGTAGCCATCTTCCCCATTGTCAGAATAGAGTTTGACCTCGATGTCTTTCCCTTTCTGGGGGAGTTCCAGAGCATAATCCTCGAAGTCCTTGTCGAGAGCCACCTTCTCCACCACTTGGCAGACATCCAAGTCGGGAGTCATGATACTGGTCTTCGGGTCGTAGTCATAGAACATGAAAGCCGACTCGGAATTATTCTCAAAGCCGTTTATGATGAAGACCCCCACCAGCGAATGCCCGTTTTTACGGTTCCAAAAGCACATCTTGGTGAATCGGTCAATCTCAGTCCACAGACTGGAACTGATGTAACCGTTGGAAACATCGCTAAAAACATCATACACCTCGGCCTCCTTGTTGTATGCCTTAGGATTGGCAAGGTATTTCAGCATCTTCTTATTCGGTTCGTAAGTGCTATACTGACCGCAGAAAGCCTGGGCGAAATCCTGTATGTTGGCCTTGGCACCCTTGGGTCTGACGTTGATGGGTGTCTTCTTCCATTTGCTTGCTATCAAGTCGAATCCCTCCGACATAGCGTCAGCCACTTCTGTCGGCTCGTCTCCTTCCTTCACCTCTGTCGATTCCGCCGTCACGGCCTTGTCTTCTTTCAACTCGTCAGGGGCACTCTTAGCTTCGCTATCGGATTTGCCACAACCCGTCAGCAATGCCACACAAACGATGGCCATCATCGCCATCCATTTGTCCATTCTTCTTAAGATCATTATTGATGTTCTCCACTACTGTCCAAAGAATAATTCTTGAACATGATTTAAATTAAATATTTTCAATGAGTTACGCGAATAATATTTTTTCGGGATTTGATTTTGTACTTTTGCAATTCATATTGCAAGAGGCAAAAATCATGAATCAAGGAA
>JAEEGL011501017.1_pt1 | contig 44276 bp, 45 predicted proteins | sample 9134231 | NCBI WGS metagenome assembly JAEEGL01 (sample SAMN16246548, study PRJNA631951) | gut metagenome | biome: gut microbiome; feature: rumen; material: fiber-attached | host: Bos | place: Iran: Karaj | collected 2018-10 | reverse complement strand
TGAATTCGTGAAGGACTACCAGGGATCCATCAGTCAGTTCGCTACGCTCTCCGCAAACAACGAGGAATTCAACCGGCTGTCAAAGCCTCTGGATACCTTGAGTATGTATGCGAACTTCATCGTCTGGCTGGTGGTGATCAATGCGATCGTCATCATTACCCTGGTAACGGCATTGACCCTGAAAACCAGAGAATACGAGATTGGCGTACTTCTATCCATAGGCGCTTCCAAGCTGAAGGTGATCGGTCAGTTCTTTGTCGAGCTGGCAATCGTCGCCGTTCTTGGATTCACGTTATCCGTTGTTTCCGGAAGTCTGATTGCCAAGAGGATAGGCAATACGGTCCTGGAATATCAGATCGCTTCCAGCGAAGTATCTGAAGAGGAAGAGTACTATTACAGTAACGGTTTTGATCCATGGAATACCGACTACACGACAGACATCTCTCTGGACGATCTGGTAGCGGAATATGAAGTAAAAATATCTCCGCTGATTATCGGCGAGATCTATGTACTGGGATTGGGAATCGTTCTGATTTCCGTCATCATTCCATCCTTCATGATCATGCGTTACAATCCGAAGAAGATCCTGATGAATCAGAACTAGGAGGATCATATGGCAGAAATACTTAGACTAGAAAACATCAATTATTCCTATATCGACGGCGGATATGAAAGACAGATCCTGAAAGATCTGAGTTACTCGTTTGAAGCAGGAAAGTTCTATACCATTCTTGGTCCTTCCGGTTCAGGAAAGACTACGCTGCTGTCCCTGGTTGCCGGTCTGGATACCGCCAAGAGCGGAAAGATCTACTTCAACGGAAAAGACATCGACGAGATCGGCCTGCACAAGTTCAGAAGGAATGCGATTTCCATCGTCTTCCAGCAGTTTAATCTGATATCCTATCTGACGGCTGTAGAAAACGTTATGCTGGCGATGTCGGAAACGGACAACGAAATACCGAAGGACAGAAAGAATGTCGCCTACAATCTGCTGGAACGTTTCGGTATCGTCAGATCCAAGGCAGACCGCATGGTCAATCAGCTGTCCGGCGGTGAACAGCAGAGAGTTGCGATCGCCAGATCGCTGGCATCCAATGTCGATCTGATCTTCGCGGACGAACCGACAGGAAATCTGGATACGGCAACCGAAAAGGAGATCATCTCCATCTTCAAGGAACTGGCCCACGACTTCGGAAAGACGATCATTGTCGTTACCCATTCCGATACCGTATCGGCAATGTCCGACCAGAGAGTACTGCTGAAGGACGGCAAACTGACAAAGATAAAATAAAAACCCGGAATCATCCGGGTTTTGTTTTGAGCTGGAATTCAGTTATTCTTCTGGCTTGTCTTCTTCAGCCTTAGCAGGTTCTTCCTCGTTCAAGATCTCTTCTGTCTTCAGAGCTTTCTTCAGGTTTTCTACACCCTTTTCAGCAATGCTGACAGTCGTCGTCTTGGCCTTGTTGATGGCGGCCTTGACTTCAGGTTTCTCGAAGAATTCAGTGACTTTATCGCCGATATCGCTCAGGAAATCGGCAGTTTTCTTGAAGGCATCGGATTCCTTGATCTTGTCGAATTCAGCCATGATGTCGTTTCCGAGATCTTCCAGAGTTCTGCCTTTTTCGTCAGGCTTCCTGGTCAGTTCAGCAATCTTGCCCTTGGTGAAATCAACTGCTTCCATGGATTTTGCCTTTACCTTATCAAGGAATTCATCCAGTTTTTCATCTTCCTGAACATCGTTGATAATTCCCTTTACTTTTTCTATTGAAGACCTGATGGCTTCTTCCGTCTTTTCAACGAGAGCCTTTGCCTTTACCTTACCTTCATCGTCCAGCTTCTCAACTTTTTCAGCCAGATCGTCCTCAAGTTCCTTAACCTGAGATTCCATCTCTTTTACAGTATCATCAAATTTCTCCATATGATATACCTCCTTATAAATCTATTATATAAGAATTCGTGAAAACAATGTGAATTATGAAATAATTTAGCACTCGTTTAGTAATCATATAATGATATAATAGATTTTGTTATGAGAAGAAGAGGCGGAATCGGAATTTTCGGATTTATCATTATCATGTCTATTCTGGATGCTTTCTTTGAAAGCGGAGGCATGCTGATTTTCGGTCTGATTGTTCCTGTAGTATTTACTGGATTGTTTATTTACGGGATAGCCAAGTTCCTTAGCTACGTATTTGGTGAGGGACAGACAAACAGGAGGAGTTCCAACGTTTACACCAACAGGTCTACGAGCTATGTGAAGAATGCCCGGAATGCGCAGATCGACAAAGTTCTTGCGGAATATTTTGAAAACAATGTTTCTCTGGTGCTGTTCGACGATGTATCGATCAGCACGCAGAACGGCGTATATACGACGGTGGATAATCTCTATGTCAACTACAAGGAAGAGAAGATCTGTCAGCTGAAGGAGTTCAAGAGCTACTATCCGGGCGCCTACGAAAAAATCATCAATTCTCTGGCACAGCTGACCAAAAAGTCAGTGAAACAGAACGAGAAGAAAAAGAAGAAAGACAAGGAAGAGAAGAAGGAAGATATCAAGGAAACAAAGAAGGATTCCTTCTCCGATGCGGATAAATACATCGATCAGATCAACTCTTTGAATCGCGATTTGATCAACGAAGAAGTTACCAACGGTCTGTACCAGACCTGTGACCTCCTGAAACAGATCGATATCGTAGATAGAGAAGACGGTACGGTCGATCCGAAGCTGAACAAGCTGTATGAATATTACCTGCCTATCCTGACAGGTATTCTGGAGGACTACAAGCGCCTTTCCGCTTCTCCGATCAAAGGCGATGAATTCAAGAAATGCGAGACGCAGCTGGTCAAGACGATCAAGCTGATCAACGAGGCATTGAAGACGATCTACAATTCGATGCACGAGAGCGACTATATGAATCTCAATGCCAATATCAATACCCTGCAGTCGTTGCTGAAGCAGGACGGTTTCGGCTCTACGCCGTTTAAGGAGGACAAGTGATGGCAGATAAAAGCATTGACATGTTTAAGCTTGTTGAGGAAGTAGAGAAGCAGAAGGCGATGGACATCGATGCCATTTTCTCTGACCTGGATTCCGTTAAGAACGAAGAAGTCACCACAGTCAAGAAGAAGGTCTATGCTTCGGACACGAATACAACGGCAACCGTCAGCAAGCCGCGTATTCCGGATCAGATCGGTTCCTTCGAAACCCGTTTTGAAGCGTTTAGAGGCGTCATTGAGCATGTCTACTACGGCGTAAGCAATGTGAACGTCTACGTCGAAGGACACCGCGATGCCCTGGAGAAATACTACAAGGATGCCTACAACAATTCCAAGGATCTTTATGTCATAGAAGCCAGAGTCAACGACGAGATCAACCGTTACGGTACGCATTCTCAACTTTATGAGAAAGGCTACTATGATGGACTCTTCTATGTGCTGAAGGCTCTGAAACGTTCCAAGGAACTGCTGATGACCAAGCTGAACAGCGAGATTAACAGGAACCTCTAATATGAACAAGCACGAAGAAAAAGAAAAAATGATGGATGAGCTTTTCTCTAAAAAGAGAAGCTTTTCAAATATCTACAACGATTCCATGGATATTCTGAAAGATACGGAAAGCGAATTGAACAAGATCCTGGCGCAGAATCAGAAAGACATCGAAGAACTGACGAAGAAGTTCAACTATTCGGATGATGACCTGAAGAGACTGAAGGCGGATATCGAAAAGGATTTCAATATCTCTATCGACACGCCGGAAACGGTCGTGCTGGGAAAGGCTTCCAAGGAAGTGTTCGACAATATCTACAAGGATCTTTCCGATAAGGTCATCGGTCAGGATGAAGCCTGCAAGGCGTTTACGACAGCCTTCAGAAGGCCTTATGTCGTAGGTTCCGATCCGAAGAAGATCCGTAACAGCGTCATTCTTTACGGAAGCAACGGTACAGGAAGATATCAGATGGTTACCGAGATGGGCCAGCTGCTGAAACAGTACGGCTTAAGCGTATCCTCCGAAGTCTACGTTCTGGATATGTCCAGATATCAGTCCACTTCGCAGGAAGTTCTCTTCCTGCAGGATATCTATGTAGCTTTGACCGGAAAGAATCCGATCATTCTGGTGGAAAGATTCGAGGAGGCATCTCCTGTATTCAACAGAATGCTTGCGGAACTTGTTCTGGAAGGGACCTGCGTCTTAAGCAAGCGTTATACGCTGAAAAACAATCAGCTCATAGAGGCTACCAATACTTTGACAGGCGATGTCATCGACCGCCTGAACGGCAACGACAAGATCCTGGTCTTTGTCTCGGAAAAGAATCCGACCAAGATCATGGACATCTTCGGAAAGTCGTTTATTGACAAGATCGACGACAAGGTCCAGACCAAGAAACTCGATGAAGAAGCGCTGGCGATCATCATCGATCAGCTGGTTGAATCCCTGGAAAGCCGATGCAAGAACCAGCTGGAGATCGATCTCAAGGCAGACAGGTCGATTCATGAATATCTGCGATCGATCTATGAACCGAACGACGGCAAGGATTCCATCTCTCCGATGGTGCAGAAGATCTACAACGAGATGGTGGATGTCGCACTGAAATACGATGATCTTAACAGCGCACAGATCCGTTATGAGGATGGCGTTAAGGTTACCTTCAACGATGTTGTGCTGGATCTGGATGTCATAGATGACGCCAAGGCGGAAAGAGAAGAGATTCAGAAAGAACTCGATGAGATCGTCGGTCTGGACTTCGTAAAGAACTATCTGCTTTCACTGGAAAATCTGATCAAGATCAATCAGATCCGTAAACAGAAAGGCCTCAAGACCAACGAGATCTCGAAACATATGATCTTTACCGGCAACCCCGGTACAGGCAAGACCACCATTGCCAGACTGGTATCGAGAATGATGAAAGCCTGCGGTATTCTGAAACAGGGTCAGCTGGTGGAAGTGACCAGAGCGGATCTGGTCGGCAAGTATGTCGGCCACACTGCTCCATTGACGATGTCGGTCATTCAGTCGGCTCTGGGCGGCGTTCTGTTCATCGACGAAGCCTATTCGCTTTACAGAGGAAAGGACGACTCTTTCGGTCTGGAAGCCATCGATACTCTGGTCAAGGCCATGGAAGACCACCGTGACGATCTGATCGTCATCCTGGCCGGATATACAAAGGAAATGAAGGAATTCCTGGAAGCGAATTCAGGTCTGAAATCGAGATTTGCGAACATCATCGAATTCTCCGACTATACGGGTGAAGAACTGATGCTGATTGCGAAATCGATTGCCAAGAGCAAGGACTATGTGATTGCCGAGGATGCCTTAAGACCTCTGCAGGATTACTTCACGATCATTCAGGCTAAAGGCGATCCGAACTCAGGCAATGGCCGTCTGGCCAGAAACCTGGTCGAAGATGCGATCCTGAATCAGTCCAAGAGACTGCTGGAGCATCCTGATGAGCAGATGAACCTGCTGGAAAGAGTAGACTTCAATTTAGGAGAAAAATAAAAAAAGAACTGTTTCCCAACAGTTCTTTTCTTTCATGATAATGATCTTTTAGTCTTTCTTTGTTTCTACAGGTGAAACAGAATTCTTCTTGACGGATTCGATGCCGTTCTTTGCGGCTGCCTTTGAGTTGTAGCCTTCTGAACGTCCGACTGCCTGTCCGTTACCTGCGACAAGTCTGAAGTAGAATTTCTCATCCTTTCCCTGATAGAGCTGGAACTTAGGATTTCTTTCCTTTACGATTTTTTCAACAGTCTGGTCTTCGACAGGAGCGATGTCCGCATTCTTGGTGATGGAGGCAATGCCTTTCAGGGCGCCTTTTCTTGCCTTGTACATCTGTGAATGAAGGATCGGTTCATTGTTTCCCGCCAGCAGGTTGAAATAATAACTTCCCTTGTCATTGACCTCAATAAGATACTTTCCCATAGTTTTCCTCCTATATTATGTTTATATGAAATATTCCTACTATCATTTTAAAATGTATCCAGTACTTTTTTCAAGTACGGCATCCTGTTTGCGTTTGTTTTTCGCAATACTTGTTAAATTATATTAAAATGGATGTATGCTGAATGATACGATCTGCGCAATATCGACAGCTGTCAAGGACGGAGCGATCTCGATTGTCAGGATGTCCGGAGAGGATGCTTTTGAGATAATCCGGAAGATATCCGATGTCAGGGAGATCCGTCCGAATACGATCGTTTACACGCACATCAAAGACAAGGGACGGATCATCGATGAAGTCCTGGTTTCTTTTTTTGAGAAGGGAAAGTCCTATACCAGAGAGGACATGGTGGAAATAAACTGCCATGGCGGTGTTTATGTAACCAGAATGATTCTGAACATTCTGCTGGAGAACGGCTGCAGACTGGCGGAACCGGGCGAGTTTACCAGAAGGGCTTATTTGAACGGAAGGATAGATTTGAGCGAAGCGGATTCCATCAATGATCTGATCAAGGCCGAAAGCATGGTTCAGGCAAGATCGGCTATCAGAGGAATCAGCGGGTCGGTGGAAAGACTGATCATGCCGCTGATGAACGAAATGAAGGATGTCATTGCGATGATTGAAGTGAATATCGATTATCCGGAATACGAAGACGAGAAACAGATGTCGCAGGATGTCGTCAGGCCTTACATCGAGAAGTGGGTGAAAGAGTGTAGGGATATGATCGACAAGGCGGAACGGTTCAGAGTCGTCAAGGATGGTCTGAATACGGTCATTATCGGCAAGCCGAATGTCGGCAAGTCTTCTCTGCTAAACGCTCTGCTGGAGAAAGACAAGGCGATCGTCACCGATATTGCCGGTACGACCAGGGATCTGGTGGAAGGCAAGGTCCATCTGAAAAACATCACCCTGAATCTGATCGATACGGCAGGCATCAGGGATACGCAAGAGAAGATTGAACAGATTGGCATCGAGAAGACGATGGAAGCCATAGACGGCGCAGATCTGATCATTCTTGTCGTGGACGCTTCGAATATCGATGAAGAAGACCGAAGACTGATGGAAGAATACAAGGACAGGAATCTGATCGTCGTCTACAATAAATCCGATCTGAACAGAATGGGCGATATCTCGATCAGCGCGATGAATAACGACATCGATTCTTTGAGAGATTATCTGAACGGTAGATATCAGGAAGATATCTCGCTGGCGGATGAAGACATCCTGAACAACGAGAGACAGATCGCTTTGATGAAACAGTGCCTGAAGGAACTGGAAGACGTACTGGCTCACATAGACCGGGATTCTCTGGATATGACGGTAACCGATCTGGATGCCGCCTACCACGATCTGTGTCTGATTCTGGGAAAGGAGTATCAGGAGGATCTGATCGACCACATGTTCAGAAACTTCTGTCTGGGAAAATGATGAACTGGCTGGATTCGCACTGCCATATCAACGACAAAGCCTTCCGGGAAGATCTGGATGACGTTTTGGAACGCATGGCCGAAAACGATGTCAGAAAAGCCATGATCATTTCTTCCTATATCGAAGACTATGACTTCGCCTTGAAGATCAGCTATCCGGATATCGTCTTTAAGCATTCCCTCGGCATTTATCCGGGCGATGTCGACGATATTGATGAAGAAATGTTTCATTCCTATGAGAAACTTTATGAAGACGATGGCTGCGATGCGATCGGAGAGATCGGACTGGATTATCACTGGAACAGGGAAAACAAGGAAAGACAGAAAGAGATCTTCAAACGGCAGCTGATTCTGGCTCAGAAGCTGCACAAGCCGATCATCGTTCACAGCCGGGATGCCATTCAGGATACCTATGATCTGATGAAGGAATACAGAAACCAGGGAGTCATGCACTGCTACTCGGATTCCGCGGAAATGGCCAGAGAATTCGTCAGGCTTGGATATTACATCTCCATCAGCGGCACCGTTACCTGGAAGAATGCCAGAGAACCGCTGGAAGTGATCAGAAACGTTCCTTTGGACCGCCTGCTGATCGAAACCGACTGCCCGTATCTGACGCCTGTGCCGAAACGCGGGACGAGAAACGAGCCTTCCTACGTAATCTATACGGGGAAGAAGATCGCCGAGGAACTGGGAATCGATGAAGAGGGTTTTAAAAAACAGCTGAATGAAAACTATCATAGACTGTTTGGGTTATAATGGAAGAAAGATAAAGGGGTATAAGTATGGATTACATGTTGTTTGGATTTATGGCTCTGCTGCTGCTGTATACGGTATACCGCAATGTTACGCTGCTGAAGAGGTATAAACAGAATAAGGAATATATCGAGTGTTACAAGGCGATTCTGCGCGGTGACGAGAATGCCTATGAGCGGATCAGCGGTTTCATAGACTCCCAGAAGGATCAGGAGTTCGCTTCTAAGGCCAGGCTTCTCAAACTGTACGTAGAGCTGGATAAGAAGATGCCTTATCAGGAAACGCTGAATGCCATCAACTTCAAGGACGTGTTCTATAAAAAAGACAAGCTCGATAAGAGCAAGTATGCCCTGAATGTGGATCTGTTTGTCTGGATCTATATCGTCATGGCAAAAGCCAGACAGATGTCCGGATTCGATGTACTGAATGAACTGTACGAGAAGGTCAGATCATTGAAGGAAATGGATGATTGCGTGGAGTATTGCGCAACCGAGGCGGTATACAACGCCTTGTGCGAGAAGGAAGACGGCGGCGTTAAGTTCTTTACGGATCTGCTGGAAGGAAACTACACCAATCTCCGCTACGACAAGAATCTGATCGGTTTATTCAAGCGTTTTGCGGCTGCGACTCTGGCATATGGCGGAGAACCGATGGAAGAATACTATAAAAAGGATCTGCACAGTTTTGCGGAAACGCTGATCGGTAAGACATATCTGGAAACCCTGGGCATCTATGACAAGTATCTGCCGTTAACGGAGAATACAGAAACAGAAGAATGAAACTGATCGTCGGTTTGGGAAATCCTGGTCTGGAATACAGCAAGACCCGTCATAATGCGGGTTTTTTGCTCATTGACAGGGTAGCCGATAAACTGAACGTTCAGCTTGACAAGAACAAGTGCCGTTCCCAGTACGGGATCTACCGCAGGGGGAACGACAGGATCATTCTGGCCAAGCCTCAGACTTATATGAATCTTTCGGGAGAAGCCGTCAGTTCCCTGATGCATTTTTATCAGATCGGTCCTGAAGATCTGATTGTGATCCACGATGATCTGGATCTTCCGGTAGGGAAGCTGCGCCTGAGAAGACAGGGCTCTTCCGGCGGCCAGAAAGGAATGGGGAACATCATCGATCATTTAGGTACTACCAGGATAGATCGCATCAGGATCGGCATTTCCAACGACAAGAACATCGATACGAAGGATTACGTCCTTGGACGTTTTTCAAAGGAAGAGACCGGGATCATGGATGAAACGCTGGACAGAGCCGCGGATGCCGTGATCTATGCGCTGGATCATGATTTTGACGAAGTCATGTCGAAATACAACGGATGAAATACACTGAGATCTTAAACCGGATAGAACCGTTACTGAATGATGCAGATCATTCTTTTTTAAGTTACAACTCTCTGGTAGAAGAAGCGGTAAAACTCAGCATCAGAGCCAAAGAAGCCAAGAAGCCTATCGTTATCGTCAAGGAGAACGCCTATCTGGCGAACCGTCTGAAAGAGATCCTGCTTTCCTATTTCGACGACGAGGAGATCGTATCCTATCTGCCGGAAGAATCATTAAGAGCCGAAGAGATTGCCACATCCTATGAAAACAGGGCAGGCAGGATCAATGCCTTATACCGCATCCTGAGAGATAAAAAACTGAAGATCGTTCTGACTTCCCCTTATGGAATGATACGTCATCTTCCAAGAAAGGAAGAACTCCTAAACAGGATTATCAGGATCCATAAAGACGATGTTCTGGAGAAAGAAGAACTGATCGGAAAGCTTAATGAACTGGGCTATGAGAAGACCAGCCATGTCGAGACGCCGATGACCTATGCCTCCAGAGGCTATATCGTCGATATCTTCTCGGTGAACTACGAGAAACCTATCAGGATCGAATTCTTTGATAACGTGATCGATTCGATCCGTTTCTTCGACAACGATACCCAAAGATCTCTGGAAGCGGTTGATGGTGCGGAGATCTGTTTCGCCCGTGATGTCTTCTTTTCCGAAGAAGAAAAAGAATATCTCAGAAACAATGTCCGTATCGCTTCCGGAGAGATGGAACTGGACATGGAATACATTCAGGCGGACAATTACCGCCCTTCCCAGTATTTCTACTACTGCTACTTTGAGAAATCGCACCTGAAAGACTATTTCCCGGATAATTACCTCTATCTGTCCGACAGAGAGAAGATTAAGAGCCATCTGAAGCTTCTTACGGATGAAACGGTTGCCTATATTCAGGAAATGTATGAGGAAAACAGGCTTCCGCTGAAATTCTATGTCTATGCGGACTTTGAAAAAGAGTGCGCAGGTGAAGACATTCTGGAAGGAAGATCGTTTTCCGACATCGGCGTAATCTCCGAGATCGATCTTCCTTACGGAACCCTGGATTATGTGCTGAGTGTCTTGAATACGGAAAAAAGCAGATACAAGCTTCTGATCATGGACGAGAAGCAGCTGGAAGAAACCGTCAATGCCCTGACAAGACTGTCGATCCCTTACGGCATCTATACAGGTGAACTGAAAGAAGGTATGAATCTTTCTTTCGGACAGATGTATGGCGGATACGAGGTTGAGAAACTGGATCTGTCTGTCTATACCGCGAAGGAGCTGTTCAAGAAACGGGCTCATTCCGGACGTTATGCCAACAGATATGCCGAAGCAAGAACTCTGAATTCCTATGAAGAACTCAACAAGGGCGATTATGTCGTTCATGATCAGTACGGTATCGGTCAGTATGTGGCGATCGAATCGAGGATGGTCAACGGCATCGAGTGCGACTATCTGAAGATCATTTACAAGGGTAACGACGAACTGCTGGTACCGCTGTCGCAGTTCTCTCTGGTCAGGAAATACGTCTCCAGAGAGGGTGCCGTACCAAAACTGCACAAACTTGGATCCAAGGAATGGTCGGAAACCAAGCGCAGAGTCGAGGAAAGCGTCACCGACATTGCCGGTCAGCTTCTTGAGCTTTACAGCATTCGCGATACCAATATCGGATTTGCCTTCTCCAAGGACAGTGCGATGCAGAAGGAGTTTGAAGATACTTTCGACTACGAACTGACCAGGGACCAGGAGAGAGCCATCAGGGAAGTCAAGGAAGACATGGAGCAGTCCAAACCGATGGACAGACTTCTGTGCGGCGATGTCGGCTTCGGCAAGACGGAAGTGGCGATCAGAGCGGCATTCAAGGCGGTCAACGACGACAAGCAGGTTGCCTATCTGTGCCCGACTACCATCCTGTCTTTTCAGCATTTCGATACTTTCAAGAAACGTTTTAACGATTTTCCGGTAAGAGTCGAGCTGCTTAACCGTTACATTCCTGCCGATAAGCAAAGAGAGATCATAAAGGATCTGAAGGATGGAAAAGTGGATGTTCTGATCGGAACACATCGCATTCTTTCCAAGGATATCGAATACAAGGATCTGGGTCTTCTGATCGTCGACGAGGAACAGCGGTTTGGCGTTGAGCACAAGGAAAAGATCAAACAGATGAAGAATTCCATCGATGTGCTTTCCTTAAGCGCTACGCCTATTCCTAGGACTCTGCAGATGTCTTTGATCGGCATACGCAGTCTTTCCACTCTCGATACACCGCCGATGAACCGTTATCCTGTCCAGACCTATGTAGTCCACAAGAACGAAAACCTGATCGAAGAAGTCATCATGCGGGAACTGGAAAGAAATGGTCAGGTATTCTATCTATACAACAATGTAGAACTGATCTATACGGTAGCCCGCAGGCTGCAGCAGAAGATCCCGTATGCCCGTATCGGAGTGGCGCACGGCCAGATGGACAGACAGGAGATCGAAGACATCATGTACAAGTTCTACGCCAACCAGATCAATGTCCTGATCTGTACGACGATCATTGAGACGGGTCTGGATATACCGAACGCCAATACGATCATCGTAGATAACGCTCAGAATTTCGGTCTGGCTCAGCTCTATCAGATCAAGGGCAGGGTAGGACGTTCGGACCGGATCGCCTATGCCTACCTGATGATTCCGGAGAAGAAACAGCTTAACGAGAATTCTCTGAAACGTCTGGAGGCGATCAAGGAGTTTACCGCCTTAGGATCCGGATACAAGATCGCCATGCGGGATCTGACCATCAGAGGAGCAGGAGATCTTCTGGGAGACAAGCAGTCCGGTTTCATCGACAATGTCGGTCTGGATCTGTACCTGGCGATGCTGAACAAGGCGATTCGGAAAGCCAGAGGCGAAGAGGTAGAAGAGGAAGAAACAAAGACCAACATCAATGTTCCTCTGTCCAGCTATATCCCTGAAAGCTTCTCGGACAACGACTACGACAAGCTTGCTTTATATCACGAACTTTACGATGTCAGTACCAAGGAGGAACTCTTCGACTACTATCTGAAAGTGACGGATGAATACGGCAGACTTCCAAAACAGGTAGAAGCCCTGTTCGACAAGAAACGCCTGGAACTGCTGTACAATCTGAATCTGATTGACAAGGTCAGCAATGTCCGGGGAATCTTTACCGTGACTCTGTCGAAGGATTATTCAGATCGGATGGATGGACTGAAACTCTTTGAATACTGCAACTCTCTTTCCAAGGATTTCAGGATCTCCTACAAGAACAGCAGGCTTACGGTATCGATAGACAATCAGAAGGAAAACATTAACAAAATGCTGAAACTGGTAGATAATTTAGATAAACTGGAGAAACATGAGGATTGACAAGTATTTAAAAGTCGCAAGGATACTGAAACGAAGAGAAACGGGAAAACAGCTGGCGATGAATCAGCGTCTTTACATCAATGACAGACCGGCCAAGGCTGCCAGCGAAGTCAAAGAGGGAGACATGATCCGGATCGTTTTCGGACACCGGGAAATCCTGGTAAGAGTACTGGAAATAAGAACCTCCGCATCCAAGGAACAGGCTTTTGGCATGTATGAAGTAGTTGAAGAAAAAAAAGAAGAGATAGTATAATAGGAACATGGCCGCTAAAAGAAAGAAAAAGAAACAAGGCATTATCTCCAAACTGATCTCGATCGTGCTGATCCTGGCTACGATCGTGGTTTTGAGCAATGTTTTGAAGAAGATCTATAACATGTTTGTCCTGCAGCAGCAGGCGAAGCTGGTGGAAGCGGAGCTGGAACGTCTGAAAGAAGAGAATGCCACCCTTACTTCTACCAAAGAGAAACTGGAAGATCCGGAATACATTCAGACCTATGCCAGAGGAGAATACATGTTCTCCAAGGGGGACGAAAAGGTCTTCTACCTGCCTTCAGAAGATTAAAACAGCTAAAAAGCTGTTTTTTCTTTTAGGAATCATCTTTTTTCCGGGAATAATGTATAGAAGCAGAAAAGAGGGTGAAAATATGAATGTTGCGACTTCTACACAAATGAAAAACAGTTTCGGCAGGTATCTGAACATTGCCATGTCTCAGGGCGAGGTTCTGATCGAAACACACGGCAAGATCGTGGCGAAACTGATTTCTTATCAAAAGAGCAGAACTTATCTGGCGGATTCTTTGAAAGGTCTGGCGGCGAAAGATGAAGATCCTGCTGAGTAGCGATGTTCTGCTGGATCTGCTGTACGATAACGAGTATTCTCAGGATATCCGGAAACTTCTGTATCTGGCTCAGGAAGGATGTATCGAAGCAGTAATTTCCTGTCACAGCTTTGTGGAACTTTCTGGACACGTTTCCAGTGAAGTACTGTATCAGACCCTTGGTGTTTTAAGCAGTTTTGTTTCTTTGATCGATCTGAGCAGAAAAGATGTCAGGAAAGCCTGCAGATCGAAAGACTTCTATGAGGGCCTTTACCGCGTTCTGGCCGTAAGACATGAAGCGGATTATATCGTAAGCAGGAGAATAAAAAGAGATATTCATAGTACAATAAGAGTAACGGATCCAAGAGAACTAAGGAAATTGACGGAAGATGGAAAAACAGATCAACAGAGAAGAGATATACAACGGAAAAGTCATTCATGTCGTAAGAGACGAAGTGGAACTGGATGACGGGAACAGAGCCTATAGAGAGGTTGTGCTGCATAATGGAGGAGTCTGTATTGCCCTGAGAAACGGAGATTCTTTCTACATGGTTAGACAATACAGATATTCTTTAGGAAAAGAAATGCTGGAGTTTCCGGCAGGAAAGATCGAAAAGGGAGAAGATCCGGATGAGGCCATTGTAAGAGAGGTGCAGGAAGAAACCGGATATACGGTAAAGAATCTGAGAAAGTATCCGCCGATCATTCCGACCTGCGGCTACTGTTCCGAAAGAATACATCTTTATTACGGCATTGCCGATCAGAAAGTCGGTCAGCATTTTGACCCGGACGAAAGAATAGAACTGGAGAAGTATACGCTGAAGCAAATCAGGGAAATGATCGCCTCCGGTCAGATCGACGACAGTAAGACGATCGCTCTGATGTATCATCTGGAGACCGAGGGAATAGATGTCTGATTTTGAAGATCTGGTAGAAGGGATATCCGCCGTCAGAAAAGAAACGGAAGCTTATCTGAATGATTTTTTCGTGAAGAAGAATCTGAAGGGGTATGAGATCCCTCAGAACGCTTCCAAAGAGTCTGTCAAGGCGATATGGATGATGTTTGAATCGAAGAAGGAACTCAAGGAGAGAGCGAGGTCTGCCTTTGAGGAAGATCCCTTCTGTCTGGAAGCCTTCTTTACCTACTTCATTCTTTCGGAAGACATCTATGTCAGCTACCGTTTCGAGGCATACCGCAAGGAAGCTTCCGAATATGCGGATTTTGACGACTATACGAAGCACTGCTACTTGAGGATCATGGATTTCTATGTGGATTTTCTGCTGGATCTGCACAATATCACTCTGGCGATCACGATACAGCGTCTGATCGCCCGTCTCTCGGGCGGAATGAGTCCCAGGACCGTAAGCCGTCTGGCTCTGATGTACAGCATCATTGAAGATGAAAAAGAGTTTTACCGCCTGTATCTGGACAATGAATTCGGCTGCTACGACTATCTGCTTCTGCTGGTGACGCTACTGAAGCACGAAGAGGAAATAAAAGCCAAGGAAGTCCTCTTCGACATGTTTGGCAGGATCGAATACGCTTCATATATCGATCATCTCTGGGACCTGGATCTGAAGGATCCGAAACAGGAAAGTTTCTACAAGACCGTGGAGGATTGCTACGAGGAGATCTCTTCGATTCCCTGTTTCTTTTCCTGGGTCAATGAGCTTAAAGAGGCCAATGAAAATAAGATAGTGCTATAATTGGAATATGAATGTCGATATTGAAAAACTGAAAGAGATTAGAGAAGAACTGGACCGGATGGCGGAAAGCGATATTCTTTTTGTTACGGAAAACAATACGGAGAAATACGCGATCATCCCGATCGAACTGTATGATGCCGTTGAAGACATCCTTTCGGGGCTGAACGATCCTGTTTTTATCCCGCAGGTCAAGATAGCCGGGAATCAGGAGATCGAACTCAGTTATGATGAATATGAGCGGATCAAGGAACAGATCCTGGAAGCCGTGGAAAAGACCTTGATGCCGAAACCGGAGAAGCTGAACTGATGAGAGGTTGTTTTATCACGTTCGAAGGACCGGACGGTTCCGGAAAGACGACAGTCGCTACGGCTGTCTGCGAAGAACTGAAGAAACGGGGATATGAAGTCATTCATACCAGGGAACCCGGAGGAATAGGAATCTCGGAAAAGATCAGGAATATCATTCTGGACCCGGAGAATACGATGATGGATGCCAAGACGGAAGCTCTTCTGTACGCGGCTTCCCGCCGTCAGCACCTTGTGGAGAAGGTGTTTCCTGCCATCAGGGACGGCAAGATCGTGATCTGCGAGCGTTTTCTGGATTCTTCTCTGGCATATCAGGGATACGGCCGTCAGCTGGGTTTTGATGAAGTACTGGAAATCAATCTTTTCGCGATCGACAGGACTTATCCTGATCTAACCGTATATCTGGATGTGGATGAACAGGTCGGCCTGGACAGGCTTTCCAGCAGAAACTTCAAAGACCGTCTGGATCAGGAATCGATCGATTTTCATCACAGGGTAGCTCAAGGCTATCGGGAAGTATTGAGAAGATTCAAGGATCGTATCAGGATCGTAGATGCATCCAGAGGGAAGGAAGAAGTGATCGCAGATTCTCTGAATCGGATCCTGGAGCTTATCAATGGTTAAGGAAGAACTGCAGGAAAAGGAACCTATTGCCTATCGCAGTCTGTATAACGCATTAAAGAACCGGAAAGTAGCGCACAGCTATCTTTTTTCCGGAGAGTATTCTCCTTTGAAGATCGATACCGCCTATCTGCTGGCGCAGTCCATCATTGAAGGAAAAGACGATTTCGCCTGTGAGGAATGCGATACCTGCAGAAGGATCAGAAGGAATCAGTACTTTGATGTGATCTTTGTGGACGGCTATCAGAAGAGCATCAGAAAGGATGACATCGAAGTGATCCTGGATGAATTCTCCAGGACTTCACTGGAAGTATCCGGAAAGAAGGTATACATCCTTGCGAACATCGACAATGCTTCCGTTAAGGTTCTGAACATGATCCTGAAGTTCATGGAGGAACCGGGAAACAGCGATACCTACGGTATTTTTATCAGCGACAGAAAAGAGGATCTTCTTCCGACTATCGTTTCCCGCTGTCAGGACATCCCTTTTCTAACCAGAGATTTCTCTTTTCTGATCCAACAGTACGAGAAAGCCGGTTTTGATTCTACGGATTCCTATCTGCTTGCGAATATCCTGCATCGTTATGACAGCGAGATGGATCTGAATGATCCGTATTATCTGACAGCCAGGGAATACGTCTATAAGACGATCGATGCGTTCGATAACAGGAAGTATCTGCCGGTCCTGTTTTCCAAAGAGTTCTATCCATCCTTTAAGGACCGCGAGGAATTCCGCAGATGCGTCGAATATTATCTGGCCATCATGATCAGGATGATCAACGACGCTCTGGAAAACAGAAACAGCGGCGATGGCGAATACGACTGCTGTCTTGATCGGATCAGGAAAAACGATCCGGGCAGGCTGCTGCAGATCTTTACGGAAGCGAGCGACAGGATCCTTTCAAACGTAGAAAGAAAGCTCCTGTTTGACGCGATAAGCTATGAGATAATATCATATATCTGAAGGTGAATTATGGAAGAAAAGTTAAGATATGTTTCGATACGTTTCGAAACGACAAATAAGACATATACATTCTCTACGACCGACGAATCGATCAAAGAAGGCGATGCCGTCGTAGTTGAAACACAAAGAGGCATTGAATATGCCACGGTAGTGACAGAGCCTTTTGAGAAACCGAACGTTTCAATGGAGATCAAACCGATCATCCGTAAGGCGACAAAGGAAGATCTGAGACAATTCGAAAGAAACAAGGCAGATGAGGCGGAAGCCAGAAAGATCTGTCAGGAAGAATCGGATAGACTGGATCTGAAGATGAATGTCATTTCCGCCGAATATACGCTGGACCGCGCCAAGATCACGTTCATCTATCTGGCCGACGAAAGAGTCGACTTCCGTGAACTGCTGAAAGTACTGGCGTCCATATTCCACTGCCGTATCGATTTAAGGCAGATCGGAACCAGAGACAAGGCAAAAATGGTTTCGGGTGTCGGCGTGTGCGGAAGAGAACTGTGCTGTGCGAAGTTTATCGGCGATTTCGACCGTATTTCCATCAACATGGCGAAGAACCAGCTGCTGGCGCTGAACATCCAGAAGCTTTCCGGACAGTGCGGCAACCTGATGTGCTGTCTGCGTTTCGAGGATGATGCCTACAAGGAGCTGAGGAAGGATCTGCCGAAACTTAACTCCCAGGTTGAATATGATGGTGAGAGATTCCGCGTGACTTCCATGAACGTCATTACGAAGAACTGCAAGCTGGAGAATCCGGACCATGCGATCTACATCTCGCTGGAGGATCTGGTCAAGAAGGGCAAATACAACAGAAAAACGGTAAAAAACGAAAGTGAGGAAGAGAGTGTCGCTGAATAGGAAAGCTACACTTTTTCTTGTAGCCACACCGATCGGAAATCTGTCTGAAGTATCTGACAGGACACTGAGCGTTTTAAACGATGTTGCAGTGATCGCCTGTGAAGATACCAGAAATACGCTCAAGCTGCTGAGCCATTTTGACATCCATACCAGGATGATCACATACCACAATTTCAATGAGAAGGAATCCACCAGAGGGATCATCAGGTTTCTGGAAGAAGGCAAGGATGTCGCTCTGGTTTCCGATGCCGGTTACCCGTTGATCTCCGATCCGGGATACGAGCTGGTCAATGAAGTGATCAGGTGCGGATACGGCATTGTTACGGTATCCGGACCGAACGCCGCGTTGAATGCTCTGGTCGCATCCGGGCTTAAGACCTCCCATTATCTGTTCTACGGTTTTCTTAACGCAAAACAGTCCCAGGCCAGAAAAGAGCTGGAGGAACTGAAGGACTTCCCGTACACGCTGATCTTCTATGAAGCGCCCCACCGTATCGAGAAGACGCTTTCTCTTGCTTTACAGGTTCTCGGAGACCGTAAAGCCTGTCTGGCCAGAGAGCTGACCAAGCTGCATGAAGAATACCACCGGGGTTCGTTAAGTGAACTGTGTAATCTGAAGGACCTTAAGGGAGAAATGGTCCTGATCATCGAAGGAAAAGAGAAACAGGCAGAAGACATCGATCAGAATGAACTGATGGGTGAGATCGATCAGCTGGTCAAGGAAGGAATGAGAACCAAGGAAGCCGTTAATCGGGTTGCGGAGAGGCATCAGGCTTCAAAAAACACTCTATACAACGCCTATCTGAAAAGAAAGAAGGAACTGTAGATGAATGCGCAGATCAAAAGAATACAGGAAATGGAGAAGCTGCTGAATGAGTGTCGGAAGGTTTTGGACAACTGTGACAAAGCCCTGATCGACTTCAGGTCAATACAGCAGAAGATCGAGGAACTGGAAGCCTACTATACGGGCAAGAAATGGATGAAAGATTACGATGACTATGAAGCGGGAAAGATTCCGAAAGATCTTCCTTGCGGCGTCTTATCAGAAGATGCCGTTTATGACCTGCTTACGCAGAACCGCGATCTGATCCTGGAGATGCTGGAGCTGACAAAAGAACGCATCCGCTGAACATAATGAAAAAGCTGTTTCTTATCATCGGAAGCATCTGTCTGATATACGGGATCATCGTTCTGCTGATCATCGGTTTTGGGAATATCTTCAGCTATTTCTTTGCGCTGGCCGGTATTCTTTTTCTTTTGATTTCTTTCTATTGTGAAAAGCTCTCCAGAAAAGGCAGAACGATCATCCTGTTCGTTTTTCTGATTGGGACGCTTCTGTTCGGCTTTCTGGAAGCAAGGATCATTTCCTGTGGCGTAAAGCAGGCTGAACCGGAAGCGGATTATGTGATCCTGCTTGGATCAGGCGTCAGCAAGACAGGACCGTCCATCGACTTCATGACTCGTATCCGTGCGGCAGAAAACTATCTGAAAGACAATCCCGGAACAGTCATCATCGTGACAGGAGCGCAAGGAAGCAATGAGCCGGTTTCCGAAGCTTCTGCCGCCAGAGAGCAGCTGCTTGCGTCAGGTATTGATCCAGACAGGATCATTCTGGAGGACCGGAGCTATTCGACGTTACAGAACCTGCAGAATTCCCGGATGCTGATCGAAAAAGAAGGAAGGAATGCGGATGAATGCAGTATCGTGATCGTTTCTTCTGCTTTTCATCTGTATCGGGCCAGATACATCGCCGAGCAGATCGGATTCAGAAACGTTTCCTGTCTGGGAAGCCATGGATTAAGGATCCTGGATCCGCAATACTATACCAGAGAATTCTTTGCCTGCATCAAGGAATGGATCTATTTTTCCTTAAATTGAAAAGACAGCTTTCGCTGTCTTTGTTTTAACATGGTGCACCAGGTGAGACTTGAACTCGCATGGGATTGCCCACACGCCCCTCAAACGTGCGCGTCTACCTATTCCGCCACTGGTGCATACATCTATTATATTCTATTTTCCTCAAAGATGAACAAAAAAGCGTTAAAATATAGATGAAGAACAGGAGATCAGAAAATGAGTTCATTTAAAGATTTACGTATCGTTGATAATTTCTATCAGACTTCGGCATTTTTCCCGATGCCTACCGTCTGTATCAGTACGGTCAATCCGGACGGCAGTCTGAATATCGGCTCCTATTCGCTCTGTTTCCCTTACTACATTGCCGGAAAAGACCGTTATGCGATGCTGCTGGAATGCCGAAATACATCCAATACCTGCCAGAATCTGCTAAGGACGCACAAGTGCGCCATCAACTTCATTCCGGATGACAGAAAATCCTTTAAGGAAGCAGTCAGACTGGGCTTCCCTGGACCAAGCGAAGAGAAAATGAAAGAACCGCTGAAGTTTACGATGGAAGACGGACAGGCTGATCCTGCAGACAAGAACAGACCGCAGGTCATTGCTGAAGCTTTCCAGGTATTTGAATGCACATGGAACGTCGATCTGGAAGATGCAGGCAGGTTCAAGGTTGAGGATATCGATGACGGACATCCCGGTCCATACAACAATTTCAACGGAATCACTTCCAAGTACGGCGCTCATTTTATCCTGAATATCGATAAGATCCTGATGAAGGAACGTTACTACGACGCGATCGTCAACGGCGTAAAGAAGGACAGCTTCCCGCCGGTTCCGGTCGATTACGGATACCGCGATTCTACCAACTTCTGGTATACGCAGTTCCCGCGTTTCAAGAAACCGATCGCCGAACCGATTCCTGCACCGAAAGAAGTGGATCTGAATTCCATCAAGTATGCGGCCAACCGCTGCGATCCGGATATCAAGTTTACCGACGATGCCCTGAAGAATTTCGTTAAGGTTCCTCGTCCATTCCTGAAGACCGTGCTGAACGGATGTGTGGCATGGGCAAAGGAGAACAACGTTACGCTGATCACGGATGAACATGTAAAGATCATCAACGACAAGCGGAAACAGGAGAAAGCCAAGAAATAAAAAAACCGGCAGTATATGCCGGTTTTCTTCTTTTTATGTTTATTCTGTGATCGTGATTCTTCCTTCGATCTGCGCATCGACGTTGTTCATGCCGACCAGCAGCTCTTCAAAGATCGAGAAATCGTCGGTAATGACCATTCTGGCTTTCTTGTTTGCCAGGACCTGCTCGATCGGAAGATCGAAGAACTCCGTGAAGTTCTTGAAATGATAGTCCTGGATGGCGATCTTCAGCATCTGGTTGTCGACGATCTTCTTGCCGTTATAGCTGAATTCCTCGAAATCGTGCTTTGATCTGCTGTAGACCATCTTTACTCCTTTGGATACCTGATAGAACTCGGTGTGGCCGTCTCCGTCAAGCGCTTCATCTCTCAGCATGTATTTCATCATGTGACGGAACTGCTTTCCCGATATTTCCAGCATGTATACCGGAGCGTTGAAAGGCAGGCATTCCTTCAGATCCTGATACTGAACGATCGGTCCCATTTCCTTAAGTCTGATCGATCCGGATGCGTACAGCATGATATCAAAGCTGGAATCTACCTGCAGAAGATCGGCAAACAGATTGCCCAGTTCCGTTTCCATGTTTCTTCTTGGATGGGTCAGGGTACGCTTGAAGTTGGTGATGATCCTGTTGTATTTGCGGTCTGTTTCCTTCTTGTAGGATTCCAGTACTTCTTCCAGAACCTTGTCGGTCCTGCAGGTATTGGTATTGATCGGAACGCATTTCCAGGTATAGTCTACCATCTTGTGCTGAACGGTATCGATATCGATATCGAATCTTCCGATCTGGTCCGTTCCTATTCCGACCTGAACGATCGGAACGCCGTTTACGACACACGGTTCATTCAGAAGGGTATGGGTATGCCCGCCGATGATCAGGTCTACACCCCAGTTCGGGTCCAGCAGGGATGCAAGTTTCTGGTCCTCTTCAAAACCGATATGAGTCAGAAGGACGGTCAGATCGATCCTGGTGGTCTTGTAGTTGTCGATGATGACGCCGACCTGTCTGGCAGCTTCCCATACGTCTACGAAGGATCCGATGACTTCTTCGCTTCTTGTTGAAGCAAGCACTTCTTCCGTGATTATGCCGATAAACATGATCTTCAGGCCGTTTACGTCAATGATCTCATACGGCTTAAACAGTCTTGTATGATTGGTCTTGATGTACATGTTGGCATTGACGATCGGGAACTTGGCGCATTTCTCCAGAAACAGCAGGTGCGAAAGTCCGTAATCGACTTCGTGGTTGCCTACGGTAACGACGTCGGGAGAAAGGAAATTCATCAGCTCTATCGTTGAAAGGCCACGGTATTCGCTGTCGATGATAGATCCTCGGAACATGTCTCCGGCGATCGCAAACAGAGTATTCGGTTCTTCCTCCCTTACCTGTTTAATATACCCTGACAGCAGGGAAACGCCGCCCTCGTGGTAGCCTTCCTTTTCTTCCGCGAGAAAGTCTCCATGCATGTCGTTGGAATGAAGCAGTGTCAGTTTTTCTATCTGTTTCATATAAACCTCCCGATACTGATAAAAAAACAACAGAATATCTGATATGGGTTCTATTGTTTTTTTTCTGATTCTATTATAATTCATTATCCCGGCCTATTACCATCTTTTCATCTGGGTGGTAATCTCGTTGAACATGGACAGCGTCCATTTTCCGGTGTTCTCAACCTCTTTCAGGAAATCGTAATCCGGATCTTCAACAGTCTTGCCGTATAGCGTTTCTACGTATTCGATTGTCTGAATGGCGAATCGGTTCACTTTCTCTGCGGCATTTCCTTTCAGATCCTGCGTGTACTCTTTCAGACTTACGGCAGCCGCATAGACCTCGTCGGCAGTTTCCCTGTTGCTGTCATCAATGCCGTAGGCGATCAGTTCATAAGCATTCAGGATCGTATCTTTCAATTCGATCAGATCCGTTTCGGTAACGTCTCTGAATCTCTTCAGACTCTTGAGCGTTTCCTGATACAGACCATCATAATCATCCACAACATCTTCCCATTTCAGGGTCTGTCTCTTTTCTACGGATAGCCATTGTGCCTTAGACCATCCCAGGATCCCGGCGACATCGTTTCTGATCTTTTCCTTCAGCTGTTCGAATTCGGGAGACTTGTCGTAGGAGGCCTTTACCAGTTCCTTGATCTCGCCCGCAACAAGTTCCAGCTGTCTTGAACTGTCAGAAGAGAACAGGGACGTGATCTTTTCCAGCCCTTCGGCGATCTTGAAGAGATCTTCTGCCGTCTGTTGGCTGTCTTTATCAACACCTGAATTCAGTTCTTCAATGCCTTCAAGAGCGTTGTTCAGGATCTTCTCGTAGTCGTCTTTCAGAAAGACATCGGATTGATCTGCGGCATTTTCGACCGTCTCGCTCAATTCGTCATAACGCGCTTTCACGTCATCCCAGGAAAGCCCCTTTGAAGAGCACGCCCCCAGCATGACCACACATAACAGGATCAGGATCTTCTTCATTGCATCATCCTCCCTTATGTGCCTCATTTTAATCACTTTAAGCGCTTTTTTCAATGCTATAATCAAAATGATGAAAGGGTATTTGTCATGTATCAGAAAATAAAACCACTGGTAATTGCAGTTCTTTTGGCTATGTCATGCGTTTTTCCTGTTTCGGCGAATTCGGCGATCAAGTCCTGGAGCGGATCGGATGTAAACGGAGTCTATACCATGGAGGATAACTGTCCAGTGGTTTGTGTGAAGGAGGATCTTGTTTTCGATATCAACAGTTTTCCTTCCGCCTTTTTTAACAGTCAGGAAGGCATCTTTTCCTACGACGCTTCCGTTACGGCAGTTTATACCTTAAACAATCCGACCGATTCTTCACTTAGTGTCCGGCTGGTCTTTCCTTTCGGGGAAGATCCGCAGTATCTCTACTATGCCGGAAACAGTATCGGTGAAGACCTTGGCGGATATCAAATCCTTGTCAACGGTGAAACGATCGAAAAGAAGATCCGCTGCTCTTTGCTGACAGGGGATGATTTCAATGTAGAGATCGATGTCGCAAGATTAAGAGATGAGTATCAGACGGATGATTTTTACCGCAGCGATCTGCCTATCCATGAATACGTATATGAAACGGAAGGCATGGAAATAAAGGAGAACGTCTATCCGGAATGCGTGCTGGAACTGCACTCGGATCCTTCCGTTCAAAGGCTGGTTCTGAGCGAATGCAACTATTTCCATAACGATGATGACGGGAATTATGAGATCCATTGCTATGCGGAAAGAAACGGGCAGGAATACCGCATGTATGTCCTTGGGGAGGATTTGAAAGAAGTTCCGGAATTCTCTGTCATGGTTATGGACGGGGAAGATGTATCCGGCAGTATGCTTCTGAAAGAAAAGAACGAGATCACTTTGAAAGAACTGATCCTGTCGCAGAAAGAAAACGAAGATTTCTCCGACATCGACTGGTACAACGCATGCATTGACTATCTGAAAGAAAAGGATCCTTATCTGTATGATGCGATACCGTTCGTACAGGTCTATTACCGTCTTTTAAGATGGTACGAGTATGAACTGACATTTGAGGCAGGAGAGACGTTGACGAACTCCGTAAAAGCGCCTATTTATCCGGATGTCAACGAATACTACGAACCTGCAGTCTATACCTATCACTATCTGCTTTCCCCGGCATCGACCTGGGCGGGCTTTTCAGATTTGAATGTTACCGTAAATACGCCATACGAAATGACGGATGGCGAGGGTTTCACTGCCGTGAATGGAAAGTATACGCAGCATTACGACAGCCTGCCGGATCATGAACTATCCTTCTCCTTGTCGAAAGACGCATCTCCAAAACACAGCGGGGGCAGTGTCCTGTATATCGTTCTTGGAATCTTGGGTGTGTCGGCCGTCCTTGCATTCTTTCTGTTAAGGGCGATCATCCGGCTGATTATCAGACTGATCAGAAAATAAAACAAAAGGCATCCTTAAGGATGCCTTATTTGTCAGTGGTGCACCAGACAGGACTTGAACCTGCACGAAGTTGCCCCATATGAACCTGAATCATACGCGTCTGCCAATTCCGCCACTGGTGCATACACATATATTCTACTACAAAAAATTCTTGAAACAAGACCTTATAGTGATAAAATAATTAGGTATGGAATTCAGGAAGATTATAAATGTGGCCGTAATCGCCCATGTAGATGCCGGAAAATCGACTTTGGTCGACGCTTTTCTGGCGCAGTCTCACGTCTTTTCCGATCACGAAGAAATCGTAGCCCAGGTCATGGATTCCAATGATCTGGAGCGGGAAAGAGGCATTACGATCTATTCCAAGAACTGTTCCATCAACTACAAAGACTACAAGATCAATATCGTGGATACTCCGGGACATGCGGATTTTTCCAGTGAAGTAGAACGTATCATCAAAACGGTAGATACCGTTATTCTTCTGGTAGATTCTTCTGAAGGTCCGATGCCGCAGACCCGTTTCGTATTGAAGAAGTCTCTGGAAGCCGGACTGTGTCCGATCCTTCTCATCAACAAGATCGACAAGAAGGATGCCCGGATCAATGAAGTCATCGATGAAGTCTATGATCTGTTTTTGGATCTGAGCGCCAACGACGATCAGCTGGATTTCCCTATCCTTTACGGTATTGCGAGAAACGGCATCGTCAGATACAATCCTGGCGATTCCAACAACGACATCAATCCGCTGTTCGAGACCATCGTCTCCCATGTAGATCCGTATCCTAACAGAATGGATGAACCGCTGCAGATGCAGGTGAGTGCACTGGCTTACGACGACTATATCGGCAGGATCGGCATCGGCAGAGTCTATTCCGGCATCATCAGACAGAATGCGATGATTTCCGTATGCAACAATCTGAACAAAAGGGAAAACCGCAAAATCGCCAATCTGTACAACTATCAGGGTCTGAAAAGAACGGCGATATCCGAAGCGCAGTGCGGTGACATCGTACTGATCAGCGGTATCGAGAATATCGAAATAGGAGATACGATCGGTCCGGAAAACGTCTATGAACCGTTGCCGCAGATCGATATCGAAGAACCTACCTTGAGCATGAATTTCATGGTCAACACCTCGCCGTTCCAGGGAAAATCGGGAAAATATGTTACCAGCCGGAACATCAAGGAAAGACTGGAAAGAGAACTGGAAGTCAATGTCGGTCTGAAAGTGGAACCGACAGATACGACCGATACGTTTAAGGTTTCCGGAAGAGGCGAACTGCATCTATCCATCCTGCTTGAGAACATGCGCAGGGAAGGCTATGAGATCGCCGTAAGCAGACCTGAAGTCATCTTTAAAAAGATTGACGGAAAGCTTTGTGAACCGATCGAAGAAGTGATCTGTTCCGTTCCGAATGAGTATTCCGGTTCTGTCATCAACAAGCTGAATCTGCGTAAGGGACAGATGGTGGATATTCAGGATGAAGGATCCTATACCAAGGTGATCTATCATGTGCCTACCAGAGGACTGCTTGGTTACCGCAGCGAGTTCATCAACGATACCAAAGGCGAAGGCGTCATGGTTCGCAAGTTCATCGAATATGAACCGTTTGCCGGAGAAGTGCCGCAGAGAGCCAACGGAGCCCTGATTTCCATGGCTTCAGGCAAGGCAATGACTTATGCCCTGTGGAATCTGCAGGAAAGAGGACAGCTCTTTGTTACGCCGCAGACGGAAGTCTATGAAGGCATGATCGTGGGTGTATCATCCAAGAATCAGGATATCGAAGTGAATCCTACCGTCAACAAGAAGATGACAGCCATCCGTTCTACCGGAAACGATGAAGCGATGAAGCTGGTTCCGGCCAGGATCTTCTCGCTGGAAGAAGCGCTTGAGTTCATCAATGACGATGAACTGGTAGAAATCACGCCGGATGCGATCCGTTTAAGGAAACGTTATCTGACCAACCTCGATCGCCGCAGACACATGCGGGAAGTGAATAAAGAAGCAAACAAAGAATGATCACGCATTAAGTGTGATTCTCTTTTGCATTTTAGGTACAATGAGTTTATGGAACTTCTGGTGACACTCAGAAAGAAATCGTTGCTGGAAAAGATTGAGCCGATCGTTGACGGCGTCATAATCGGCAGGCTTTTTACCAGTGCGTACAACTATTCTCTGCAGGAGATCAGGGATATTGCCGAGTACTGTCACGACAATGCCCTGAAGTGCTATATTGCCATGGACAACTTCATCACCGAAGATGATTTGGAAACGCTGGATGCGTATCTGATGTTCATCCGGGAACTGAATGTGGACGGCATTTATTATCATGATCTTTGTGTCGTGGAAAGGGCGATTCCCTACGGTCTGCTTCCAAGACTGATCTATGACGGCAAGACGGTATTGTGCAATACTCTGGATACCGCATTTGTGTTGAGTCAGGGAATCCGATCGGCAGTAATTTCCAGAGAACTGACCCTTCCGGAAGTCAGACATATCGTTGAAGGAAATCCGCACCGGGTGGACATGCAGATATTCGGACATCTGCGGATGTCCTATTCCCGCAGGAAGTTTTTGACGAACTATTTCAATGAAATCAACAGGGAATACGATTATCTGAATAAGGAAACGTTGAAACTGGTAGAAGAAAAAAGAGACTACGCCTTGCCGATCATGGAAGATGATCAGGGCACGATGATCTATACGGACTATATCTTTGAGATGTTCAGGGAACTGTGCGATCTAAGGGATAATCTGAGGGCCGGAATCATCGATACGCTGTTTATTGAAGACGAGAGTCTGATCGTACAGATCTGTAGGGATTATGCTCGTCTTACGCCGGAAAACAGGGAATTTATCAGAAACAACCTGATCTACAATCATCCGGACAACTATTCTACCGGATATCTGTATCAGAAAACGAACATAAGCAAAGATGAATAAAATAGAACTGCTTGCCCCGGCAAAAGATCTTGCCAAGGCTAAAATCGCGATCCGTTACGGTGCCGACGCCGTTTATGTAGGCGGCAAGCTTTATTCGTTGCGTTCACGCGCTTCCAATTTCGAACTTTCGGATCTCAAGGAGATTTCCGGATTTGCGAAGCAGTACGGCGCAAAGGTCTATGTTACGGTCAACATCGTTTTCCATGATTCCGATTTCTACGGGATCAGGGAATATCTGAAATACCTGGAAAAAATCGGCATCGACGCGGTTATCGTATCGTCACCGGCTCTGATCCAGATCGTGAAAAGGGAAGCGCCAAACCTGGAATGTCACGTTTCGACACAGCTGTCTTCTCTGAATTCGGATGCGGTATGGACTTTACGCCGTTATGGAGCAGACCGTGTCGTTCTGGGCAGGGAAGCATCCATGGACCAGATCGAAGCGATCAGAAAGAAGGTTTCCGTTCCTCTTGAAGTCTTCATTCATGGAGGCATGTGTTCCAACTATTCCGGCAGGTGCGTACTTTCCAACAGGATGACCTTAAGGGACGCCAACAGGGGAGGCTGCGCCCATTCCTGCCGCTGGAAGTACCGTCTCTATGACGGGGATGAACTGATTTCCGATCCGGAATGCCTGATGTCGATGTCTTCCAAGGATCTTAGAGCGTCCGCCTATGTAGAGAGAATGATCAAATGCGGTATCGCATCCCTGAAGATTGAAGGAAGAATGAAATCGGAATACTACATCGGTCAGGTCGTGAAGACCTATCGCAGAATGATCGATGAGATCTATGAACGGGGTTCATTAAGTCCGGACAGACTGGCATATTACGACGAAGAGCTTTCCAAGGCGGAAAACAGGCCTGCAGACGACGGATTCCTCTCCGGAGAGTGCGACAGTTCGAAACATCTCTACGGCGTCAATGGCGCAGGTGTAACGCACGATTATGTTGCCTATGTCAGAGCTTATGACCATATCAGGAATATGGCCGAGATCGAAGTAAAGAACGTGTTTGCCCGCGGGGATGAGATCGAAGTCTTTGGACCGGAGCTCGACAACGAGCGTTTCAAGGTACAGCTTCTCTTCGATGACTACTGGAACGAGGTAGAGATCGCCAACAAGCCGACGCAGATCCTGCATGTCCGCATGCCTTTTGCGGCATCGGAAGGAGATATGTTCAGAAAGGTCAGAAGAAATGACGATTGAGGGTGCGATCAGCGTCAAGGCTGCGATCAACGGCAAAAAGAGAGAAGTGTCCAAAGTCTACATCAACAAGACAAAGAAGACGAAGGACTTTAACTATATTCGTAAGATAGCCAGACTGAATGACATACCGGTAATGGAACTGGGACCGGAAGAGCTTTTGGAATACCTGAAAGGAAAGAGCCACGGAGGCGTCGGCGCCGAAGTCCTTTCACGCAAGGACGACGAATTTAACGACGGGGATATCTTCTATCTCGACGGGATAGAAGATCCGTTTAATCTCGGCTATGCCCTGAGAACGCTGTATGCTTTCGGATTCATGAATGTCCTGCTCTCGCAGCGGGATTATTCCGGCTTGGAAGCGCAGCTGTTCAAGTCTTCTGCCGGAGCCTATGACTTGCTGAACATCAAGGTCGCAGGAAATGCCCCGGAAGAAATCAGAAAATACAAGGAAAACGGATATCGTCTCTATGGCCTGTACAGAGGAGATGATTCAAAGGATATCTTTGAGGAAAGCTTCGGACAGAAGTCGTTGATCATGCTGGGAGGAGAAAAAAGAGGGATCAGTTCTGAACTCCTGGAGCTTTGCGATGATTATCTCTTTATTCCTTATGGTTCCGATTTCCGCAATGCCCTGAACGCCTGCGGCGCCCTTGATGTGACCGCTACACTGCTGTTTAAACAGAGAAAGAAATGATTACTTCCTTAGAGAACAAAACGGTAAAGGAACTGACGAAGCTGCATCAGAAGAAATACCGCAGCGGATCTTTTCTTTTATGTGATCCGGAAATGATCAGGACGGCGAATGAATATGGCTTCCTGAAGCAGCTGATCTTTGCCGGAGAGATTCCTTTTGAATTCAGGAACAGTCTGGAAGTATCGCAAGAAGTATTGAACAAGATCAGCAAGAGAAATGATCTAAGCTATATCGGCGTATCGGAGATGATTAAAGAAAAAGACAGCTACGGAAAAAGGGTGATGATCCTTGATCATCTTCAGGATCCTTTGAATATTGGCAGGATCATGGAGGAAGCGCAGCTGTTCGGATTTGATTCGCTGATCCTTTCCGAAGAATGCGCGGATATCTACAACGAAAAGTGTCTCAATACATGCAAGGGCGGCATCTACACCTTAAACATCTGTCACAGGGATCTTCTTCAGGAAGTCAGGAAACTGAAACAGAAAGGCTATGCCGTGTATGCGACAGGACTGCAGGACAATACCAAAGAACTTCACGAAGTAGAAAGCAAGGAAAAGATGGCTTTCATTCTCGGCAATGAAGGAAGCGGTGTTTCAAAACAGCTGATGGAAGAAGCGGACGGGGTCATGAAGATCGACATGCGCAATATCGATTCCCTCAACGTCGGAATGGCTTCGGCCATCATCATGTATCGGTTCAGACAATAGAAAAAGACTTCTTAAGAAGTCTTTTTTGTTTCAGTAATACTTTACATCGAATTTTCTTTCATCCTCTACGACCGGTATTTCCTTTATCGTATAGTCGTAGATCTGAATGAAACGGTCTTCTCTTAAGGCTTCGGCCAGGAACGCATCGACGCCGTGTCCCTGTACTTCAACCTCGACATTGCCGTTCGACAGATTCCGGGCATAGCCGGTCAGACCAAGACGCTGGGCAGACATCAGAAGTCTCCATCTGAAGCCGACACCCTGTACAATACCGGTGAAAATGATGTAATAACGTTTCATACCAATATTCTACACGTTTACTGGATCGGTTCAAAGTCTGCCGCACCATGCTTGCACAACGGACAGACAAAGTCGTCAGGCAGTTCATCTCCTTCATAGACATAGCCGCAGACCTTGCAGACAAAACCTTTCTTGCCCTGCGTTTCCGGTTTTGGCTTAACGTTCTTCTGATAGTAGGTGTAAGTCATCGTTTCAACGTTGTTGATGACTCTGGCTTCCGTTACGGAACAGATGAACATGCCGTGCGTTCCCAGATCCTTGTAGTCTTCAACTTTCAGCGAGAAGAAGGCATTGATGTAGCGAGGAAGGAAGACCAGACCGTTGTCGGAACGGAGGAGCTCTTTTTCGTCCTTAAACTTGTCGGCATTTCTTCCGGACTGGAAACCGAACTGCTGGAAGACCTTGAACGGAGCTTCGATGTTCAGACAGTTGACGTTCATGATGCCGGTCTGTCTGATGATATGGTGGGAATAGTTGTCCTTGTTTATGGATACCATGACTCTGAACGGATTGTCGGTCAGCTGTGCGACCGTATTGACGATCAGGCCGTTGTCCTTCTTGCCGTCGTTGGAGGTAACCACATACAGACCGTAGCCGATGGAAAACAGGGCTTTCATATCGCTCTTGTTGGCTCTGCTTTCATCTCTTGCGACATAATCGATGCATAAGACTTTCGCCAGATCTTCGATCTCCTGTCTGTTTGTATCGTTTAATGCGGATTTGATGTGAATGACCGGATTGACAAAGGTCAGGTTAGGCTGGTTGGCCAGCAGATCTTTCATCGTCTTGGCTGCCAGAGGAGCCCAGGATCCGTTCTCGACCAGGCCAATGTATTTGTTCTGGAAATTCCTTTCCGTCAGATGATGGATGAATTCTTTCATGAACGGATAGATGTCCGCATTATAGGTTGTCGTGGCCAGGACCAGTTTACTGTAGGCGAACGCATCCGCAACGGCTTTTGACATGTCGTCTCTGGCCAGATCGTAGACTTTTACTTCCGGAGCGTTGAAGTTCTTCAGCTGCTCGGCGAGCTGTTCCACGGCTTTTTTGGTATGACCGTATACGGAAGTGTAGCAGATCACCACGCCGTCTTTTTCCGCTTCATACGATGCCCAGGTCTGATACAGGTTCAGATAGTATCCCAGGTTCTTGTACAGGAAAGGTCCGTGCAAAGGCAGGATCATGGAAATATCCAGGGAAGAAGCCTTCTTTAAAACGGAGAGGACCTGTTTTCCGTACTTGCCGACGATGCCGATGTAGTAGCGCCTTGCTTCATCGATCCACTCTTCTTCGACATCCAAAGCGCCGAACTTTCCGAAAGCGTCTGCCGAGAACAGAGCCCGTTCATAACTGTCGTAAGTCATGATGACTTCCGGCCAGTGCACCATCGGTGCAGCAACGAAGTTCAGGACATGTTTTCCAAGAGACAGGCTATCTCCTTCTTTGACGACGATTCTTCTTTCTTCATAGGAAGTACCGAAGAAGTTCTCCATCATTTCGAAAGCCTTCTGCGACGATACGATGATTGTCTTGCCATAGACCTTCATGAATGCGGCGATGTTGGCGGAATGGTCAGGTTCCATGTGCTGAATGACCAGATAGTCAGGCTGACGTCCGTTTAAGGCATTCTGCAGATTATCCAGCCATTCATGGGTAAAGTGCTGATCTACGGTATCCATGATCGCGGTTTTTTCATCCAGAATGACATAAGAGTTGTAGGCCATGCCGTTAGGCACTTTGTACTGTCCTTCGAACAGATCGACCTGATGGTCGTTGACTCCGATATAGCGGATGTCCTTGGTGATTTCCATTGTGTTTCCTCCTAGTATGTTGTGAATTATCCTGTCAGATAAACATTTCCAGCAGCAGTACGCTGATGCAGCAGATCAGCGTGACTTTAAACAGTCCCAGTTCCTTGTAGGCACCAATCATTCCCAGGATCAACGCGACGATGCCGGAGATCGGACTGGCCGTAGCCCTGACGATGGCCGGAAAGGTCATGACGGAAAGGGTGACATATGGGACGTAGTATAGAAAAGAACGGATAAACAGGTTCTGTATCGGTTTTCTGATCAGAGTCAAGGGAAGGACCCGGATGATGAAGACGGTGACTGCCATCAGCAGAATGTATACATAGATGCTATTCTTCATGGATCTCTCTTTTGACAGGCCACAGGACAGCACCCAATGACGAGATGACAATCGTCAGAATGATCGTTACCGCGCTTTCGGATAAGGGAGTGAATTGAGAAAGCAGATAACTGGATAAGAAGCTGATGACGATCAGAACGGCGATCGTTTTCTGTTTCTTGGCCGGCGGGATGATGATGGCCAGGAACATCCCGTAGAGGGCGACCGACAAGGCACTGACGAGCTTGAAAGGCAGGGTCTGTCCCATCAGGATGCCAAAGGCTGTTCCGAGTGCCCAGCAGGGCGCGGCAAACGATATCGCACCATAGGAATAGAAAGGATTGCAATACCCGTCCTGAGAAACCGCCAGGGCGAAATACTCGTCCGTCAGATAGAATCCCAGCAGCAGCCTGTGAAGCATACCGGCTTTGGGATCGATTTTCTGCGACAGGGCGAAGGACATCAGGACATAACGGATATTGCTTACAACGGTTATCAGGATCATCTGGATGTAGGGGACGCTCTCCCTGATCGCAATGAAGGCGGCATTTTCTCCGGCCGAAGCGTTAACCAGAAAAGAAGTCAGAAAACCCTGAAAAGGACTAAGACCGGCTTTTGCCGCTGCAATGCCGAGTGAAAAGGCTACAGCAAAGTAGCCCAGTCCGATCGGTATTCCGGTTTTAAATCCTTCTTTGAATCCTTTCATTTTGAAAAAAGAACTAGGTTTCTAGTTCTTAGAGTTTCTTGAATTGATCGACGTTCAGAACGAAAATGGTAGCGCCGCCGACTTCGACTTCAATCGGATAAGAAACCAGATTGGACATATCGGAAGAAATCGTCGTAGGTACAGCTTCTTTTCTTCTCTGTGATTCGCTGCCGATGATCTCGATCGCTCTTTCGACTTCCTTGTCTTCGCATCCGATGAGCAGTGTAGTGTTGCCGGATGAAAGGAAACCGCCGGTAGTAGCCAGACGCGTTACCTGGAAGGATGCCTTATTCAGGGCAGAGATGCAGGCTTTTGTATCATCTGTAGAAATAATGGCTAGTATCAGTTTCATACTTTTACCCCCTGTATAAATTCATTTTAGCATTATTTCCAGATATTTAGCTCATAATAATATATTGAAGACCGTTACGGATAAAAACAGGAAACTCTACGATTCATAGGGTGACACAAAGACACGGAAAGACTATCTTGAGCTTAGGAGGTCTTGTTTATGAACAGTGAAAAAACAGGAGAGTTCATCAGTGAACTTAGAAAAGAAAAGAATCTGACCCAGCTTCAGCTTTCTAAACTTCTGCATGTATCGGATAAGGCGGTATCGCGCTGGGAAACGGGGAAAGGTTTTCCGGATATCGGTTCCTTGGAAAGCATAGCGGATGCTCTGGACGTCTCTGTTGCGGAACTGCTGAGAGGGGAACGCTTTACAAGGGATTTCAGCAAGATCGAGGCAGAATCTTATACCGTCGATCTGCTTTCGCTGCTGAAGAAGGCGATACGTCAGAAGAAGATCCAGAGTCTGATCGCAGGATTTCTGCTGGGTGCGATCCTTCTGACTCTTGTGACCGTCCATCTGAATGCGCCGATCTATGTCAAAGATGCGGAAAACGCTTTGGATATAGAAACCCTTTCGGACGGCAGGATCGTAGCCCTGCTGAAGGATAATGTTGCCGGATATGAAATCGACGATTTTACGGAACCGGAAGATGGAAAGACGTGCCGTGAGATCAGCTGCTACAGAACGCTTCTGCATTCATTTTTAGGAAAGAAGGGGCAGACGATCGTGGTGCTTGGTGAAAGAGATGCCTACGACTATATCTACTACTATCCGGGAGAAAACGGCGATCAGCTGCTTTACGCAAAGAACGGTTCCCCGGATTACGGGATGGAGACGCTGCCTAGACTGATCTACAACTACTGGATCCTGCTTGGTCTTTTCGCAACACTGATCTGTTTAGCTACGTATTATGTGTCAAGAAAGAAATACTATGCGGGAAAGATCCTCAGAATCTCGCTGATTCCGCTGTCCTTTACGATCGGCACGATGCTGGTCCTGATCGGAAGATTCCATCAGGTATACAATGCGGTTTATTATCTCAGCGGTATCCTGCTGCTGAGTTTCCTGATATATGTTCTGCTGCTTTACTGTCTGAACCGGTTCAGACGGAATGTCTGAATAACATGGAAGTCCTTCCGGAAAGATCCGGAAGGTTTTTTATTCCAAATGTGCGGTTTGAGGCATTCCCTTATTAGTGTTATAATTTTACTTATGATAGAATTGAAAAACGTTTCTAAAAAGTACAGAAACGGTACACATGCCCTGCATGATGTATCTTTGAAAGTGAATGACGGAGAATTCATCTATATCATGGGTCCTACTGGTTCGGGAAAGTCGACGCTGATCAAACTGCTGGACGGGGAAGAAGTGCCGACCAGCGGCAGCGTTCTGGTTTCCGGTATCAATGTAGGAAGACTGAAGAAGTCCAAGGTTTATCTCTACCGGCGCAAGATCGGCGTTGTCTTCCAGGACTACCGTCTGCTTCCGGAGAAGACTGTTTTCGAGAATGTCGCATATGCCCTGGAAATACTTGACATGCCTGACGAAAAGATCAGGAAAAGAGTACGTGAAGTGCTGAAACTGGTCGATCTGGCGGACAAGTCGAATGCCAAGCCGCATGAGCTTTCCGGTGGACAGCAGCAGCGTACGGCCATTGCCAGGGCGATCGCGAAGAAGCCGACGATCCTGATCGCGGACGAGCCTACAGGCAATCTGGATCCGGATATGACCAACGAAATGATCAAGCTGCTGGAGAAGATCAATCGGGAAGAAAAGACGACTCTGGTGGTTGTTACGCATAATGACGTGATGGTGGAGAATCATCCAAAGAGGACGATCCGTATTGAAGCGGGTCACATCGTAACGGACAGGACGCCTGAACCTAAGAAAGAAGAAACCGCAGTAGAACAGACTGAGGTTGAAGAAGAGCCCGTTGTTTTGGAAACGGCTGTGGCAACGGTTGAGGAAGAAGCATATTCCGAAGGAGAAGTGTCATGATATTCAGACGTTTTTTCCGGCACATTAAAGAAGGATTTATCGGTGTGAAACGCCATTTTGCGATGGCTGTTTCTTCCGCTTCTGCCGTTACCATCACGCTTCTGCTTGTAGGCTTTTTTGCGGCTTTTGCGATCAACATGGCTTACCTGACCCAGGAGATCGAACAGTCCATTTCTCTGGTCTGTCTGATCGATTATGATGTTACGGATTCATCCAGGATCGCTTCCATGAAGGGCGAGATCGAGCAGATGGAAAGCGTGGACAAGGTGGTCTATCGGACCAAGGATGAAGAGTTTGATTTCTACAATCAGGAGTATCCGGAGATGGCGGAGTTCTCTGAACTGTACCGCGAGGATAATCCGTTCCACGATACTTTTATTGTCTATATGGCCGACGGCAGCAGCATGTCTATAGTCAAAGACAGGATCACAAAGATGAATGGCATTTCATCGGTTCAGGACGGAGGCAGCGAGACCTATACGCTGATCCATATCCTGCATACAACCAGGAATGCCGGAGCGATCCTGATTCTGGCTCTGGTAGCACTGGCCATTTACCTGATCTACAATACGATCAAAATCACGATCGCAACACGTAAGGACGAGATCTGGATCATGCGTAATGTCGGCGCAAGAAACGGTTATATCCGGGCGCCTTTCCTGGTAGAAGGTATCATTATCGGTATTTTTGGATCTATCCTTCCGGTTGGCGTCATCGTCTATGCCTACTACTGGCTGTATCAGGCAACAGGCGGCGTTCTAGCCGGCGTAATCACCCTGATTCCGGTCTATCCGTTTATTCTGTATTTGGGCGGAGCATTGCTGATAATCGGCATTCTTGTCGGTTTTATCGGTTCCTATATTTCCGTATGTAAGTATCTGAGGCTTACCAGATGATTATTAAGAAGATTGTCGTTGTTTTGTTCGCTTTGCTTCTGATCGTGCCTGTGTTTTCCGGTGCTTCTTTGGTGTATGCGGAAGAGGACGACGATGAAACGGAAGAGAAGTCGGATTACGAAAAATGCGTCATCGACAAAGACAAGGAAGCCTGTGAACGGATCGCCGTAAATACGCAGAACAATCTGCAGGCTCTGGAGGATCAGATTGCCAGTGCCAAGGACGACAGAGACAAGGCTGCCGCTTTAGCCAGAGAATATGCCGAAAAGGCGGAAAAGATGCAGGGCGAGATCGATACTTTGGCGAAGCAGATCGATGAACTGAAGGTCCGTATCGCAGAGCTGGAAGTTCAGATCGCTGAAAATGAGGCGAAGGTGGAAGCCTTGAATACCAGAGTGAAGAACAGAATGGTCGAAGCGCAGAAGACGATGCATTTTAACGGTTATCTGGAATTCATTCTGGGATCAAGATCCTTTACGGATATGCTTAGGAGAGTCTACGGCATCGAGGCGATCGTATCGAAAGACAAGGCCGACAGGGAAGAACTGATTGCCATTATCGAACAGCTTACGGCCGACAAGGCTGAACTGGATGCGGCGAAAGCCACATTGGATGAAAGCTATCAGGAAATCGTTGCGAAGCAGGCTGAACTGCTGGTCATGAAGGAATTCTACGAAGAAGAGGAAGCCAGGATCAACGAAGAACTGGATCAGATGACGGAAGAAAGAGATGCGATCTACGAGTCGTATGAAGACCTGAGAGATATCTTTAAGGAAATCGGCGTAACGGTCAATACCGGATTCGTGGCTGCCGTTCACAATTCCTGGATCACCGCAACGGTATGGAACTACTCTCCGAACTTCCTTGACGGCAAATGGCATCTTGGCGTCGACTATGCGGCTTCCAGAGGCACAGAGATCCACGCTCCGGCAGGCGGCGTCATTATCCGTGCCAATCAGAGCTGTTCCGATCCGGGTTATCTTGGCAGTTCCTGCGGCTACTGGATCTCGGGAGGCGGCAACCAGGTATACATGATGTGCGAAGTCAACGGCAGAGTCTACGGACTGATCTTCTTCCATCTGCACAGTGTCTATGTCAGCTATGGAGACTATGTCCTGCAGGATGAAGTGATCGGAACGGTCGGATCTTCCGGCTCCTCTACCGGACCGCACTGTCATATCGAGATGTATTACTTAGGCAACGGTGAACTTCTGGATTATCTGGCCATGGGCTGGAATGCGACTTTCTCTGTCGGAAGAGGAAGAACCGCCTACAACAACCGCTGCTACTACGACGACGGCTCATTCCGTCAGGGTGCTCCATGTATCCTGAATCCGGAAATGTATCTGCCGGCGAATTAGAGATTTCAATATGGAAGATAAAGTCTACTTTGATCTGGAAAGAGTACCTCTAAAATCGGAAAGAGAAGAAAGAAGAAACAGGAGAAAGAAGAGATTTCTGGTCTTTCTGCTTTGTTTACTGTTTTTCCTGTGCGGAACGGTCGGAGGTTTTTTCCTGTTCAAGGCGGTTCATCCTTCTTATAATGCCGATACAAAAAACGTGATCGGCGAGATCGAATATGCCATGGATCACTACTGGCTATATTCGGATGAATATGAGGATCTGACCGGCGAACTGGAAAACAAGGCCCTTTACGGGATGACGGATTTCGATTACGATCCGTATACCAGCTACATGTCCAAGGAAGAACTGGATGTGTTCTCCGAGAGCATCAACATGGACTACGTAGGGATCGGCGTGGAGTATTCCTACTATGATTCGGTTGCGGTAGTCAAGAAGGTATTCAAGAATTCTCCTGCGGAAAAGGCGGGAGTCGAGGCCGGAGACATCATTAAGGAGATCGACGGCGAGAGCATTGACGGTTTTACTTCCGACGACATCCGGGAAAGAGTGTTGGGTGTGGCAGGTACGGAGGTGGTAATCACCTTCTTAAGAGGAGGAGAGCTGATCGAGATCCCGATCATCCGGGGTCCCGTAAACAATACGGTTTATGCCTACAGGGAAGATGACTATGTGGTCATGCAGCTGAACAGTTTCGGCGCCGATACGGGGTCAGCGTGCATGCACTATCTGGATGAATACACCGATCTGGGCAAGATCATCATCGACCTGAGAAACAACAGCGGCGGATATCAGAGTTCCGTAAAGGAAGTATGCGGTCTGTTTATCGGAAATGACGAGGTCTATCTGCGGCAGAAGGGCGTCGACGGCGTCGAGACAGCGGACAGGACTTCTTCAAGGAAGACCTATGACAATTTCAGGAAGATCGTTCTTCTGGTGAACGAGAACACGGCGTCCGCTGCCGAGGTTTTTACGATCTGTCTGAAAGAATGTCTGGAAGATGTTACCGTGGTCGGCGTTACGACATACGGCAAAGGTGTCATTCAGACGACCAGACTTCTGAACAACGGCGGAGCCCTGAAAATGACCAGCTACTACTGGTATTCCCCAAAGGGTACATCGATCCACGGTACGGGAATCGTTCCGGATGTGGAGGTACGGATGCCGGAGATCTACTATCAGATTTTCTATTTTCCGGTAGAAGGCGAGACTTATGAACTGGACAGCGTATCGGAAACGGTAAAGCTGGTTCAGCAGTCTCTGGAGTATCTGGATTATCCGGTTGATCGTACGGACGGCTATTTCGACCAGAGTCTGGCCGACTGCCTGAGAGAATACAAAGCCGGAAAAGGCTTGGGCGACGATGCCATCCTGGACGGGGAAACGTTTGAAGCGATCTTTTCCGATGTCAGCAGAGAGATCGCTACCAATCCGGATAAAGATCTGCAGATGATCAAGGCAAAGGAGATAATCAATGAAAATCAGCATTAACTGTCACAGCTCCATCCGTATCGAGGATGAGAAAGTCGTTTATTTTGACCCTTTCAAGATCGAAGAAGAAAGCCATGATGCCGATGTGATCTTCATTACCCATGACCATTTCGATCACTTCTCGGTAGAAGACATCTGCAAGGTGGAGAAAGAGGATACCGTCTATGTCATCCCTGAATGCATGTACAATCTTTTGGGCGGTGAAAACGTCGTTACGATGAATCCGGGTGACAAGGGCGTGGTCGAAGGGATGGATGTCATGGCCATACCGTCCTATAATCCGAATAAGGCCTTTCATCCAAAAGACAAGGGATATGTAGGATATCTGGTAAAGATCGGCGGCAAGACCGTCTATGTTGCGGGAGACTGCGACATGAATGAAGACAACCGGAAAGTCAAGTGCGATATCGCCCTGGTTCCGATCGGCGGAACATATACGATGGATCATGCGGAAGCGGCAGAACTGATCAATCTGATCAGACCTCAGCTTGCCATCCCGACCCACTATGGCGATGTGGCAGGAGATAAAAGTGCCGGCGAGAAATTCGCGAAACTGGTGGATCCTTCCGTCAGAGTGGAACTGATGATCTAGGCTTCGTATTGAAAAATAACGGATAAAATATTAAGATAAGAAAGTAATCTTCAGGAGCAGTAACTGTACGGATCTGTTTAGAGAACTGACGGACGGTGCAAGTCAGTGAGGGAAGACAGCGAACTCGCCTGATACAGCGGTTAATCGTGAAGCTCGCGTTAAGAGTAAGAGTAATAAGCAAAGGTGGTACCGCGCAAAAGCGCCCTTGGATCACCTTTTTTGTTTTCTGGAGGTAAATCATGAGCGTATTTGACTACAAGACGATTGAAAAGAAATGGCAGAAATTCTGGGAAGAGAACGAGACGTTCAAGACGGACATCCATGACTTTTCCAAGCCGAAATTCTATGCCCTGGACATGTTTCCGTATCCTTCGGGAGTAGGACTTCATGCGGGACACCCGGAAGGCTATACGGCCACCGATGTCATGAGCCGGTACAAGAGGATGAAAGGATTCAACGTTCTGCATCCGATGGGTTTCGATTCTTTCGGTCTGCCTGCAGAACAGTATGCGATACAGACGGGCAATCATCCTGACGGCTTTACGCAAAGAAACATCGAACACTTTACGGAACAGCTGAAGGGTCTTGGCTTTTCTTACGACTGGTCAAGAGTCGTTTCTACCAGCGATCCGGACTACTATCACTGGACCCAGTGGATCTTTAAGCAGCTTTTCCTGGACGGTTATGCCAGATGCATCGAAATGCCGGTCAACTGGTGCGAAGAACTTGGCTGCGTATTGGCCAATGACGAGGTCATCGACGGCAAGTCCGAAAGAGGCGGTTATCCGGTCATCCGCAAGAACATGAAACAATGGATCATCGATATACCTGCCTATGCGGAAAGGCTTCTGGAGAATCTTGATTCTCTGGACTGGCCGGAATCGACCAAAGAGATTCAGAGAAACTGGATCGGCAAGTCGATCGGTGCGGAAGTCGTCTTCAAAATTGACGGTCACAATGAGAGCTTTACCGTTTTCACGACCCGCTGCGATACGCTGTTTGGCGCCACTTATTGCGTTCTGTCTCCGGAACATCCGCTGGTAGACAAGATCACAACAGCAGACAGGAAAGCGGAAGTGGAGGCTTACCAGAAACTCTGCGCTTCCAAGTCGGAAATGGAAAGAACCGAGCTGAACAAGGACAAGACCGGCGTGTTTACCGGAGCCTATGCGGTCAATCCGGTCAACGACAAGAAGATTCCGATCTGGATCTCCGACTACGTACTGATGACTTACGGTACAGGCGCCATCATGGCTGTTCCTGCCCATGACGAAAGAGACTACGAGTTTGCCCGCAAGTTCGGACTGGAGATCATTCCTGTACTGGAAGGCGGGGACATTTCCAGGGAAGCATGGACACAGGACGGCATTCATATCAATTCCGGTTTCATGGACGGTCTAAACAAGCAGGATGCGATCGATGCGATGCTGAAATGGCTGGAAGATAGAGGCATCGGCAAGAAAAAAGTCAACTACAAGCTGAGAGAATGGATCTTCGCCAGACAGAGATACTGGGGAGAACCGATTCCGGTCATTCACTATGAAGACGGGACGGTCGGCGTTCTGGATGACGAGGATCTTCCTTTGATCCTTCCGGAACTGGAAGACTACGGTCCAAGCAAGACCGGAGCTCCTCTGGATAAAGCCGTCAACTGGGTCAATGTCGAATACCACGGCAAGAAGGGCAAGAGGGAAACCTCGACCATGCCCGGTTCGGCTGGATCATCCTGGTATTTCTTGCGATACATCGATCCGCATAATGAGAAAGAGTTTGCGGACCCTGAACTTTTGAAATACTGGATGCCGGTGGATCTTTACATCGGCGGTCCGGAACATGCGGTAGGACATCTGCTTTATGCCCGCATGTGGAACAACTACCTTTACGACAAAGGTCTTGTGCCATGCCAGGAGCCGTTCCAGAAACTTGTACATCAGGGTTACATTCTGGGAGCCAACGGCATCAAGATGGGCAAGCGTTTTCCGGAATACGTCGTCAATCCGAGCGACATCGTCGAGAGATACGGCGCCGATACGATGAGACTTTATGAGATGTTCATGGGGCCTCTGGAGGCAGACAAGCCTTGGTCGACCCAGGGAATCGAAGGTGCGCACAGATGGCTGGAAAGAGTCTACCGTCTGATGGTGGAACAGAAAGACAAGCTTTCCGACACCAATGACGGCAAGCTGGATTATTCCTACAACTTCACTGTCAAGAAGATCACGGAAGACATCGAGAATCTGCGTCTGAATACGGCTATCTCTCAGATGATGATCTTCATCAACGACTGCTACAAGGAAGAAAAGGTTTACAGGGAATATGCGGTCGATTTCGTACAGATGCTCTCGGTATTCGCTCCGCATCTGGGCAGCGAGATGTATGAGATCCTGACCGGAAAGACGGATCTGGACTACCGTCCATGGCCGACTTATGACGAGTCAAAGCTGGAAGTCGAGGAAAAAGAGATCGCCGTACAGGTAAACGGCAAAGTCAGAGGCAAGTTCATGGCCAAGACGGATGCATCCGACGAAGAACTCTTTGAAGCGGCAAAACAGCTGGAAAACGTTATGAAATACACGGAAGGCAAAGAAATCAGAAAACACTTTGTCATTAAGGGAAGAGTCGTAAACATCGTTGTCTAAACAACGGTGTTTTCTTTCTGATATAATTCACTTGGATGATCATTACCGTTACCTGTAATCCTGCCATCGATCAGACCGTCAGCAAAGACGGGACTGTTTTGGATATCGGCGGGAAAGGGATCAATGTTTCCAAAGTATTACGAAACATGGAATGCGAATCATTTTGTACGGGACTGATCGGAAGAGACAACTGCGATATCATTCTGGACGGTCTGGACAGGCTTGGCATCCCGCACCATTTCATCAAGACGGACGGAAAGGTCAGAACGAATCTGAAGGAAGTCATAGACGGGGAACTGTATGAAGAAAACCGGCCGGGTCCGGATCTTGCGAAAGAAGACGCGGAAAAGCTGTTCAACTATCTTGGCGGCTTTCAAAACGAGATCGTTGTAATCTCGGGAAGCGCTCCGGAAAACGCAGAAGACGATCTGTACAGAAAGATGACTGAACTGCTGAAGAGAAACGGAAATACCGTGATTCTGGATTGCAGCGGAAGAAAGCTGCAGGAAGGCGTGAAGGCATTTCCGGACGTGATTAAGCCGAACGATAAGGAAATCTGTGAACTGTTTGGAAAACGGCTGGAAGAAGACGCCATGATCGATGCGTGTCTTGACCTGGGTATCCCTTTTGTCATCATTTCATTGGGAAAAGAAGGTGCTTTATTCATCAGGGACGGGCAGGTATACCGCTGTCCGGCAGTCAGTACCGAAGTCGTATCTCCTTTAGGAGCGGGCGACAGTATGGTTGCGGCAGTTGCCTATGCCTTGCAGAAAGGTCTGGATCCGGAAGGAACAATCACTCTGGCAATGGCTTGCGCAGCAGCCAGTGTAAGATCCCCCGGATCTTCTGCGCCGTCTTTCCGGGATATCCGAAACCTTAAAAAAGAAGTCATCATCGAAAAGATCCGTTCCGTTTCGTTATCACAGTAATTTCATAATCTCCAAGTAGAATGAAAATATGGAAAGAGCAAACGTATTATTCCTTATGACACCGAAGAACCAGGTCGCATGTCTGGCAAGGAGCTTTTTGGCCTCCTCAATCCTAAGGTCCCGGACGTAGGATACAAAATTGGTTCCGGTGTAGTCCTTGAACTGCTTGGAAAACAGGGAATAGTTCATGGACACATAGTTCGACACCACAGCCATATTTATATCGGACTTGTAGTTTTCCCTGATATAAGAGAGCGCCTTTGCAATCTTCTTG
>JAEEGL016392457.1_pt1 | contig 44288 bp, 45 predicted proteins | sample 9134231 | NCBI WGS metagenome assembly JAEEGL01 (sample SAMN16246548, study PRJNA631951) | gut metagenome | biome: gut microbiome; feature: rumen; material: fiber-attached | host: Bos | place: Iran: Karaj | collected 2018-10 | reverse complement strand
TGGACAGGATGCAAGTTCTTTACGATAATAAAAAAGAGTTGGAAAAGCTGCTTTTAAAGTTTTGGATGGAGAAAATTGAAAAAGGAGAATAAGTTAATGGCTGATTATAAAAAAACAATAGACTATATCAAGTCCGTATATGGCAACCAGGAGTTTACTCCTCTGGCTGTTCCCGTATTTATTGGTAATGAGAAGAAGTACCTGAACGAGTGTATTGACACTACATTCGTTAGTTCTGTAGGCAAGTTCGTTGACCGCTTTGAGAATGATATGGCTGCTTACACAGGTGCAAAGCGTGCTGTTGTATGCGTAAGCGGAACTAATGCCCTCCATATGAGCCTGCTTCTTGTTGGCGTAAAGCGTGATGACGAAGTGTTGACACAGGCTTTGACATTCATTGCCACTGAAAATGCATTGAGTTATATTGGAGCCTATCCAGTATTCTTGGATGTTGACCGCTCTACAATGGGCCTATCACCAGATGCGCTGAAAGAGTGGCTACAGAAGAATGCAGAGGTTCGCAAAAATACTCGCATTGGTGAACTTGATAAGAGCTATGACTTCGCTTACGAAGAGGATGAACTTGCTTGCTACAACAAGAATACTGGCCGCAGAATTAAGGCTTGCGTTCCTATGCACACCTTTGGTCATCCTGTACGCATTGAAGAGATTGCTACAATCTGTAAAGAATGGCATATTGAATTAGTAGAGGATGCCGCTGAAAGTATTGGCTCTAAATACAAAGGTAAGCACACCGGTACCTTCGGAAAGATTGGTGCCATCAGCTTCAATGGAAACAAGACCATCACCACTGGTGGTGGCGGTATGTTGCTCTTCAATGATGAAGAACTGGGCGCATATGCTAAGCATATTACTACTCAGGCTAAAATTCCTCACCGTTGGGAGTTCCGACATGACCATATTGGTTTCAACTACCGTATGCCTAACATCAATGCGGCTCTTGGTTGTGCCCAGTTAGAGCACATAGATGAGTATGTGGCTAGCAAGCGTAAGGTTGCAGCTGAATATGAAGCCTTCTTCAAGAATGTACCTGATATTGAGTTCTTTGTTGACTCTCCTGATACCTTCTCTAACTATTGGCTGAATGTTGTAATTCTACCTAACAAGGAAGAACAGATAAACTTCCTTACCCAGACCAACGACAATGGTGTGATGACACGTCCCATCTGGGAGCTGATGAACCGCCTTCCAATGTTTGAGAAATGTGAGAATGACGGATTGAAAAATACTATCTGGTTTGCTGATAGGGTGGTTAATATTCCTAGTTCTGTACGTCCTTCTGATCTGAATTTGTAATTATGCAAAAGCCTTTAATTCTTGTTGGTGGCGGCGGACATTGTAAGTCCGTATTGGAAGCTGCTGAGAGTGCTGGTTACGGCATTCTTGGTGTGCTGGATATGCCTGAAGAGGTAGGAAAAGAAATCCTCTCTACCAAGGTGATAGGTACGGATGAAGACATTCCTGCATACGTAAATAAGGCAGAATTTGTCATTACCGTAGGTTTTATCAAGAATTCCGCTATCCGCATTAAACTTTTCAACAAGATTAAGGAAGCAGGCGGCAAACTGGCAACCATCATTGCTTCTACGGCACACGTTTCAAAATATGCAGAGATAGGTGAGGGTACAGTAGTGCTCCACCAGGCATTTGTGAATGCTGGAGCCAAGGTAGGTAAGAATGTTATTTTAAATACGGCTACCAACATTGAGCATGATGCAGTAATAGGTGATCAATGTCACATTTCAACAGGAACAATGGTCAATGGAGAATGCAAGGTGGGTGAGCGTTGCTTTATCGGTAGCCAGTCAGTCCTTGCTAACTGCATTTCTGTTGGTGATGACATTATCGTAGGCGCTGGTTCTTTTGTACGCAAAAGCATTACGGAAAAAGGCATCTATTCTGGCAATCCTGCCATACTGAAAGTTAAAGCGAAATGAGCATACATACAATCATCATAGCAGAGGCTGGTGTGAACCATAACGGTTCCATTGAACTGGCCAAGCAACTGGTTGATAAAGCAGTTGAGGCAGGTGTGGACTATATCAAGTTCCAGACCTTCAAAGCTTCAAAGCTTGTCACCAAGGCTGCAAAGCAGGCTGAATACCAGCAGAAGAACATTGGTAAAGAAGGTGACAGTCAGTTCCAGATGCTTAAGAAACTGGAGCTTTCACCTGAAGATCACGAAGTGCTTATTGCCTATTGCAAAGAGAAAGGTATCAAGTTCTTCTCTACCGCCTTTGACTTTGACAGCATAGAGTATTTGCATTCTTTGGATTTAGGGTTGTGGAAAGTTCCTTCAGGCGAAGTGACCAACTATCCTTTCTTGAAGCGGGTAGCAGCCTATAATGAGAAAACCATCCTCAGCACTGGTATGTGCGAGATGAGCGATGTCCGTGCTGCTGTTGAAGCTCTGTATAAAAATGGTCTTTCGAAAGAGAACTTGATACTGCTTCATTGCAATACCGAATACCCTACACCTTTTGAGGATGTGAACCTCAAAGCTATGGATGCTCTCCGTAAGGAGTTTGGTGTTGAGGTCGGATATAGTGACCATACCAAGGGTATTGAAGTTCCCATTGCAGCAGTAGCTCTGGGTGCAACAGTCATTGAGAAGCACTTTACCCTTGACCGTAATATGGAAGGCCCTGACCATAAAGCCAGTCTGGAACCAAACGAACTGAAAGCAATGGTAAGTGCTATCCGCAATATTGAAAAGGCTGTTGGTGGTGATGGAACCAAACACGTGAGCGAAAGCGAGCGCAAGAACATTGCCATTGCCCGCAAGAGCATTATTGCTGCCAAAGACATCAGGAAAGGTGAACTTCTTTCAGAAGAGAACCTGACTGTTAAACGTCCTGGTACCGGTATATCACCTATGCGTTGGGAAGAGGTCGTTGGAACAAAAGCAATACGAAATTTCGTTGAAGACGAAATAATCGAGGTTGAGGATAAGGACAAGGTTGAGTAATTATGTACCAAAGCTTTACTGATATGCCCGTTTGGAAAGAGTCATTCAACTTGTCAGTTGAGGTCTTCAATTTGACAATAGGAATGCCACGATCAGAGGACTATGGACTGACTTCTCAAATTAGACGTGCTGCTTCAAGCATATCTGCAAACCTCTCGGAGGGCTTTGGTAGACAATCAAATGCAGACAAGGCACATTTTTATATAATGGCGCGAGGTAGTGCTTATGAAACTCAGAACCACCTCCTATATGGAAATAAGGTAGGATATTTTAAAAATGAGCAAATGAAGGTTTTGTATGATAAATATACGACCCTTATCTATGCTCTTAACAAACTTATAAAGGCTATTGGTACTCAACCTAAGCCTCAATCTCAGTCCAACCCTCACCCTCAATCTTCACCTCAACCTATAAAAATATGCGTAAGATTTGTGTAGTCACCGGTAGTCGTGCTGAATATGGCATTCTTAGAGGCTTGATGAAAGCCATCAAGGATAATCCGGAATTGCAGTTGCAGATTATTGCCACAAACCAGCATCTGTCTAAGCTCCAGGGTGAAACCTATAAGGAGATAGAGCGTGATGGCTTTACCATTGACTACAAAGTTTATATGGCTGATGATGAGGCACCTGATAATGCCAACACCACAGCCAAATCAATCAGCAGGGGAGTAGCAGGTTTTGCAGATGCTTTTGATGCATTGAAGCCTGATTTGTTGCTGATTCTTGGTGACCGTTACGAAATGCTGGCTGTGGCTTCTACTGCACTCATCTATAAGATACCCATTGCTCACCTTCATGGAGGCGAGATTACGGAAGGTGCTTTTGATGATGCCATCCGTCACGCCATTACCAAGATGAGCCATTTGCATTTTACATCCACAGAGGCATACCGCAAACGTGTGATTCAGTTGGGTGAGCAGCCGGATAGAGTGTTTAACGTAGGTGCGCTTGGTGTAGAGAATGTGATGAAGAATGACTTCATGAGCAAGGAGGAGATAGAGCAGAGTCTGAACTTCCAGTTGACCGATAAATGTTTCCTTTGCACCTATCATCCAGTTACACTATCTGATATGTCATCAGAAACGCAGGTGTTGAACCTGTTGAAGGCTTTGGATAATTATAAGGATTACCATATTATCTACACCTATTCTAATTCCGACACTAACTCTCAGATTATCATCAAGCGCATTCAGGAATATGTGGATCAGAATCCTGGAAGATGTATGTTCATTCCATCATTGGGCCAAAGACGTTACTTTTCTGCTCTGAAGTATGTAAAGGCAGTATTAGGCAACTCATCTAGCGGCATTATTGAGGTACCAAGCTTTGGTATTCCCACTCTGGATATTGGTGACCGTCAGAAGGGCCGCATAGCCGCAGAGAGTGTTATTCATTGTGGTTATTCAACAGAAGAGATTAAGGAAGGCCTTGAAAAGGTTGTTGCTTACAAGGCTGGCGAAATAGATAACCCCTATTACAAGGAAGGTACTTGTGATGCCATCTTGAATGTCATCAAGGCTTATCCTTTGGATAATATAGTTCAGAAGCATTTTTACGATTTATGAAAATAATAGTTATAGGTCTCGGCTCCATGGGCAAACGTAGAATCCGTTTGCTGAGTGAGCATAAGGACGTTCAGTTGTTTGGCATTGATAGCCAGGAGGCGCGATGCCAAGAAGTAAAAGAAAAGTTTGGAATAGATAGTTTCTCTTCTATTGCTGAAGCGGTAGAGAAGGTACATCCAGAGGCTGCTGTCATCAGTACCTCGCCACTTTCTCATGCTGCCATCATCAAGGAATGCTTGGCAAATAACCTGCATATCTTCACGGAAATCAACCTTGTTCCGGATGGTTATGCAGAAAATATGGCAGCAGCCAAAGAAAAGGGACTTGTCTTGTTCCTTTCTTCTACATTCCTGTATCGCAAAGAGAACCAGACAATCATAGAGAAAGTTCACAAGGCTGACTGTCCGTTAAACTATATCTATCATATTGGACAGTACCTGCCCGATTGGCATCCCTGGGAGAGTTACAATAACTACTTCATTGGTGACAAGCGCACCAACGGTTGCCGTGAGATTATGGCTATTGATCTGCCTTGGATTGTAACGGCATTTGGCCCTATTAAGAAGGCAACGGCAGTTAAGAGTAAGAATACGGAACTGAACATCAATTACAACGATAATTACTTGATTACTCTGGAACATGAAGGTGGTCATAAGGGTGTGCTGGCAGTGGATGTGGTAACCCGCAAGTCTATCCGTCATATTGATGTATATGGTGAGAAGTTTCAGATGTCCTGGAACGGAACTGCAGATAGCTTAACCGAGTATGATATAGAGAATAAGGTTGAGAATAAGGTTGAGTTTAAGGATGCCTCTGAGCATGTTGAAGGGTATGCCGCATTTATTACGGAGAATCCTTACAGAGAGGAGTTGAATTCTTTCCTGGCACAGATAGCCAACCCGAAGCAGAAACCTGCATGGGATTTTAAAAAAGATCTGGCTGTTCTGAAGGTAATTGATGAGATTGAAGCATGAATTATAAGATAGCGTTTGTAGGACTTGGCTCCATTGCCACACGTCACCTCAAAAATGTGGCGGCTTTTCTGAGCAATAGGGGAGATACGTATAGCATTGATCTCTATCGTAGCCAGATGCGTCCGTTGCCTGAGGAACTGCAACCATTGGTGAAGGAGGTATTTCTCTTTTCAGAAGATCTCCCAGCTGAAAGACAATATGATGTGGTGTTTGTAACTAACCCTACATCCATGCACTATGAGACACTGGTGAAGTTCTGCAAGAACACGAAATCATTCTTCATTGAGAAACCCGTTTTTGACAGCACCTGTGTTGATGAGTCTATCTTTGAGAAACTGAAAGGTATAAAGAGCTATGTGGCTTGTCCGTTGAGATATAATGCAGTATTGCAGTATGTAAAGAATAATGTGGATTTTGGTCAAGTATATTCTGTTAGAGCCATCTCTTCCAGCTATCTGCCTGATTGGAGACCTGGACAGGATTATCGCAATACCTATAGTGCTCATCGTGAACTGGGTGGAGGTGTAGGTATTGACTTAATCCACGAATGGGATTACCTCACTTGGCTGTTTGGATTCCCTCAGGAATGCAAATCTATTCAATCTAAGATTTCAGGCCTTGAGATCGATAGTGATGATATTGCCATCTACATTGCTAAGAACTGTAGCATGACGATGGAGCTGCATTTGGACTACTTTGGTAGAAGTACAGTCCGCACACTAGATTTATTCTCTAAGGAAGATACCATCCATTGTGATTTGATTGCAGGTACTGTTGACTATCTGCGAAGTGGAGAGAAGAAGACGTTTGAAAATGAGCGCAATGCTTTCCAAATGCGGGAGATTGCCCATTTCTTTGATATAATTGATTGTAAAACCAATAATGACAGCACACCAGAGCATGCTTACAATGTGCTGAAGTTAGCTAAAGGAGAATTATAAGATGAAGATTCTATTTACACTTTGTGGCCGTGCCGGTTCCAAAGGCGTGAAGGGCAAGAATGCCCGCGACTTCTTGGATGTGCCACTGGTATGGTATTCAATGGCCAACATTGCACTCTATATGGAAAGGTATGGTGCTGGTGAAGATATAAAAGTGGTACTTAATACCGATAGCGAGCCTCTGAAGGATTTGGTTCGCAGAGTGAAGGATGTGCCTGTTACCATCATCCATCGTGAAGAAAGTTTGGCAGGTGACAAAGTGCCTAAAGTGGCTGTCATCTTGGATAGTTTGAAGAAGGCAGAAGAGGCTTTTGCCTGCAAGTTTGATATGGTGGTTGACTTGGATATTACTTCTCCTTTGCGTACTGTTCAAGATGTGAAGAATGCCATTGAACGCAAGAAGCAACGTCCGGAGGTTGTTGTAGTTTATTCTGTAGCTCCTTCAAGGCGTAATCCTTATTTTAATATGGTGAAGGAGGAGAATGGTTTCTTCTGCAAGGCTATTCCTTCTAATTTCACAACGCGTCAAGAAGCTCCTGTGTTCTATGATATGAATGCTTCTATCTATGCATATAGCCCTGATGCATTGAGAAACAAGGAACATGCAACTTTCTTCAACTCTAATTGTGATGCGGTGGTGATGAAGGATACCGGCATTTTGGATATTGACTCAGAAGAGGATTACGAGCTGATGCAGGTGATAGCGAAATACCTCTTTGCAGAAGATGCGGCATTCAAAAAGGTGTTTGACAAAGTAAATAGCTGGGGATAATGATTTTTGAAATTGAGAAAAATGAGGTTTTTAACCTTGTGTGCCGCCAGGTTGACAACAACTTTACGTTGAAAGATTCTGAAAAGAAGGCAATGAAAGACTCCTTTGAGGATGCCTTGTCAGCTTGTGAAGAAAACTTTAAAGTATCCCCCAATAAGTATTTCTCACGTGAGAAGAATGGCGTGAAAGACGCTTATTTCAATCCATTCCATTCAGTGCAGTGGATGATATTCTTGTACTATCTTTCACATTCCATTTATCTCAAGGAGGGGGGGGCAATTTGTGACAAGTTGTACTATCTTAATAAGCTGATGAATGGTCTTGATATCTTCTATGCAATTGAACTCCCAGAGCATTTTGGTGCTGAACATCCAGTAGGTACAGTAATGGGACGTGCTCAATACGGAGACAATTTCTTTTTCTATCAGGGGTGTACTGTGGGTGGATTCCATAAGAAAGACGGAACTATTGCTTATCCAGTTATTGGCGATAACGTGAAGATGTTTGCCAATTCTACTATTATAGGTAGTTGCCACATAGGAAAAGGTGCAAAAATAGGGGCGGGAGCGCTCGTAAAGAATCAGAGTATTCCTGAAAATGCAGTTGTATTTGGTCAATCTCCAAATCTGATAATTAAATAAAACAACGAAAATAATGATTGGTAATCATATTATTTTTAAAGATAAATCATTGCTTCAAGCATTGGAACAGATAAACGGGCTTAGAAATGAGCCTCTCGTGTTGTTTGTGGTTGATGAGCATGAACGTATGGTCGGGACATTAACAGACGGTGATTCTCGTCGTGCTTTGATTGCTGGGGCGTCTGTAAATGATCTGGTTGAGCACGTTATGCACAAAGCTTTCAATTATATGAAAGCAGATGATGTTGATGATGTCAAGGAAATTAAGCGCCAGAGAGAGATGAAAATGCGCTTAGTTCCTGTTCTTGATGGTGAGAACCATATTGTTGAAATCATCAATCTTGAAAAATATAAAACAAGATTACCGATTGATGCTGTTTTGATGGCAGGTGGTAAGGGTGAAAGGTTGCGCCCGTTAACTGAGAAAACACCCAAGCCACTTTTGAAGGTGGGTGACAAATGTATAATTGACCATAACATTGACAGGCTTATCAATTATGGCGTAAAGCATATCTCAGTAACTGTAAACTATTTGAAGGAACAAATAGAGGAACATTTTGCTGAACCTCGTGGTGATGTGCAGGTGCAGACTGTACGTGAGCCAAAATTTCTTGGTACGATAGGCAGTATCCGTTTCGTGCCCGAATTCTTCAATGATTCTGTGCTGGTGATGAATAGTGACTTGTTCACCAATATCAATTATGAGGACTTCTTCTTACACTTCAAAGAACACAATGCTGAAATGAGCGTGGCTGCTGTGCCTTACGATGTGGACATTCCGCTAGGAATACTTAATCTTGATGGAAGAAATATCACTGGACTTTCTGAAAAACCTCACTTTGGATATTATGCTAATGCGGGCATATATCTGATCAAGAAGTCAGCATTGGATTATATCCCGAAAGATATTATGTTTCATTCTACAGATTTGGTAGAAGCTTTGATTGCTGCAGGTAGGAAAGTTATTCGTTTCCCGATAGGGGGTACGTGGATTGATATTGGCACCCCACAAGAATATCGAAGAGCGAATGATATGGTGAAATACATGTAATTATAAAGATAGATTTAATGAAAGTATTAGCAATTACCCAAGCTCGTTACGGTTCCACCCGTCTTCCTGCAAAGATTTTGAAGGAAGTGAATGGTGTAACTCTTCTTGAAATTCATCTTCGCCGCATTCTGCAGTCCAAGATGATTACCAAACTCAAGGTGGCTACCACCGATGAGGAAGGTTCTAAGTATATCATTGATATCTGCAACAAGGTGGGTGTAGAATACCATCAGGGTTCTGTCAACGATGTGTTGGACCGCTTCTACCAGACTGCAAGCCCAGAGAAACCGGACTATGTAGTTCGTGTGACTTCTGACTGTCCGCTGATTGATCCTGACATCATTGACCAGATTATCAAGACCTGTATTGATGGTGGTTATGACTATGCTTCTAACACTCTTATTCCTACCTATCCTGACGGAATGGATGTGGAAGTTTTTAAGTTCTCTGCTTTGGAGAAAGCTTGGAAAGAGGCCAAACTTTTGAGCGAGCACGAGCATGTGACACCTTATATTAAGAATAACTCTTCTGTGATGGGTGGCACCTTGTTCAAGTCATTCAATGTTGTGAATGATATTGACTTGAACGAGCTTCGTATCACCGTTGATGAGCAACGCGACTTTGAAGTCATCAAGGCTTTGATAGAAGAGGTTGGTATTGACAAGCATTGTGCAGACTATGTAGCATATTTGGATGCTCATAAGGAAGTAAAGGATATTAACTCTTCTATCATGCGTAACGAAGGCTACGCCAAGTCATTAGCAAACGATAAAGAAATCAAATAAATACGTTAAAATTATGGGAAAAGGTCAAGAGCTTTACAAAAAAGCAAAAACAATGATTCCTGGAGGAACTTCCCTCCTTTCTAAGAGACCTGAGCAGTTGCTGCCCGAGAACTGGCCTTCTTATTACAGCAAATCTAAAGGCTGCGAAGTATGGGACCTAGATGGTAATCACTATTATGATTGCTCCATGATGGGTATTGGTACCAACACCCTTGGTTATGCCAACGATGCAGTTGATTCTGCCGTGATGGAGGTTGTTAAGAATGGTAATATGACTACTCTCAACTGCCCTGAAGAAGTTTATCTGGCTGAGAAACTCCTTGAGATGGAGCCTTGGGCTGGTGGAGTTCGTTATACCCGTGGTGGTGGCGAAGCCAACTCCATGTGTGTACGTATTGCCCGTGCTTACACAGGACGCGACAAGGTAGCCATTTGTGGTTATCATGGCTGGCATGACTGGTATGTGTCTGTGAACCTGGGTGATAGCGATGCCCTTGCAGGACATTTGCTGCCTGGTATTCCTACCAATGGTGTTCCTCGTGAGCTTCGTGGAACAGCTATTCCTTTCCACTACAATAATTTTGCAGAGCTTCAGGAAATTGTAGATAAGAACCCTGACCTTGCAGCTGTAAAGATGGAGGTGTGCCGTAATTTTGGTCCTGAGGACAATTTCCTTCAGAAAGTGCGCGACCTCTGCACCCAGAAGGGCATTATTCTCATCTTTGATGAGTGCACCAGCGGTTTCCGTGAGACCTTTGGCGGTCTGTTCAAGAAATATGGTGTAATCCCTGATATGACCATCTATAGCAAGACCATGGCCAATGGTTATGCCTGTGCCGCTGTCCTTGGTAAGAAGGAAATCATGAATGCCGCTCAGGGTTCTTGGATTAGCTCTACTTTCTGGACTGAACGCATTGGACCTACTGCGGCACTCGCAGCTTTGAAGGAAATGGAGCGTATCAAGTCTTGGGAGACTATTACCAAGAAAGGTCTTGAAAACAAACAACGTTGGCAGGTGCTTGCTGACAAGTATGGCTTGAAGATTACCCAGTGGGGTATTCCTGCACTGGCTGGATACAACTTTGACAGTCCCAACCACCTTGCTTACAAGACCTACATCACTCAGGAAATGCTGAAGAAGGGCTTCTTGGCTGGCAATAGCATGTATCCTTGCATTGCTCATACCCCTGAGATTATTGACGCCTACTATGATGCTCTTGATCCTATCTTTGCTGACATCCGTGACTTCGAGGATGGCAAGGATGTGATGAAGGCTCTGGAAGGTCCTGTTTGTCAATCCGGTTTCAAACGCTTAAATTAATAACCTATATGTTAGAATTCAATCAGAATATCAAGATCGGTGACCGCATGATAGGTCCCGACTATCCCACCTATATCATAGCAGAGATTGGTGGTAATTTCGACGGCAGTCTGGAGAAGGCCAAGCGCCTGATTGATGCTGCCAAGGCTGCAGGTGCAGACTGTGCCAAGTTCCAAACATTCAAGGCTGAGAGCATTGTCTCTGAAGGCGGTTTCTCCAAGATGGAACTCCACGGAGTTCACGGTTCTTGGGGGCGTACTGTTACCGAAGTGTTCAAGGATGTAGAGCTTCCTATTGAATGGCACCAGGAACTGGCTGATTACTGCAAGAAGGTAGGCATCGACTTCTCCACCTCTCCTTACAACAAAGAGGCCGTTGACCTCTGTGCAGATATGAAGCTGCCTTTCATCAAGATTGGTTCTGGTGAAATCACTTGGTTGGAGATGTTGGATTACATTGCTCGCAAAAATATTCCTATCATGCTGGCTACCGGCGATGCTACTATGTCTGAGATTGATGAGGCCGTTCGCACCATTGAGAAGACTGGCAACAAGGACTTTGTGCTGATGCAGTGCATCACCAACTATCCTTCCAAGCTGGAGAGTGCAAACGTGAACGTGCTGAAGACCTATCAGAGTGCCTTTGGTTGCTTGACCGGTTACAGTGATCACGCTCCCGGCCCAGTTGTGGCTATTGCATCCGTGGTTCTGGGTGGCCGTGTCATTGAGAAACACTTCACCCTGAACAAGAAGGACAAAGGTCCTGACCATCCTCACTCTATGGAGCCTGATGAGTTCAAGTTCATGGTGGATAGCATCCGCGAGGTTGAGAAGGCCATGGGTAGCACCCGCAAGGAAGTGCAGAAGGAAGAAGGCGAGACCGTATTTGTACAACGTCGTTGCCTCTATGCCAAGCACGACCTGAAGAAGGGTCAGATTATTAAGGAAGAAGACCTTGATGTTTTGCGTCCTGCTTTGGGTATCCTGCCTAAGTATAAGAACGTGGTTATTGGTAAGGCTGTCAACAAAGACATCCCTGCCCGTGATCCTATTTTCTGGGAAGATCTTTAATCTTAATCGATGATTACTGACAGAGAAAAGATATTAGCAATCGTTGACAATGATTGTCTGATGCACTCTGATGCCGCAATCTTGTTGGAGGGCGACGGTTTCTTCCGTTTTCAGAAGGCCGTCGACCTCTACAAGAGGGGTATGGTAGATAGAATCATTTTCAGCGGAAACATCATAGACAAAGACTATGGTAGTTTTCCGTACGAAGAAGTGGCTCCTTTCATTTTGAATCAAGGTGTACCTGAAAAGGACTTGATTCATGAGGACAAGTCTCTCCATACCCGTCAACAGGCCGTTGAAGTTGTTAAAATGGCAATGGAAAACGGCTGGAAGAAGTTGGCATTAGTGGCTTCACACGAGCATCAGTATAGGGCATATCTTACATTCCTTCGTGAAGTACTTGACACGAAAAGTGGTATTATTCTCTATAATGCACCTGTACGTAACTTGGCTTGGTTTGTTGATAGTGGATGGGGAATGCGTTTTGAACGCCTAACCGCTGAGTTTGAAAGAATAGAAAAATACTCTGCTATGGGGCATCTTGCCACAGCAGATGAAGTTATAGAATATCAAAAGTGGAAAGAGAGCAAATTAGACAGCTCTTCGGAGTCAATTTCATTGGCAAAGAAGAACTGAAACCTTTCTTCGAGGCTTTAGGCTGTGGTAATATAGAGATTCAGGAAAAGCCCATTGAGTATAGTGATTCAGATTTGAAGAGAGCTGCAGAAGAAGGCTATATCCTGATTTATGGAGTAGACCAGATTGATGGGCAACCTATCACACTGAGGTTTCTCCGTAATAAGTTTGGAGTAAATCCTGATGTGTCAGAACCTTGCCTATATAATCAGGACTGGTATCTGAAGGAGGATTTTATGGATCTTTTCCTTAATGCTCAGTGGTATCTCATCAAGAAAGATGTGTATGAGGACTCACGTGCTGTGATGCCTGGAGATCTGACCCAACGGGGCTTGAACTTCCCTCCTGCCATTCTTTGCGGCTATACTTTCTTTGCTTACTACTTCGCGCATAATGAGTACTTGTGGTGGCATGACTTTGTGTGGTGCTGCGATACTGATCATAATGGTGACCGTATCTATGTGGGTAAATACCATGATATTGATGGTGTGAACAAGAATGGTTTCAGCATTCACCGCCATTTGGCATTGCGTCCGTGTTATGGTAGTGTAAATTGTATGTGATTGTAGTCTCGAACTATAGGGATGGTAACTTTTATCTGCAGTTAGAAAGTATAGAAAAGGTAGTTGTAATTTAACACCAATGATACTGTTGGAAATGGAAAGGAATGTTTTTGTCACCATTTTGCTTGTTTTTCTTCTTTTCTTCTTTTCTTTTAGGGTGTATGCTCAAGAGAAAGATAATAAAGCATGGATAAATGTTATTTCGGACGAATGTATCTACGATAATAATAGCCATGCTGCTTTCACTTCTATGGAGGAGTGGAAGGGGAGTCTTGTGGTGGCATTTCGAGAGGCAGGTTCTCATAGGGCAACTCCTACTGATAAAGGAAAGATTAGAGTCTTAGAGAAGAAAAACAATAAATGGAAGTTACAGCATACTTTTTCTTTGGAAGGTCGTGATTTACGAGACCCAGATTTGCTTAAATGGGGAGATCGCCTGCTTCTTTATACTTATGGTCATTGCACGGAACTGACTGATACTGGCTGGACAAAATTGAAACCAATTATACATGATGCTCCATTTTTCCCAAGTATATGGAAAAGACGTATTTATAAGAATGGTGCATATGGTATAGGTTTCTGTAGTGGGCATTGGCCTTTATTATTTAAATCAATAGATGGAGAAAAATGGGAGAAGATTAGTGAGTATAAATTAGGAGGTAATGCAACAGAGGCGGATATGGTATTCATTGCAGATACCATGTATATCTGTATTAGGATTGATAGCCCTGTTGGTTCGAATTCAATGTGGGGAAGGGCTGTTTATCCTTTTACAGAATGTAAATGGAGAATGATGGATATTAGTGTCGCTTCACCTGAATTGATTGTTCATTCAGACAATACAATATTATTGGCAGGTAGAGAGTATAATTATTGTCTTCAAGACGGAAAGAAAACAAGATGTATTTCACTTTTTGCATTGTCAAAAGAAGGGAATGTTAAAGGGAGATATGTTGTAGAAAGACAAGGAGGAGATCAAGGCTATGCAAGTTTTTTTAGAAATAAGGATAACAATTATATCATGAGTTACTATACTGGGGAAAATAATACAGTAATTCGATTGCTCTCCTTTACTTTAGATGAAACGAAATTAAGAGGTAGTTTTCAATGAAAAACAAAATAAATAAGATACATTGGCTTGATGCTCTTTTCGTTTTGTTGAATATTGCAGCAGGACGAGGTAATTACTTGTTGTATTATGTGCTGGGTGTTTCTAAGGCAACTTGGGTTGCTGCTTTTGTTATTTTGGTTGATATTGTTTATGTTTTTTTAAGATTCAAGAACAAGAGCTTTATAAAACATAGGCACAATCCGATTCTTGTTTATCTCATTTTTATTCTCCTTTCATATAACATTCTAAATGTAACTATGCATGGTGGAACGTCGATTTATATCTTTGAAATTCTCTTGATAGATGTCCTTTTTTATGTTTTCCTTTCTCGATTGTATTATTCTGTGAATTTTGAGGAAAGTTCCTCTTATCAGTTTGTGAAATATGCTTCAGCAGGTTATATTTGCATAGCCCTAATATCTGTAATCGGAGTTTTTATTTCGTTTGTTCTTCTTCAAATGGGTTTTAACCATGATGAAACTATAGCGGTGGATTTCATGGAATCCAATATAGATGATGGGCTATATTATGTTCGCTCTTTTTTTACTATTAATTACATTACTAATAATATAAGATTGCCTTTTTTTCAGGATTTTGGATATTTGTGCGGTCTTTTTCATGAACCTCATGTGTTAGCGTATGGCGTTTTCCCAGGTTTGATTCTATTGTTTGGATTGACAGAAAGAAAAATATATCGATTTTTTGTGGTTATTTCGATGGTATTGATAATTCTTTTTACTGTGTCGGCAACGAATATCTTGGTTTCATTAGTATGTTTGGTTGTTTTCATATTTGTAAAGGCGCGAAGAAACTTTATAAGCGCACTAATAATATCATTAGTAATAGGATTAATAGTGGTATTGTATGTCAATTATGATAATACTGTAATGAATTTTGTTTTGGAAAGACTTGATTCTGATAATTCTTCTCAGCAAACATCAAAAGATTTGCTATTATTTGCTTTTACTCCCAAAACACTTATAGGAACGGATTTCTTTTCTACATCTTATGTAAAAGGCGGTAGGGGTAATCAAGATATAGGATTTGTTGTTTTTTTCATGTTTATTGTGTTTTTGATTAAGTATTTCCACAACATAATTAAGTTACTTCGTATTAATCGGACTGACTCATTAACTATAGGTATAGCATCTCTGTATTTCATACTTCATTCTCTAAAAATAGGTATGTCAATGTTCATGCAGACGTTGCCAGTTTTGATTATCTTTTTACAGTTTATAGTATTGGATTACTATGGAAGAAACAAAGTTACTAGAAGACATTTACAATAAGGAAAAAAACTCTGAATTAGGTAAAATTCAATTGTTTGGCATTCCGGTTTGGAGAATAGTAAGGTATAACACAAGATTACATTATATTCATTCAAAGACAGGCTATATCGCATCGTCATCGCCACAACAAAAGGTACATAATAGATCATTGAAGCTACTATCGGGTTTTTGGAAATATATTGGAAAAGATAATTTATCAGTTTTCTTTACTTTTAACAGATTAATAAATACAAATGATATATTATTAGATAAATTTGAAGATCCTTTAATTGAGTTAACAGATCTCCAAAAATCAAATTATGTCATTGTTGATACTCCCAATTATGTAGGGTATTACAAAAGAGTTCATAGGAATCATTCTGTTTCTAATGAGTATAGGACGCTATTTATGCAAATCCTAAAGAATGCATCGCTACTAGTAACTCCTATTTTATTAAGGGGGAAGATATGCTCGTTATACAGTATGGTAAATGAGGTGTTTAAAATGGACTCCTACCAATTAAAACAATACCAAAGGGCAGTATCATTATTTGCAGCTAGTTATTTGTATTATTCAATATGGTTTAGATTACTACGACCTCGTAGAGTTTTCGTTGTTTTGCGAGAAGGGTACTTTCCTGTTATTGCTGCATGTAAGAAGCTGGGTATTCCCGTCGCAGAGTTTCAGCATGGAATCACCATGGATAAGACGGTTTCATATACAGGAGATTACGATCAAAGAATAGATCCTGATTATTTCCTTGTTTTTGGAGATTATTGGAAAGGACCTCAGTTTGGTATGCCCTTGGACAGAATTATCAATATAGGCTGGGCATATAGTAAGTATCTACAAAAGACAATAGTAGAGAATAACGAGAAACATGATAAAGAAGTTTTGGTGATTTCTTCGCCGGAGATTTCCGACGCTATATTAGATGCTCTTCAAGAGCTATCTAAGAATGACGCCGATTATAGCTTTGATATCCGTCTTCATCCCTGTGAGTCATATAACGGAGACCAACAAGAGAAGTTGAAAGCCATCCCCAAGGCACAAGTCGTAGATAACAAAACCGATAGCGCTTTAGTACTTCCTACCTACAAGTATGTAGTAGGTGAAAACTCAAGTGTTATCTACGAGGCGTTGAGTGTAGGTTGCAAGGTGGGTATGCTTAATATGTGCGGTCTAAGACCCGCAATTGATTTACCTGGTATTAAAGATAATTTCTTCGTTATCAATAATCGAGAAGATTTCGAAAGATTTTTGACTGAAGATTCGAATCAGTCAACATCAAAGGCTGAATTCTACTCGGAGTTTGATAGCAAGCGTTTTATGGAGTTTATTGAAAACAAGATGTAAAAAATGGATAGATTATTAGAAGGAAAAGTGGCCCTTATCACAGGCGCCGGTCGTGGTATAGGCAAAGTCATAGCCGAGCAGTTTATTGCTGACGGTGCCATTGTCTATGTAAATGACCTTAGTGAATTTGAAATAGAAGGAGCCAAAACCATCTGTTTTGATGTGACTGACACCAGTGCCGTAAAGTCGGGTCTTATGTCAATATATAAAGCAGAAGGTCGTATAGATGTTGTGGTGAACAACGCTGCTATCATCGCCAACCAGAAACTAGGCATGGTTACAAAACCGTTGCTTGAAAAGATGTATGCAGTTAATGTGTTCGCAGTTATTGATATGATTCAAATCGCATCCCGTTTAATGGCACGCAATGGAGGTGGCTGCTTCGTGAACATGGCCTCCGTGACCGGTGTGGTGGGTTCTCCGGGACAGGTGGCTTATTCTGCATCCAAAGGTGCCGTTATTGCCCTTACCAAGTCATCTGCTAAAGAATTGGCATCGCAGGGCATTCGTGTGAATGCTGTGGCTCCTGGTATCATCAAGACAGAGCGTTTTGAAGAACTTTATGAAGCTAGTGGTGACAAGATTGATCAGCGCATTGGTCGCATAGCATTAGGCAGATTGGGAACACCTCAGGATATTGCCTACGCAGTGTCGTTCCTGGCTTCCGACCGAGCCTCCTATATCAGTGGTCATGTTCTTGGTGTGGATGGTTGTGCTTCAATATAGATCGTAAATTGTAAATCGTCAAATAGTAGATAACGGGGTGTTTTTAGATTTAGACAAAAAAGAACGGACTAGGATAGCGGCTGTTGATGACAGTGGGCAGTCCGTGACTTATGGTGATCTCTGTGATTTCTCTACGGAGTTCGCCAAGCAGTTGCCTTCAAGGTCACTGATTTTTATCCTATCAGAGAACCGTATTGGTTCCTTGTTAGGATATGTAGCATCACTTTCTAATCGTATTGTGCCGCTCATCCTAAGTGCAGCAACGGAGGAAGGCTTGTATAATAATCTTTATGAGAAGTACCAGCCAGAGTATCTTTGGATGCCGGAGGGTAAGGTTGAGAATGAGGATAAGGCTAAGGTTTTATTCACTACTTGGGGATATTGTCTGTTAAAGACGGGTAACCCACCAGCGCAAATGTATGAAGAGTTATCACTCTTGTTACCTACATCGGGTTCTACCGGAAGTCCTAAACTGGTACGCCATAGCTATCGTAACATTGAAGCGAATGCGGACAATGTTAGGAGGTTGTTCAAAATGGATGGCAGTGAGAAAGCAATGGCTATCTTACCCATGCATTATACTATGGGGCTGTCAGTTATAGCCTCACATCTTTTGGCTGGAGCAACCTTGTTGCTCAGTGGACGCTCTTTGCTGGATAAAGGTTTCTGGGCTCTGCTGAAAGAGGCAACTAGTTTTACAGGCGTGCCATATAGCTACGAGATTCTGACCAAAATGCGTTTTACTCGCATGGAATTGCCCAACCTTAGGATTATCACTCAAGGAGGAGGAAAGCTGACAGAGGCGATGTGGAACACGCTGGCGCAATATGCCAAGGATAATAACAAACATTTCATTGCTACCTACGGACAGTCCGAATGCACAGCCCGTATGGCATACCTTCCTGCGCAACTAGCATTGGAAAAGGTTTGCAGTATAGGTATTGCAGAACCGGGCGGCCAGTTGTCCATTGTGGATGACAATGGTAATGAGACCTTTGAAGGCGAAGCGCAGGGTGAGATGGTGTATCGAGGAGAGAATGTAACCTTAGGTTACGCGACCTGCCGTGAGGATCTAACTAAAGGTGACGAGAACAATGGCGTGATGCACACCGGTGATTTGGCACGGCGCGATGCGGATGGCTGCTATTTCATTGTTGGTCGCTTGAAACGCTTCCTGAAAATTTACGGTTTGCGTATAGGACTTGATGAAGTGGAGCGTATGATTAAGACAGAATACAAAACCGACTGCTATTGCAAAGGTGATGACGAGAAACTGATTATTCTTGTGACCGATGCAAAACTGCAGGATGTTTTGCCTTCATTCATTGAAGATAAAACTCACTTGTTCCATCAGAGAGTGGAGGTGCAGGTGGTGAAAGAGATACTGAGAAACGAAGCTGGAAAAGTAATAAATCAATAATAAGTATATCATTATGACTAATTTAGAGAAACTCAATCAGATTTTCTGTGAAGTATATTCAGTGGAGGTGTCTGCCCTGAACGAGGATTTTGTTAATACCAATGTTGAAACGTGGGATTCGATCCATCAGTTATCAATGGTTGCCGCCATTGAGGAGGCTTTTGACCTGATGATGGATGCAGAGGACATACTGGAAATGACCTCCTACGTTAATGTAAAGAATTTGCTTACTTCTAAGTACGAAATAGCCTTCTAAATAATGAGCATATATAAGTTTAAGATATGTGAGCGAGAGGATTTACCTCGCTTGCTCACATTCATAGATACATACTGGAAGAAGAACCATATTTTGGTTCGCTCGAAAGAGATACTGGACTTCCAGTATTACAACCGCGAGGAGGATAAGTACGACTTTGTACTGGCAGAGAATACTCTGACGGGGGAGTTGGACGGTATTCGCGGTTGGATACGTGTGGCTCAGTATGATCCTGCCCTGGCAGAATATGATGAAGTATGGTCAGCCGTATCAAAGGTGAGGACAGATGTTGAGAACAATGAGATAAAAGTCCTTGGTTCTTATCTGTGGCGCTACCTTGAGAAGCATAAGGGCTTTGGGACTGTGGGTATCAGTCGTTTCTCGTTTGCTATGCATACCGCTATTCGTCACAAGCTGTGCAGTTTGGGTCAGTACTTCATACTCAACAATGAAACCAGGGAATATAAGATTGCAACCGTCCCTACGGATTATCAACAACCCACAGGCATAGTAGAATCCAACTGGCATCTGCGTGAGATAGAAGACATAAGCTCTGTTGATGAAGATGCAGTACCTGCATATTATCGTCCGTTCAAGTCAAAGACCTACCTCATCAATCGATTTGCAAAGCACCCTGTTTATAAATACCATTTCTATGGGATTTATGAAGGAGGTGTATTGAGTGCCATCCTTGTAGGTAAATTTGTGGAAATAAACGATTCCAAGATTCTACGTATCGTGGATGTGTTAGGTTCATTGGAAGGAGTGGGCAACTTGTATCACGATTTCCAATCCATACTGAAAGAAACACGAAGCGAGTATGTGGATTTCCTGTGCTACGGAATTGATGATGCTGTGTTCCAAAGAATGGGATTTGACAAGCTTGATCCGGAACAAGAGCAACTGATTATTCCGAATTATTTCGAGCCGTACGAGGCAAGGAATATTGTTATTAATGGTGCGTACAAGCCCGCTGAACGCTATTGTATGTTTAAGGCAGATGCAGACCAAGACAGACCAAGTTGAGAAGCGGTTAAAAGATAAAAGTTAACGATGAACAATAAGTTTTCAGTGGTGATGTACCACTATGTGCGAGATTTGCAAAATACAAGATATCCTGCTATCAAGGGGCTGGGCATCCGTTTGTTCCGTGAGCAGCTGGCCTATTTCAAGAAGCATTATAACTTTGTTACTGTAGCTCAGTTGATTGATGCGTACGAAAATGGTACTGAGATGCCTCCAAAATCTCTACTGTTGACCTTTGATGATGCTTATTTAGACCACTATACCTGTGCTTTCCCCGTGTTGGATGAATATAAGGTACAGGGGCTGTTCTTTGTTCCAGTTAAGGCCATCATGAACCATGAGGTGCTGATTGTAAACAAGATTCACCATGTGTTGGCTGTTTGCGACAAAGATATAAGTGGGCTTGTTAAACAAGTGAAGACTTTGTTAGCTCCTTACGAAGGGAAGGACGGTGTGCAGACTTTTGAGTATTATTTCGACAAACTGGCAGTAGCTAACCGATTTGATTGCAAAGAGGTAATCTTCATCAAGCGACTGTTACAGGTTGAGTTGCAAGAGCCAGTTCGTTCAGCTATCATTAATCAATTGTTTAAGCAGTATGTGACAGATGACGAAGGCGCTTTTAGCAGAGAATTGTATATGTCAAAGGACCAACTGAAATGTATGCAGCGCAACGGGATGATCATAGGCTCGCACGGTTATGATCATTTCTGGTTGGGCTCTTTGCCCAAGGATGAGCAACTTTCGGAACTGACAAAGTCAGTCAGTTTTCTCAAAGAATTGGGAGTCGATATGAATACGCTCTCAATAGGGTATCCATATGGTTCACATAATGAAGCTACGTTGGATATTGCCAGGGGATTTGGATTTAAATTGGGTTTTACAACTAAAGTGGATGTTGCAAACACCCTGGGAAATTCACTGACCATCCCCCGTCTGGACACGAACGATTTTCCGAAAGTGGCGGGAGCAGAAGTGAATGACTGGTATTTGAAAGGATAACGACAATGAGACTGCCCAATATCGTTAAGAATTCAGCTTTATATAGCTTTACAACGTTGCTGCAGAAAGGAGCTGCTTTCTTTCTGTTGCCATTGTACACAGCCTTTCTCACGCCGGAGGACTATGGTATAGTCAATGTTGTGACATCAGTGTCGTCTTTTATGGCGGTGTTGATTATGATGGCGTTGAATGGTGCTGCTACACGTTTCCATTACAAAAATACAGATGAAGGTTATCGGAAGATCCTCTGGGGGACGGTCACAACGATAGTTTTAATCAGTTCTATTGGATGGGGAGCCGTTTTCTTTACGCTTCATAGGTTTCTCGTTGATCCTTTTATTGGCGAGATTGATTTCTATCCATATGCGGTGATTGGCTTGGCAAATACAGTTATTACACCACTATATTTGCTTTTCCAGTCCTATTTGCAGGCTCGTCAGGAGGCCATGCATTATAGTATCAACACGTTCTCACATTTCTTAGTGCAGGTGGGGTTGGCTATTGTTTTTATCGCGATTTATAAAATGGGTGCAGTGGGAATGTTACTTTCCAATGTGATTACATCCCTCATTTTCTTCCTGTATGTCCTGTTTGTTTATATTCCTAGAATAAGGATAGGAATCAACAAACAGGTGGCAGACGAGTCTTTTAAGTATTCCCTCCCGTTACTTCCTCATCAAATATCAATATGGTCAGCAGGAACATTGGACCGTCTTTTTCTTAACAATTCCAAGGGAGCCGCAATTACGGGTGTGTTTAGTGTAGGACAACAATTCGGAAATGTTGTCGGTACTGTAGCCTATTCTGTTAATCAGGCATTTGTGCCTTGGTTTTTTCAGATGATAGAAAAAGGTAAGGAGGGCTTTAGAAAAATCGAGCAGATGGGGCTTTTTGCAGTTATATCCTATTGCTTAATTGCATTTGTTATTTCGCTATTTTCGCCAGAAATCCTGCGGGTTATGGTTTCGGAAGGCTTCAGAGATGCCTGGAAAATCATCCCTTTTGTTAGTTTTGCTTTTGTTTTTCATGGTGTGTACTTTTTCTTCATAAACATCCTGTTTATTAAAGACACAGGATGGGTGTTTGTTGTAACCTTGAGTTCTATGGTAATAGATATCATCTTCAACATTCTATTAATACCATTATGGGGTATTTGGGGTTGTGCAATTGCTTGCTTTATGACTTATGTGTCGCGAAGTATTATTGCACTTGTTCTTTCACTGAGGAAAAATAAAGATATAAGATACAATTATTCTATGATGTTTATCGCTCCCCTTTTTTTATTATCGCTCTCTTATGTCAATATTTTTTTAGAAGGTATACCCATATTGTGGACTTTGATAATGAAACTTGTTTTATGTACTATTTTGGGGGGTATATTTTATTTGAAATATAAATGTTCAATAAAGTATTTGGTTTCTTATTTAAAAACTAAGAAGTGAAGATATGAATGCTGCAGGAAAACAACGCATAGAGTGGGTTGATATGATAAAAGGGATAGCAATACTATGGCTAATCATTTATCATTTCTATGTTTTTGATTGGCTTATTTCGCCTGTCCCAATATTCTTTTTTGTGAGCGGATTGTTCTATTCAGAAGGTAAGTCTTTTAGAATGTTCATTGTACGAAAGACAAAAGCCTTACTGATCCCCTTTGTGTTTTTTTATATTATAGGCATTGTGCCGGTAATTGTAAATAATGTATTTCAAGGCCATTCTTATGATTTCTGCCGGCTTTTACATTTTTTTATGTTAATTCCGAAAACAGATCCCATTGCAAATCCCCTTGGCGTTGGAGCTATTTGGTTTTTGTTATCCCTTTTTGAAATTTATATTATATTCTATCTTATACGTCGAGTATCTAAGGCATCATATGTGGTTTTTGGCATCTCTGTGTTATTACTCATAATAGCTGCTTTTTTTTCTGATTGTTTTGCCATGGGTTCTTTTTTCTACTTGTTTTATAGTTGTGGTTTTTTCATATATTTTGCACTTGGTTTTTTAATGCGGGACTTCTTTATTGGCAATATGCCTAATGGTAAGAAATATGATAATAAACACCGCCTGCAAATTCTGTTATTCTCTATACTGGCTATGAGTTCTGCACTTTTGCCACTTGAGGGTATTGTTTCATTTGTGAGAGACCGCTTATTTTGTTTAGGTCTTATTTTTATTCTTATTCTTTTTGTTAAGAACGCTGACAGAGTATTAAGGAATTGTAGGTTCCGTAGTTTACTAATATATCAAGGCGAGAATAGCTTGACCATTTTAGGAACCCATCTTGTTATAATGGGGGGGGTAAAATGGTATTAACCAGATTTATGGATGAAGGCATCATATACTATATAATACTGTTTATAGTGATATTGGTTGTATGTAACATATGTGTGTTTTTTTTTAATAAATATACACCATTTTTGGTCAATAAGCACTGAATATCAGGTCGAAAAATGAGGAAAATTAATAATATTCAAAGAAAAGATGCCTTTTTGTCATATTTATATGGGTATATCAACTTGTACCATGTTAATATGATGCATAAACCGGATTGCGTAACCTGGAAAGATTACAAGATTCAAAAAATGGGAGTATATCTTGGTCTTTCTCAGAAAATGACACACCTTCTCCTTTATGTTTACAGGCCGTTTCAAGCAATTGAACTATTTGTTTCATTATTAATAGTTTTTTATCGTTTTTTTTATTGTATAATAATAAAATTATTCCTAAATAAAGAGCCTATAGATGCTGATTTGCTGTCTATAGGTGAAGGGTTCGCTCGTCATTCTGAACTTCTGAAAAAAGCATCAATAAAGGATAATGACGTTGTTGTAATTACGGTTCCTTTTGTGAGTAAAAAGGTATATAAAGATACCCGTCATGTTTGTGTACTTTCTTATATTAGCTATTTAGATATAACTACCGCTTTAGTCTGGTCTGTCAGGCTTATGTTTTATATGAATAAGAGATACAAGCGTTTTGATATCTTTATGCGGTACTACTCTTCATTTGAATTCTTCCTCGCCTTTATATATTCTCGTAAAGTAGATAAAAAATATACTTTCTTGTTTTTTTCTACATATACGAGATGGGCGTATTTAAATGGAGGATTAACTAATAGAAAAATATTTTTACAACATGGATATCTAAGCGGGAAATGGAGACTCGTAAAGAAGATTGGTAGGGTTGATTATGGCTTTTACATTAACGAAGATCAACGTATAATTTGCGAAAAGATGCTTTTCGAAACCCCGGCGTCATACGAATATCTTGAAGGATTGAAGTTTACATTATTTCCTTCTACTGGAAAAATAAGTGTTTTACTAATAGGAAATAATAACAATAGTGCGATAGAAGAAAAAATACTATTAACATTGTCAAGAAATCCTTCTTTGTTATTGTATGTAAAACCCCATCCAGATTTTAAAAACAAGTCATTTTATGATAATATGAGAACTCGTTGCAATTTTGTTTTGTTGGGAAAGGATGATTATCCTCAAGTCCAATATGTTTTTTCATACAATTCCACTTTGGCTACACAATATGAAGATGCTGGAGTAACAGTACACAGATATGTGGATATAGATTTTGATGAACAATTAGTTAGAATTTCAAAAATGTCCGGTAAGCAAAATGAAGTATAGATGTGGCCTTTTTAATGACTAATCGATATCTTTTATAGTTTTAATTTTATATTTTTTATTTTATGTCGATATTTAAAAACAAAGTCCTTCTGATAACAGGAGGCACAGGTAGTTTCGGAAACATGGTGCTCAAAAGATTCTTGGACAGTGATATTAAAGAAATCCGAATCTTTAGTCGTGACGAAAAGAAGCAGGATGATATGCGTCACCATCTTCAGGCTCAATATCCTGAGCAGGCTGCAAAGGTCAAGTTCTACATTGGCGACGTTCGTAATCGTAGAAGCATTGATGTGGCTATGCGTGGCGGTGTTGACTATATTTTCTCAGCCGCAGCTCTTAAGCAGGTTCCCTCTTGCGAGTTCTTCCCCATGCAAGCTGTTGAGACCAATATCATTGGTACAAACAATGTGTTGGAATCTGCCATTGCTCACGGAGTTAAGAATGTTGTAGTGCTCTCTACAGATAAGGCAGCATACCCTATCAACGCTATGGGTATCTCCAAAGCCATGATGGAGAAGGTGGCTGTGGCAAAGGCACGCCAGTTAGGAGACAATGCCCAAACCACAATCTGTTGCACTCGTTATGGTAATGTAATGGCCAGCCGTGGCTCTGTAATCCCTCTTTGGGTTGAACAGATGGAAGAAGGCAAACCTATTACTATTACCGATCCACAGATGACCCGTTTCATGATGACTCTCAACGATGCAGTTGACCTTGTAATTTATGCATTTGAGCATGGTCATAATGGTGACCTGTTTGTTCAGAAAGCGCCAGCTGCAACTCTTGATGTTCTTGCAGAGGCTTTAAAACAGACCTACGCCAAGCTTGATCCCAAGTATGGTGAAACCGAGGTTAAGGTAATTGGTACACGTCACGGTGAGAAAATTTACGAAACTCTCGTTACGCGTGAGGAGATGGCACGTGCCATAGATTGTGGCGAATACTACCGTATTCCTTGCGATGGCCGTGACCTGAATTATGATAAGGTAGAAGGTGGTAATCCTGAGATTGATAAGATGGAAGAGTATCACAGCCACAACACCCGTCGTCTTTCAGTTGAGGAAATGAAAGAACTATTACTGAAGCTTACTTTCATCCGTGAAGACCTAGGAATGCAACCCAGGGCTAAAGCAAAAGAAATTCGTTCAGAATAATGAAAATTTTGGTTACTGGCGCCAAGGGTTTTGTTGGGAAAAACTTGTGCGCTCAGCTGAATAATATCAAGGACGGAAAGGCGCGCAATTACAGCGTTGCCGTGGAGGCGGTGTATGAGTACGACCTAGACTCAAAGTCTGAGGAGTTAGATGCTTGGTGCAAAGAGGCGGACTTCGTGTTCAACCTGGCTGGAGTGAACCGCCCTCAGAACCAGGAAGAGTTCATGCAAGGCAACTTTGGCTTTGCCAGCACGTTGCTGGATACACTCAAGAAGCACAAGAATAACTGCCCTGTGATGCTCTCCAGCAGCCAGCAGGCCAGTCTTACAGGTCGTTTTGGCAACTCTGAATACGGCCGTAGCAAGAAAGCTGGTGAAGACTTGTTTTTGGGGTATGGCAAAGAGACCGGATCAGAGGTACATGTTTACCGTTTCCCTAACTTGTTCGGAAAATGGTGCCGCCCTAACTACAACAGTGCTGTTGCCACCTTCTGCAATGCTTTTGCAAACGACCTGCCCTATACGGTGAATGACCCTTCAGTTGAGTTGGAGTTGCTGTATATTGATGACTTGGTGGATGAGATGATAGGACTTCTCGAAGGCAAAGCACATCGATGTGAGTTCAATGGTTTGGATGTGGTTCCTACCGAAACAGGAAAGTATCGCTTTTGCCCCATTACCCACAAGGTGACCTTGGGTGAGATTGTGGAACTGCTGAAGAGTTTTGCTGACCAACCCAAGACTCTGATGATTCCAGAGATTCCGTGTAATAGCTTTGCCAAGAAGCTCTATAGCACTTACCTCAGCTATCTGCCTTATGAGAAGACCGCATTCCCGCTGAAGATGAACGTGGACGACCGCGGCTCCTTCACTGAACTTGTTCACACCCACAATGCTGGGCAGGTGAGTATCAATATCTCAAAGCCGGGCATCACCAAAGGCCAGCACTGGCACAACACCAAGTTTGAGCAGTTCATTGTGGTGAAAGGCCATGGACTTATTCAGCAGCGTAACCTGAACGACCCCGAAGACAAGGTGCTGGAGTGGGAGGTAAGTGGTGACAAGATAGAGGCTGTGCACATGCTTCCTGGTTATGCCCACAATATCATTAATTTGAGCGATAGCGAAGATTTGGTGACAGTCATGTACTGCAACGAGATTTTTGATCCGAAGAAGCCCGATACATATTTCGAGCCGGTTTAATTCCTTTCTTCAAAAAATATGAAGATATTCTATTATTTAAGTATAGGCTTTGACATTCAAGGGCCATCGTATCATTTGATGTCAGCAAAGGTGCTGAAGAGTTTGGAAGCTGGATGGGATGTATTTGTTCTATGCCAGAAGTCAACACATGGTGACCCGCATATACCGGAGGAGTTCTTAAAGTTTCCCAACTTTAAGTATGCTGCCGTCTATATAGCTCAACCCAAGAAAAGCCAATTCGCCCTAAGGTATCTGGCTAGTTTGAAATGTGCCTGGGACAGTAGAAAATATCTTAAATTGGCTCGGGATTATGACGTGATGTATGTAGAGTCGAACGTGACGATGCCGTTTGACATAAGTCTGGCGAAACATTATGGTAGAATCCCGAGAGTTTGGAATATACAGGATATGTTCCCGGGGAGTTCCATAGCCAGTGGCGTTATGCGTAAGAAATGGATGCAGAAGTTCTTCTATGCGCTGGAAAAGGTTGCGTACAAGAAAGCTGACCTAATCACTGTAATCAGCGAGGATATGAAAAAGAGCGTAGTTGACCAGGGTGTTCCACCGGAGAAGATAGATGTGATACTAAACTGGTATAATGATAGGATTGTAGAAGAAGTGCCATGGGAAAAGAATCGTTTCGTAGAGAAATACAAACTTTCGAAAGACTACTTTTATGTGCAATACGCAGGCACGACGGGCTATGTCTTTGACTATAAAGCTTTTCTCTATGTTGCCAACGCATTGAAAGATGAACCGAGAATAAGAATACAGATAATTGCAAGAGGCAGTCAGTATGACCAATTCAAGAGTGAGGCAGAAGCAATGGGACTGACGAATATTGATTTCCTACCGTTGCAACCGCAAGAATTGGTCTCTCATGTGTATAGTGCGTGCTCGGTATGTTATATCCCTCTTAAGCCAGGGGTGATTTGGAACAGTGTTCCGAGCAAAGCAGGTTTGCTGATGGCTTGCAAACGACCAGTCATCAATTCCGTTGACCCAGAATCCTACTATTTCAGGGAATTCAATGAAAACAAAATAGGAATCTCTGCCTCTAACATGGACTATCAGGCATCTGTTGATGCTATACTGTATCTCTTTAATCACCGGGAAGAGGCTAAGGAAATGGGACAACGGGCATACGAGTATGGAAAACGAGTTTATGCCAGCACTCCCAATCTCGAAAAATATAGAGAGGTCTATGAAAGACTATTGTTGATAAATAATCCGAATTTTTGACGATCCCAATCATAAATATGATGACTTCAATACTCCAGAAGATTGATTATATCTTAAAACATAACAACTTTGCATATAACTTTTACCGTTCATTCTTTAGTGCTTTTTTTCAATTTGTCGGTTTATTTGTAAAAACTGACAAGAAGTTGATTTTATTTACAGGTCACGGTAAGCGTTACAATGACAGCCCGCGAGCTATTTACCTTTATTTGGTGGGAAAAGGATTGGACAAGGAATATCATTGCGTCTGGTCGGTAGATGACCCGAAAAAGTACGATATCCCGGGAACCAGAGAGGTGATAGTTACAGATACTTGGAAGTATTTTATCACAGCATTAAAGGCAAAGTATTGGTGTTGTTGTGTTAATATGGAGCGTGGGCTTCATTTCAAGAAAAAAACAACAAAGTTTTTACACACATGGCATGGAGCCTCAATCAATCTGTGTGGTAATTCTGTCGGTCTTAGAAAAGATTTCGATTTTGGTAACGTAGATTATATGTGTATCTCGGGCGAATACGAACGCGAGTTCGTTAAGCGAGATTTTCTTGTTAGGGACGAGAGCATTATTGTAACAGGTCTTCCCCGCAACGATCGACTCTACCATACATCTAAGGAGGAAATAGCTCAATTGAGGAAAAAGTTCAATATTCCTAATGACAAGAAAGCTATTCTATATGCACCAACATGGCGTGATAGTAGCGATGGCGGAAAGCATTATTCTATAGTTCCCCCAATTGATTGGGATAAGTGGGAAAAAACATTAAGTGATCAATATGTATTATTGCTAAGGACTCATCCATACACGACAGAAGCAATGAAGGTGAATTTTAACGAGTTCCTTCGTGACTTCACAAGTTACCCTGATGTAAACGATTTGATGTTAGTTGCTGATGTGTTGATTTCAGATTACTCAAGTACGATACTTGACTACTGCATACTTGATCGGCCAATAGTGTGTTTTGGATACGATTATGATGAATATAGTCGCACCAGAGGCTTCTATTATGACCTTAAAACTACCCTACCTTCAGGTGTTAAAGAAACAGAAGACGAAGTTCTTGATTATCTTACTTCTCTTGATTATAACCGAGAGTGTGATAAGACTAGAGCATTCCATCTCTCACATATGGAAGTCGGTGGCGAGGCAACTAAGCTGTGTACTGAAAAACTTCTAGGAATAAAAATGGATTAAGATGGACAATATAATTCCTTCTGAGGATGAACAGTTCCTCAAAAAATATTATAGCCGTTATGGTGGCTATTGGCGATTCCCAGAAATGTTAGATTTCTGCTATCTGGTGAACCCTTATTTCAATCGCTCTGCGATCATCAAAGAGATGCAGGACTTCTTCCCTGTGCTCGTTAGTGAGTACCCGTCCGGTATGGGTGTGAACTCTGGTCTTGCAGCAGAGTGCTGGAATATCAAGCAAGAACACATCGTTGTTGGTAATGGCGCAGCTGAGCTAATCAAGGCTATAATGGAGAATTTAGAAGGCAAGGTGGGTGTGGTGCGCCCAACATTCGAGGAGTACCCTAATCGCATGCCTGACGAACAAGTTGAGACTTTTGTGCCTCAGAATGATATGTTCCGTTATGACGCGGATGACCTTATTAATTATTTCAGTGCGCACAAGGTAAATACTCTCCTCTTGATCAATCCGGATAATCCATCTGGTAACTTCATACAGCCTGCAGGCGTTCACAAGGTTGCTCAGTGGTGTGAGGATAATGGCATACGTTTTATCCTTGACGAAAGTTTTGTGGATTTTAGTGTAGGTTATGTGTCAAATACATTCTTGAATAATGATATTTTGGAGCAGTATCCACATATGGCTGTTATGAAATCTATCTCAAAGAGCTATGGAGTTCCAGGTCTTCGCCTCGGCATTCTTTGTAGTGCAGATGAAGCTCTTATCTCCAAGATAAAGAAGCAAGTCAGCATTTGGAACATCAACTCATTTGCAGAGTATTTTATGCAGATCTACCCAAAGTATCGCGTAGATTATAAGCATGCATGTGACCAATTCATTCAGGCACGGGAGGATTTTGAGATAGAACTGAAAAAGATTCCTTTCATCAAGGTAATGCCATCCCAGGCAAATTTCTTTTTTCTAGAAGTGCTTCCTCCCTACAAACCAAAAGAATTGTGTGCTATTCTCCTTAAGAAGTACAACATCTTAGCAAGTGCATGTCTTGCAAAAAAAGGTATCGAACCTAATCGCTATATGCGTATTGCAGTACGTGCACATAAGGATAATGTACGCTTCATCGATGCGCTAAAAGAACTTTCCAACCCCCATATTTAATATGGCACGCATAAAAACATCCAAAGGATATTTAGAATACAACAATCAGATTCTATACTTTGGCGACAAAGTTATGAATACTGATAAAATGCTGGAAAACCTTCAGATATTGTCTGTCTATTTAGATAAGATAGATATTAATTGGGGACCCGCTTTTGGTACTCTTATCGGTATTGTACGCAACGATGACTTTCAACCTTGGAAGCCCGTATTTGATATATACATATTAAAAGAGGATGAAGAACGTTTTAAAGATGTACTCTGGTCTTTAATAGAAGTTGGTTTCAAACTTGCTCGCTACGAACGTAGAGGGCGTTATTATTTAGAGAGGTGCGGAGAATTCTTTAAGATATTTGTTCTTCAGAAAATTAGTACAGAAGTTAGACACACAGGAAGTACCGACTTTATACATGAGAAATATCTCCAGAATACTGTCAAGTGGGATTTTAAGGGAATAGGACTTAATGTGCCACAGGAAGTAGATGAATATTTTTCTTTCCAGTATGGTGATTGGACAGTTCCAAAGCAAACTGTATGGTATAAGAAAAGTACGCTTGCCAGATGGTATCAAAACTTCAAGTTTTGGGTCATGGATCATGCCTCTGACAATTTATACTATTACTATACTTTTATAAGACGCCAGCGTGATTTTAAAGTCTTTAAGGATAAATGTAATAGGGCTAGTATTCCACTGCCTGAAAATGTCCAGCTCGCAAATATGCAACCCCGCAAATATAAGAAAGTATTAACGGTTGGTGTGTATGACTTGTTGCATAAGGGACATGTTGAGCTGTATCGTAGGGCAAAGGGATTGGGGGATTATCTAATCGTGGCTGCTCAGGATAGTGATTTCATTTTGAAGTACAAGCCTACAGCCCAAGTAATGAATTCCACGGAAGACCGCAAATACATGATCAAAGCTATTCGTTATGTTGATGAGGTTATCACGTACACAGATGTAGACAAGATTGTGCAGGAAGTCGATTTTGATGTCTTCGTAACAGGTCCGGACCAGACACATTCAGGATTCCAGCGTGCAATTAAATGGTGCGAAGAACATGGGAAAGAACATATTGTTCTTGCTCGAACAGATGGTGTTAGTTCAAGTGAATTGAAAGCAAAAATTGCTGCTATAACTGGAAAGAGATAGAATTTAATGAAGAAATTACTTTTTACTGGAGCTTCAGGCTTTTTGGGGTATAACATACGTCCTGTTTTGGAAAAATCTTACGATGTTCATACCATAGGTTTAACCGATGATGATGACATCAAGATAAATATGGCTAAGGAAGTGCCACCCATCAATACACATTATGATGTAGTGCTTCATGCGGCAGGAAAGGCGCATGTTGTGCCCAAGACTGAAGCTGAGAAACAGGTGTTCTTTGATGTGAACTATCAGGGGACTGTGAATCTGTGCAAGGCGCTGGAGAATGCAGGAATACCTAAGTCTCTGGTGTTTATCAGTACGGTGGCCGTTTATGGCTGTGAATTTGGAGAATTGATTACCGAAGAGCATCCTTTAGATGGAGACACCCCTTATGCCAAAAGTAAGATTATGGCGGAGGAGTATCTGACCAAGTGGTGCTCTGAGCATGGAGTGGTGCTGGGAGTCTTAAGACCCTCTCTGTTGGCAGGCCGTAAAGCACCTGGTAATCTTGGGGCTATGGTGAATGGTATCAAGAAGGGTTTCTATATGAACATTGCCGGAGGAAAAGTTGTGAAGAGCATTCTGATGGCAGAGGATATTGCAAGACTTGTACCTATGCTGGAAGAGAAGGGTGGTGTATATAATGTATGTGATACTCGTCAGCCTTCGTTTGGTGAGATATCTATGTCCGTAGCTAAGCAAATAGGTAAAGGTAAACCGTTGAATATTCCTTATTGGATGGCATGGTGTATGGCTAAGGTTGGAGATTTGCTGGGAAGTAAGGCACCGATTAACAGCTATAAATTGGAGAAGATGACAAAGTCACTTACGTTTAGTAATGAAAAGGCTAAACGTGAGTTAGATTGGGAGCCACTGGATGTGTTAGAAAACTATAAGATATAAAAATGAAGTCCTGCACTCGTGGTTTTTTCTTTTTCTCTGTATTTGTCACTTTTCTATCATTTGCTTCCCTAATATCATGTGACAAGTTACCTGAAGAAGTAATCATTTCTGATATACCAGATTATTATTACGATAATAATTATTTAGACAGTCGTGTCAAGGCTATTAATGATGCGATGGCAGAATGCTCAGATAATTGTGATACATTCTTCTGGATAACAGATATTCATTGGGAACCTGATTTGAATACGAGGAGATCTCCACATTTGATTAAGTATATCGCATCTAAAACAGGAATTAATAAGATACTGAATGGAGGTGACACAGGTAATTCACAGGTAATTTGTGAGAATGCGATTGCACAATTGAAAAATGCCATTGGCTCCAATAGGGTATATACTGTAACAGGAAATCATGAAATAAATGACGCCTCCAGATATGAATCGCCATTCGATAGAGTTGCTGATGAATTAAGAGGCCACAACGATGATATCGTATATGGTGATGCTGACAAATCCTACTTTTATTTCGACAATATAAACGAAAAGACAAGATATATAGGCCTTTCATCATTTGGTCTATACTCAGATAATAGTTATGAATCATGCTATACATCAAAGCAATTAGTCTGGTTCAAAAGTACTGCGTTGAATGTTAAGGCTGGCTGGACAATTGTTATTTTTTCTCATACACTATATTATGTAGATGATGATACGGATAGGTTGGGAACTGGATATCCAACTGGGACGACCGATTTCATAAGCGCAATAGATAATTACAAAGGAAGCGGTACGATAGCTTGTGTGTTAATGGGACATACACATAGGGATAGAATTCACTTAGGAAAAACAGGTATTCCTTATATTATATCAGCCAGTGACCGCCATGCAACATATCATGGAGATATTAATGTCAATAGAATCCCGGGAACTATCACAGAACAACATTTTGAAGTTGTTGTAATCGATAAGGGAAGAAAGCAAATCAAACTATTCTCTGTAGGCGCTAACGCAAGAGATGGTTATGATAATGATCCAGGGAAGGAAGTTGATGTGAGGACAGTGTATTTTTGATGGGATGTTTTGATGGGATGAAAAGAACTATTGCTCTGTTTTTTTTCTTTATGTGCCTTATATGCTTGAGGGCTCAAGTTCATACTGGTTATAAAGGATACTTAGACTTTGCAGTTGGCGATGCATACAATTTGAATACTGCTCAAACTATCAGTACGAATAATATGCAGTGGTATACCATGATATCTACTACTCACGGCTACCAAATCAAGAGTTGGTTTGTTGGTGCAGGTTTGGGCTATTATCATTCGTATCGTGACAAGGAGAATATGTATCCCTTCTATTTAGCAGGAAGATATACATTTAATAAGGCTAACGTAAAGCCCTATATAGAGGCTCGTGCTGGTATTATGTATGATCCTTATTGGATTGAAAAAGTGCAAAAATATGGTGCTTTGAGTGTAGGAATAAGGGCATATAAAGGCTTTCAGGTAAGTTTAAGAGGTTCTATCTTTAGTAGGCCAAGCAGGTATTTTACTGCCAATGCGGCTGTCGTAATTGGTTATGCATTCGGAAAATAGACGGACACTTTTATCTTTACTCCGAAAGGCATTAGACAATTCTTATCAAATGGAATTGTCTGAAGATGTTGATTGGGCGAGCATCCTTGGATTAGCATCGGAACAGGGTGTGCAGGGGATTTGCCTTGAGGCTATAGAACAGCTGCCTGCGGGAACCATTCCACAGCCTACACTCTTGCAGTGGATTGGGCTTTCGGAAATGCAGCGGCAGCAATATGAGCAGACTTGGAGAGTGGCGTGTAAGCTGGATAAGCTATGGGCTGCAGAAGGTGTTCAAGCTACTGTGCTGAAGGGACGTTCTATCGCGAAATACTATCCTGTGCCAGCTCATCGCTATAGTTGTGATCTGGATGTGTTCATAGGAGGCGAGTGGGAACGTGCCTGCGAGTTGTTGGAAAGGCAGGGAATACGGCTGGAACATGAGGTGTATAAGGAGGTGGAATTTACGCTGGACAATGTCTATGTGGAGTGCCACAGGTATATAACACCAATTAGGGGCAATAAACACTTGCAGGAATTTGAGCGCTATTTGCGTGCGTTGCTCGATAGCGAACCGAATGAGTGCTTTGAAGGAACTACACTGGTTTGTCCTCCTTTGATGTTTACAGTGCTGCTTTATATAGAGCATGCTTTGGGTGACTTTCTCCATGGGCATTTGACGCTGAAACATATCGTGGATTGGGTGGTGCTCCGCAGGCAGTATTTCAATCGGGATTTCCTGGCAATTCGTTGCAAGGAATTCAAGTTTGACAAGTTTCTACCATTAATAGATGCCTTGGCAGATGTGGTGGAAGGCAAGATGGATTATCTTGAACTCCAGCCATCGCATCAAGAAGTATTTGATGAGATATTCAAGACCCCAGTAGCAAAAAGCCCTCGTTCTTGGTTTGGAAGACGTGTAGAACTATTCTTCAGTATCCTGCGCAACGGCAAGAAGTACCAGCAGTTTGGTTATACCTCTATGCCCTCTTTCCTTTTTAATAGCGTGTGGGCGCATTTCTTTGATAAGGAAGTGAGGTTGTAAAGTTTAGACAAGATATACGTTCTAAGTTGAAAGAGTTTATTGAGAGCGAATGAAAATCATGTTCTTCCAATCCTGAATTGATAACACCCGAGTCTGTGTATAGGATGTGGGAGGAGCAGTGGCCATCGAAGAGGTTGAAAAAGGCACACTCGTTATTTAAAAATAAGTTTTAGAAATAAATCAATATATGGCATTAGATTATAATAACCTCGAATTCCGAAAGAAAGTGTGGAAGCAGGGGAATGAAGTGGAAGGGTATCCATCCGATGAAATAAGAAAAGATGCAGCAGGTGCGTGGATTATCTTTGATCGCTACGGGCAGGACGACCCCTTTGGATGGCAAATTGATCACGTATGTCCAAGGAAGTTATTAGAAGAGAAACATGTTGATGAAACCTTATGGGATGACCTTCGGAACTTGCGACCGATGAATTACACAAATAATCATTCAAAGGGAGCAAATTATCCAAACTATACAGCCCGAATGAAATCGGAAGGAGATATTAATGTTGAGTGTGAAGAGTCGTTTACTGTAAATCAAGAATTACAGGATATTTTGAACCAATTATTCGGGATTACACTATGATTTCAGAATTTAGTTCATTCCTTGAGTTCCTGGCAGCTATTTATACTTCGATGTATTTTGACAAAGTCTTTGACTTTTGGTCACCAAAGTATAAAAATAATCTTCATGAGGCTCTGGAAAAGAATAACTGGACGAAAGACACCTTGTTTAGCAACAATCTGAAAACTGCTTGTAATGAGTGGTATAATGGCGTGAGGAAATCAATGCTAAACAAAGCTGCATTTATGATTTTGTCAATAGTTGCCATATTAGTTTTTGCTGGATTTGAAGATTCTATTGAGGAGAATTTGAGGAGTTCATATTATACGGCTTTTGTCTTGACTTGGACGTTTACTTTCTTTCTGATTTTAGTCGTTTTTAGAAGTCTTTTCTTTTCTAAGGTGAAAATGATGTTCTTGGCTTTATTGTTAGAAGCCGCATTATTCGTTGTGTCTTTCAAATACATCGTGCCGGTTTTACCTGATACTTACAGGCTTTATGACTACACGCGTATAACCCTCCTGCTGTTTACCCTCCTGCCTCTTACTATTCAGATTATCGCATCGTGGCTTTCCTCTACTCCTTATTCAAAATACGTAGAGAAAAGGCTTCCCTCTTTCAAGAAGGAGTACGATGTGGCTCAAACTAGTTTGAAAACTCGTGATGCGAGTCTTGTCAATGATGAATTTAAAGAGGTTATTACAGCAATGTTTGTTCAAGGAGAAACCAGCGATACTTCAATGCAAAAGTATCAGGAACTTCTCCGCAAAAAGATGCTAACGACATGTCAGCCCAAAACAATTTCAGTGATATTGTGGTCATGGATCTTATTTCAATTTGAGTATCTTTTAGATAAGTTGTTCAAAAGACAATCTGAAGAACTTGAGGAAAATGTAGTGTATGAAATGCCTGCCCAATTCCGTGCCCAACAAACTAATATTGATTATGCTGAAGAATACAAAAAGTATCGTGCAGAGAAAGAGCTTGATTGGAAACTCAACATTCGAGAGTATTGCAAAAAACATAATCTCTCGCCAAGCGCAATGATTAGTTGGGTTAAGGAGAATAAGCCTTCCGGTAAAGACACGAAATAAAGGGGGTGGAAATATGAATACATTGATTACATATTTGATTATTGCTGTCATACTTCTGGCAGCAGAACTGATTTACTTCCGCATTGCGGATAAGTGTAATATTATTGATAAACCCAATGAGAGAAGTAGCCACTCGACAATTGTGTTACGAGGTGGGGGAGTCATATTCCTCATTGGGACCTGGATCTGGGGCGCATTCTTTGGACTGCAGTATCCGTGGTTTCTGATAGCACTGACAATGGTGGCGGGTATATCGTTTATAGATGATATACACTCACTGCCTGACTCCGTGAGACTGGTGGCGCAGTTTGTTGCAATGATTTTGATGTTCTACCAGTTGGATATGTTGCATGTGGATATGTGGTGGGCTGTGATACTTGCACTGATAGTATGTGTGGGTGCTTCGAACATCATCAACTTCATGGATGGCATCAATGGCATAACAGGAGCATATGCCATGGCATCGCTGATACCGCTGTATCTGATTAATAGCTCAAATGGTCTCTGTGTTCAGGGTGCTTCAGGTTTTGTGGATGAAAGTCTGATCATCACAGTGATGTTGGCGGACTTGGTGTTTTGCTTTTTCAACTTCCGCCCTCGTGGTAAGGCGAAGTGCTTTGCAGGAGATGTGGGTAGCTTGGGAGTGGCGTATATCCTGTTGTTCTTGATAGGTGGTTTGGTAATGGCAACGGGGGATATCACATATCTGATATTCTTGTTGGTATATGGCGTGGATGGTATGCTGACAATCTTCCATCGTGTTATGCTGCACGAGAACTTGGGGCAGGCACATAGAAAGCATGCCTTCCAGCTGATGGCCAACGAGCTGAAGATGTCGCACATCACGGTGAGTATGCTCTATGCTTGCCTGCAGTTGGCGATATCCCTTGGATTCATATACCTCGTGCCCAATACCATCTTTGCACACTGGATTTATCTGATAGGAATGCTACTGTTCCTCTCCACCGCCTACCTGTTCTTCATGAAGAAATATTATCATCTGCACGAAGAATACTTGGCTTCACTTAAAGGTTGAGAGTTGAGTGTGCTTTGCCAAGAGGATGGACGGTATGGAGTGGATATACCTAAGAACGTGTGGCATAAGCTGGAGTCGTTAGAGTCAAGGAGTGTTATCTTTGAATGCAAAGAAGGGACTGAAAGAGTACTAATGGTTCATGGTTAATGGTTCACGGTTAATGTTTCATGATGAAGGGGCATATTTTTTATTGAAGGTTAACGGGTAACAGTTAACAATGAATGGTTATTGATTGATAGATGAGTTTCTTTGAAATACAACAATCGAAGCAAGATGAAGAGTTCGTGTTGAAAAACGGCTCTTTAGAATTCGAGGTGTTTGCGGATATTGTAAATACTGCTGGGGACATTCCTTATATCGGTTCTTTATTCAAATTGGGTAAAGTGGCTATTAACTATATGGATTATCGGTTCGTGAGGAAACTACATTTCTTTCTATTAGAGTCTGATAATATCGAGCCGGAGAAGAAGGAAAAGTTTTTGGACAGTCTTGATGAGAAGGATTATAAGCGTATCAACGCTATGATGACTCATCTGCTATATTCGGCAGAAGAGGACGGAAAGGCTACACTAATGGGTAAGATATATAGAAGTAGACTCCTTGACGAGATAGATGATGAGATGATGCTAAGGTTGTGCTCGGTGGTGAATAGGGCATTTCTGGCAGACTTAGACCATCTTGAAGAATATGTTGAAGTTAATGATAGTGATGACTATATCCGTGACAATCTGAATTCTCTGGGCTTGCTGCAGGATTTAGGAAACGTTACATTCCCACAGCAAGGTAATCGTGTTACTCCAACATTCGGGCATACTATCTATAAACTAAATGGTATAGGCAAAGAATTGTTGAGAATTAAGAAATCTAATTAACAAGCGATGTTATGAATATGAATTTGAGAAATATTCCTTTCTCTCCGCCGGAGCAATTATGGTTCAAGGTTCATGGTTCATGATTAATGGTCTAATTAGGGTTCATGGCAATTATGGTTCAAGGTTCATGGTTCAATGTTCAACGGTCTTGCGACCAGTTCAAAGTTTCACGGATAATCGCTCAACTCTCTGCGCATCACGTTCATGGCATCATTCGATAATGTTTTATATATCATAGGCAATGGCTTTGACCTGCATCATGGAGTGATGTCGAGCTACAAGTCATTTGCGATGTGGCTGCAGAGGAAAAACAGGGCTCTGTATGAGAAACTAAATAATGTGTGTAGGGTAGAGTCGTTGTGGCGTGACTTTGAAGGAGCTTTGCCATATGTGGACAGAGCGTATTTCCTGGAAATGGGAGATATTTGGTTACCTGAAGGATGGACAGAAGATGATGGATATGCTGAATTGTTTTATGCCCAGGACTATGTGAGAGGAGAAGCGGAGATACTTTGGGCTGATATTGAAAAGTGGTTCAGAAAATGGGTGCAGACTGTCAGTTGGTATGATGCGTATGACAAAAAGAAAGTGTGGTTGGATGATGAGGCACGTTTCGTCACATTTAACTACACACCGTTTCTTGAGACCCAATATGGAATACCTGAGGAGAACATCCTATACATTCATGGCAAACGAACAGATAAAAAGCACCCTCCAATCATAGGACATGACGGAAGAGACACTTTTGATGACTGGTATAAAAAGGCTCCGCGTTGGTCAAAGAGACACTACAGAGGGAAACGATCATACCTGCCCGAAGTGGAAATGATGACGAGCAGTGTAGAGGAGTTTTTCTCTTTATCGGAGAAGCCTATTCAGAAGATATTGATTGAGAACCAGGAGTTTATTGATGACCTCTATGATGTGAAGGATATATATGTGTTAGGGCATTCTCTGGGTAATGTTGATTTGCCATATTTCAGGGCCATTAATCGTGCTAATGATTATCCTGAGGATTTGCGATGGCATGTGAGCTATTATTCAGATAAAGAAAAGTCAGATTTAGAAAGAATTATGAGGAATAGTGTAATAAACAAGGATGCCAGCCTGGAGATGATTACTTTGCAAGGGATTCAAAGGGGCGTGTAGGTCGCTTCAGGACTGTGATGTGCTGAAGATGTAAGATGGCTGATGTATGAAGGAAGATGGATCAAGAGACTCGTTGGCTGACAAGATATAATGAGGTAAAAACCTTTATTGAGACGAATAAACGGAACCCGAGTAAGCATGATGATGAGGAGCGTGGGCTGTATCTCAATTGGATAAAGCATAATAGGAAACTCTTTGCGGCTGGAGAATTAAAGCCGGATAGGGTGGAGCTTTTTGAAAAACTATTAGTTTTGTGCGAGAAGTATAAGAGAGTGAATCAGTGGGGGTGATTAGTTTAGAGTTTAGAGTAGTGATTTGGTTTAGAGATATGGAGAATACTGAAGGGTTTGGATATAGGAAACTGATTGCTTATCAGAAGGCAAAGGAGGTCGTGAAGAGGACGTATAAGCTCTTGAAGAAATTTCCGAAGGAGGAGCAGTATGCGATGTGTGACCAGTTGAGAAGGGCTTCAATCTCTATAACATCGAACATAGCTGAGGGAATGAACCGCTATTCTGTAAAGGATAAGAATCATTTCTTGGAAATGGCATACGGATCGTTGATGGAGGTGTCGAGCCAATTTGAAATAGCAGAGGAACTTGGATATATAAACAATGCTGACCGCCAAAATATGGATGTGCTGATTGATGAAGTGGCAAGGCTTATTTCCGGACTTCAGAAATCGTTTAAGAACGAATGATGCGCTATCTGTGTAGTTTAGAGTTAGGGCATTATTCTAGTTTAGAGTTTAGGGTTGAGAGTTTAGAGCAGTAATTTAGTGAAGAGATTTGAGATGTGACAATCGAGGAGATACAAATACTAATTGCGAAAGATTATTAAACAATGACTCAGAAACATCAGATACAGTTATTTGAAGAGAAAAAGGTGCGCACCGTGTGGGATGACCAAGAGGAGAAGTGGTATTTCTCCATTGTAGACGTGTGTGCGGTGTTGACAGAGAGCGAGAATCCACAGACCTATTGGCGTGTTCTTAAAAATCGTTTAAAGAAAGAAGGAAATGAAAGCGTTACAAATTGTAACGCTTTGAAGATGTTAGCCTCTGATGGCAAGATGCGCATGACGGATGTTGCTGATACAGAGCAACTTTTCCGTTTAATTCAAGGTATACCTTCGAAGAAGGCTGAGCCGTTCAAGCAGTGGATGGCTGAAGTTGCTGCACAGCGTATCGACCAGATGCAAGACCCGGAACTGAACTTTGAACAGGCATACGCTGATTACCGAAGGCTGGGATATAGTGACAAATGGATTAACCAGCGTTTGCGTAGCATCGAGGTACGTAAGGAACTGACGGATGAATGGGACAGAGCAGGTGTGAAGGAATGCCAGCAGTATGCTTCGCTTACTGATATCATTACACAGGGCTGGAGTGGTAAGACTACCAGACAGTACAAACACTATAAGGGATTGAAAAAGGAGAATCTGCGGGATAACATGACCAACATTGAGTTGGCGCTGAATACACTTGCAGAGGCTTCGGTTACTGAGATTAGCAAATCAAAGAATCCGAAGGGCTTCCGTCAAAGTGCCGCTGTGGCACGTGAAGGCAGCAAGATAGCAGGTGATGCTCGTAAGCAACTGGAGCAGCGAGTAGGCCACTCGGTCATGTCTTCTGCCAAGGCGGCGGACTACTTGCCACCAGTGGATGATATGGATGCACTGCCGGAGGAGTGATTATAGGTGATGATAAGGATTATAGGGGAAATGGTGATATAACAGGTAAAGATACAGGTAAAGATGCAGGTAATGGCGAATTAAATGGCGAATTAAATGGTCAATTAAATGGTCAATTAAACGATAGTCAGAAAGAGACATTTGACTTTATAAAGGCTCACGAGGGTTATAATACAACCAAAATAGCGGATGGCCATGGCAAGCCATTCAGAACTATTGTCAAGCATATAAATGTGCTTCTTGAATTGAATATGATAGAACGTCGCGGAAGCAAGAAGACGGGTGGCTATTATGTGAAGTGAGATGAAGGCTGGTGCCCATCGACAAGCTCAGGGCGAGCTTGCGGGCATCGGCCTTTTGTTTTATCGGCATCAACATGTTAAAATGTTAATTGTTAAATCAGGGCTTCGCTACGGCGAGGCTTTTTTTGTTGTAAAAAGTGCGTTTGAAGGGTGTGAGAGGCTGTTTTTGTGTGTTTTTCTCTTCCGTATGGAATTATTTTTGTATTTTTGCAAGTTGAAAGACAAAAATCTTATGTTACAGAAACTATTTGGGTTTGACGCCGCACAACATAAGGTGCGTACAGAGGTCTATGCAGGTGTTACCACCTTTCTCACCATGGCCTATATTCTGGTTGTGAATCCGGGGATATTCAGTGCGCTTGAGCCGATGGGAATGCCTACTGGTGCGGTATTTACCGCCACCGTGTTGGCTTCCGTCCTTGGTTCCTTGGTGATGGCTCTCTATGCCAAGAAACCGTTCGGGTTGGCGCCCGGTATGGGCATCAATGCGTTTTTTGTCTTTACCGTCTGTCTGGGGATGGGCTACAGCTGGCAGTTTGCATTGACGGCTGTCTTCATCGAGGGTGTCCTTTTTGTTCTTCTCTCGCTTTTCAAAGTCAGGGAGTTGATAGCCAACGCCATTCCGGCTGGTATGAAGTCGGCCATCGGAGGGGGCATCGGTCTTTTCATCGCCTTTATCGGTCTGCAGAATTGCGGCATCATCATAGCTGACAAGAGTACGCAGGTGACCCTTGCGAACTTTGACAACCCTTCGATTATTCTGGCGCTCATCGGTCTCGTTATCTGCGGACTGTTGGTGGTCAGGAACATCAGGGGAGGACTCCTCTGGGGAATCCTGCTGACGGCACTGATTGGCATCCCGATGGGTGTGACCCATATCGGTGGAATCTTCTCCACTCCGCCCTCGCTGGCTCCCGTCTTCCTTCAGTTCGAGTGGAGCCATGTCCTCTCGTGGGACATGCTGATTGTGGTGATAACCTTCCTTTTTGTTGATCTTTTCGACACCATCGGCACAGTGATTGCTGTTTCGTTGAAGGCTAATATGGTGGATAAGGATGGTAAGGTGGACGGCGTCGGACGCATGCTGATGGCTGATGCCGTGGCCACTACCGCAGGTGCCTGTCTGGGCGCTTCCACCACAACTACCTATGTGGAGAGCGCAGCAGGTGTGGCTGTGGGCGGACGTACGGGTCTCACGGCTTTTGTCGTGGCGCTCTGCTTTGCGTTGGCGTTATTTCTTGGTCCTCTGTTCCTCGCCATTTCCGCTGCTGCTACAGGTCCTGCGCTCATCATTGTGGGTGTCATGATGTGCATGAACACCACCAGTGTCGATTGGGACGACTATACCGAGGCCATCCCCGCCTTCATCACCATATTGCTGATGCCACTGAGTTACAGCATTAGCGATGGCATCATGCTGGGCATTATCATGTTTGTGCTGATGAAGGCCGGTAAGGGCATGAAGGGCATCCGTCAGATCAGCCCCACCATGTGGGTGCTTTTCGTTCTTTTCGTGCTCCGCTATGTACAAAAGGCTCTGTAGTGGAAAATGATGAAATCTTCCTCTTTTCTGATGAAATTTGTGGAAAAATGACTATCTTCTTAGCAAAATATTAAAAAATACTGGTGTTTTTTGTGTTGGTGTGGAGAAAAGATTGTAATTTTGTATTCAAATAGTGAGTGTTGAATCATGGCGAGTCAGTGGAACCCACATAGATGGGACAGAATCGCCGAATGACGAGATGACGGAGAGACGTGATAATATTTGCCAAATAGGAGTTTTATATGAATACTTGGGTACTGTATATCATCATAGCGATTGTCTTGGTTGTTGCTGAGTTGGTGTATTTTCGTTTTGCGGATAAGTACAACCTCGTAGAAAAGC
>JAEEGL014763276.1_pt1 | contig 44290 bp, 40 predicted proteins | sample 9134231 | NCBI WGS metagenome assembly JAEEGL01 (sample SAMN16246548, study PRJNA631951) | gut metagenome | biome: gut microbiome; feature: rumen; material: fiber-attached | host: Bos | place: Iran: Karaj | collected 2018-10 | reverse complement strand
CCTGGTGGAAGCTGCCTACAGCGATTCCACCTTCGCCAGAACGGCCTACGGATACGAAGAGGATCTGATGTATCCCGACAAAGAACTCACGAAGAAACTGGAAGAGATGGCTGATGCAAAAGGAAAACATCTCTATAAGGGTATCGTCAAGAGCGGCGACTGCTTCTACTACGATCCTGCCTTCAAGAAGGAAGATCCGTATCCGACCATTGCCGGAGAGATGGAAAGCTTCGCCCTGTTTGCGAATGCCAGATATCTTCATAAGAAAGCGGCCTGCCTGCTGACGATCTCCGACAAGAAGGATGCAGTCGCAACCGCGGAGGAGAGACAGACGGCATTCACTCAGATGATGGAGATCGCGCTGGATACGGCGATCGGACTCTGATATGACTTTTTCCCAAGACAAATCTTTCTACCGTCAGCTCCTAAGACTGACGTTTCCGATCTTCCTGCAGCAGCTGCTGAAGATCTCCGTCGATACCATCGATTCACTGATGCTGGGAAGCATCGATCAGATCCAGATGTCCGCATTGTCCCAGGCCAATCAGATCTTTTTCGTATTCTCCACCATCTGCAACGGCTTTTCAGCCGGCTGCTGCGTCCTGGTGTCCCAATACTGGGGAAAGAAGGACTATGACAGCATCTCCGTCATCATTTCCCACGCCTTGCGGATCGTGACGGTATTCAGCCTGATCGTCTCCGTGACGGTCGGTCTGTTCCCGCAGTTCTTCATGCGGATCTATTCTTCCGATCCGACGATCATCTCCATCGGGGCGGAACATCTGCGACGGATCTGTCTGATGTATACGATGTTTGCGGTCTCCAACATGATCTTCGGAGCCAGCAGAGGCATCGAACAGGTCAGGATCATCCTCGTCAGCAACATCTTCTCCTACAGCGTCAACATCCTTTTGGACTGGCTGCTGATCTTCGGCAGGTTCGGCTTTCCGAAGATGGGCATCCGGGGCGTTGCCATAGGGACCGTCGTCGCCCGCTTCATCGAACTTCTGTTCTGCGGGACCTTCTTCCTGAAGACGCCGGACATCCCGTTCATGCTGAAGGACCTGAAACGTTCCGACAGGAAACTGAGAAACTCCCTGATCAAAGTCAGCGCTCCGATCGTCGCCCACGAGATCGTCTGGTCCCTGGGGACTTCCAGCGGAGCCATGATCACCGGTCAGCTGGGAAGATCCGCCGTTGCGGGATACAACGTCATGTACGTGCTGTATGAACTCTGTGCGACGGTCGGCAACGGATTCCTGAACGCTTCCAACGTAGTCCTGGGCATGACCCTGGGCAAAGGAGAGAAGGAGGAAGCCAAGAGACAGGCTCACTCCATCCTGGCCATCGCCCTGGCGATCGGCTTCTCCATGTCGGCGATCACCCTGCTTGTCAGAAACGGATTCCTGTCCCTCTATGACCTGGATCCGGATGCGCTGCACTATGCGGAACAGTTCATCCTGATCATCGCCTGCATCTGGCCGTTCTCTTTGATCGAGATGGTCACGATGGTCTCCATCCTGCGGGCCGGGGGCGAAGGAAAGATCGGTTTCTACACCGACATCGTCGTCATGTGGATGATCTGTATCCCCTTGGCTTCCCTGTTTGCCTTCCGTCTGCATGCGGAGCCCTGGATCGTCGTCGCAATTATTAAAAATATTATAGTATTGGAAGCAATTGTTGGTATAATTAGTGTGTATTCTTATAGATGGGTGAGAGATCTCACTTCAGATCGGTAGGAATTATCTTCTCATTGAGAAGTTTGATTCAGATAAACAGAAAAGGAGAGAGAATGAAAAAATTACTTACTGTTTTAGCTGCTCTGCTGCTCTGCTTCAGTCTTGTTGGCTGCAACAAGAACAACGGCGGAAACGAGCCTGCTCCGGCACCGGAAGGTGAAGGCGAAGGTGCTGCACCTCTCAAGATCGCTTACTTCGTAAGCCACCTCGGCGACAAATCATTCGCTGACTCCGGTGAAAGAGGTATGGAACAGCTCCGTGGTGAAGGCTATGACCAGAAGACATTCGAGATCGGTGATGATACTTCCAAGTACAAGGATCAGATCAACGACGCTATCGATGCCGGCTACAACCTGATCATCGGTTCTTCTTCCTACAGAGACTACTGCCTGGAACTGGCTGCTGAGTATCCTGAAGTCAAGTTCATTATCTTCGATGATTCGTTCGATAATATCCCTGACAACATGGCAGCTATCCTCTATTCCCAGAACGAAGGTTCTTACCTCGTCGGTTACATGGCTGCGGGTCTGTCGGAAACAGGTCAGGTCGCTGTCAACGTCGGTCAGGACAACCCTGTTATCGCTGACTTCGTTACAGGCTATGTAAACGGTGTTAAGGACTACAACGCTTCCCACGGCACTGACGTCAAAGTCGTCAAGGCTGCTGTCGGCGGTGACCATCCTTGGGGTGACCCTGCTACCATGAAGCAGCTGTGCTTAGACCAGCAGAGAAACCTGAACGCTGACGTCTTCTATCAGGTCGCCGGTGGTTCCGGTATGGGTCTGTTCGAAGCCTGCTACGAAACAGGTACATGGGCGATCGGTGTCGACTCCGACCAGTACACGACTGTCAAGGACGGCGCTAACCCTGAACTCGCAGATGTCATCGTCACTTCCATGCTGAAGGAAGTAGGCAACTCTCTGGTTGCTATGGTCCACAAGATCGAAGCCGGTGAAGATGTCTGGAAGAAAGTTTCTGTCTTAGGTCTGAAGGATGATTCCGTCGGTTACGTTGACAACGACTTCTTCAAGGCTAACGTTCCGCAGGAACTGAGAGACGATCTGGCACAGGCAAATGCTGACATCAAGGCCGGCAAGCTCACTGTCAAGTCATATTACGACTTCGCTAACGAAGCTGAATATGATGAGTATCTTGCATCTGTTCAGTAATTGATCGAACGCAATTGATTTTCTTAGGGGAGTAGGTCCTTTCAACCGCTCCCCTTTACTTTATTTGATTCAGGGGGAAACACTGTGGCAGAAGAAGTATTACGCTTAGAAGGAATTACCAAAATTTACCCCAATGGCTTCATGGCCAACAAGGACATCAGTTTCAGCATCGGTGCCAACGAGATCCACGCATTAGTCGGTGAGAACGGTGCCGGTAAGACGACTCTGATGAAGATCCTGTTCGGCATGGAAGACTGCCAGGAAGGTAAGATCTACATCAACGGTCAGGAGGCGAAGATCGAAAATCCTCTTGACGCTATCGCAAAGGGGATCGGTATGGTGCACCAGCACTTCATGCTGCTGCCCTCATTGAGCGTTGCGGAAAACGTCACTCTCGGTGTCGAACCGATGAAGAACGGTCTGTTTGACTATCAGACCGCTGTTCAGAGGACACAGGAGATCGCTGACAAATACAATTTCAAGGTCGATGCGACCTCAAAAGTCAAGGATCTGTCCGTCGGTCAGATGCAGAAGGTCGAGATCCTGAAGGCTCTGGTCAAAGGCGCAAAGATCCTCATTCTGGATGAACCGACTGCCGTCCTTACACCGCAGGAAACGGCCGAGCTGTTCGAACAGCTCTTCGCCCTGAGGGATTCAGGAGTATCCATCATCTTCATTTCTCATAAGCTGGAAGAAGTCATGCATATCTGTTCCAAAGTCACTGTCCTTAGAAGAGGCCAGTGCATGGGTACCTATGACACCAAGGATCTGGATGAATCCAAGATCTCCCGACTCATGGTCGGACGTGACGTCATCCTCAAGTTCGAGAAGGAAGATCCGAAAACAGCTCAGAACGTTCTTGAGATCAAAGATCTCGTTCGTATAAACTCCTTTGGGAAACACGTCATCGACGGCGTCAGTTTCAATGTTCATTCCGGTGAAGTCGTCGGTATCGCCGGTGTCGAAGGCAACGGTCAGAGTGAACTGTCCGAAGTCGTTGCCGGTCTGGCGGATTATGCGGAAGGCGACATCATCCTCAACGGCAAGTCCATCAAGGGCATGACCGTCAGACAGATCCGTGACAACGGTCTGGCCTACATTGCCGAGGACCGTATGGTCGAAGGTGTCGCCGGAGACATGTCTATCAAGATGAACATCATGGCTGACCGCTTCGACAAGAAAGAATACAAGAACGGCCTCTTCGTCAACGACAAAAAGATCGACGAAGAAGTCAGAAATCACATCAAGGAGTTCGAGATCATGTGCGACGGACCGGATCAGCCGGTAAGGATGCTGTCAGGCGGCAACGTCCAGAAAGTCGTCGTTGCCCGTGAATTCACTTCCGGTGCCAACTTCATCCTGGCCAACCAGCCGACCCGAGGCATCGACGTCGGTACGGCTGAAATGATCCGTAAGACCATCGTCAGAAAGACCCGTGAAGAAGGTACGGCTACGATCCTGATCTCCGCTGACCTGAACGAAGTTCTGGAATGTTCCGACCGTCTGCTGGTCATGAGAAAAGGCAAGGTCGTCGCGGCGTTCCCGAAAGCCAATGAAGTTTCCGAAGAAGAACTCGGTGAATACATGTTGGGTCTGAAAGAGATGACCGCTGAACAGATGGAGGGTCTGCTATGAAAGGTTCACGTAAAACACAGCTGATCGAATCGATCATGGAAGTCGTCCGTATCATCGCCGGCATGGCGATCGCATACGGTGTCGCACTGCTGATCCTGTTCCTGATCTCAGACGATCCTGCATTCATCATCAAACAGTTCATCCTCGGACCGTTCTCCTCTCCAAGAAGAATCGGTTCGATGATCAACCTCGCTGTCCCGTTCATCATCTGCGGTATCTCCATGTGCTTCATGTATGCCGTAAACAAGTTCAACCTGATCGGTGAAAGTATCTTCATGCTGGCGGGATGCATCATCACCTTCGTCGGCGTCAAGATCGGCAATGCCCTTCCGATGTTCGTCATGGTCCCGTTGCTTCTGATCATCGGCGCACTCGTCGGTGTCGTACTGGCATTCATCCCGGCGATCATGGACCGCAAACTGAAAGCAAACGTCGTTGTCGTGTCCCTGATGCTCAACTCCGTCATCGCTCAGCTGGCGATCTGGATCCTGAGATACCACATGCGTGATACCACGATCGGCATGACCGCTTCCGAGCTCATTCCGGAAAGCATGCAGCTTCCGAACATCTTCGGTAAACTGAAGATCGGCTCCGGCATCATCATCGCCCTGATCCTCGTCGTAATCGTTTCGATCGTATTCTTCAAGACGTCCTTCGGCTGGAAGATGCGGATCGTCGGTGCGAACCCGCACTTCGCAAAGGCTGTCGGTTTCTCTACCTTAGGCGTATCTTTCGCTGCCCAGCTGCTTGGCGGTGCCATCGCCGGTATCGGCGGTGCGACCGAGATCATGAACAGCTACAAGCGTTATCTCTGGATGGCTACGACAGGTCACGGATTTGACGGACTGCTTGTCGCGGTCCTGGCAAAGAAGAACCCGATCCTCGTACCGATCGGTGCACTGTTCCTTGCCTACATCCGTATCGGTGCCGACGTCGTCAATACTTCCGGTGATATCCCTTACGAATTCATCACAGTCATTCAGGGTATCATCATCCTGCTGGTCGCTGCGGAATCCTTCCTGTCCGGAACCAAGAACAGACTGATCTTCCGCGAAGTCCAGAAAGAGGAAGAAGAGAAGAAAAAAGCCTTACAGGCAAAAGAGGAGGCAAAATAAATGACAATCGATATTGCTGCATTCTTATTTGACACGATAAAAATGGCAACTCCTCTGATCTTTGCCGCACTAGCTGCATTGATCAACCGTCATGCCGGCATGTTCAACATGGGTATTGAAGGCATGATCCTGTGCTCTGCTCTCGGTGCTGTCACCTTTGCGCATTACGGCGGCGGCATGCTGGTCGGTCTCCTGGGCGGTATCCTTGTCGGCGTCCTGACCGGTCTGTTCATCGGCTTCAGCCATCTGACCGGCAAGACAGATCTATACCTGACAACGATCGCCTTCAACCTGATGGCGACCGGCGGAACCGTATTCGTCATGTATCTGATGACCGGTGATAAGTCCACCACATCCGATGCATTCCGTTCCTATCTGGTTCCGAATATCGATATCCCTCTGCTCAAGGACATTCCGTTCCTTGGAAGAGTCCTTTCCGGTCACAGCATGCTGACATACCTGGCGTTCATTTCGATCTTCCTGGTATGGTTCCTGCTGTACAAGACCAGGATCGGTCTGCGGATCCGTTCCGTCGGTGAAAACCCGATGGCTGCGGAATCTGTCGGTATTTCCGTCACAAAGGTCGGCTACATCGCCTTCCTGCTCTGCGGTCTGTTCTCCGGTCTGGCCGGTACGTTCCTGTCCATGTCCTGGGTCTCCTTCTTCATGAAGGGAATGACCAGCGGACGCGGCTACATCGGTCTGTCTGCCCAGAACATGGCCAACGGTTCTCCGTTAGGATCTGCACTGGTATCTCTGCTGTTCGGTGCCACAACTTCTCTGGCTACCACGATGAAATCCCAGACCAAGTTCCCGACCGAGTTCCTGGATATGATCCCATATCTGGCAACCATCCTGGCAATCATCCTGACGAATCTCTACAAGATCAACAAGCTTCGCAGGATCGAAAAAGGCAAAGCTGCCGAATAGCGAATACAGACAAAACACATCCATTATTCCGATGGATGTGTTTTTTTATTGTGCTTTGTCATCATTTATCGTACTATTTATTTGAAAATATCGTACGGTTTGGAGGTAACATCATGACACTCATCACAATGACAGATCTGAAGAATAATCTGAAAAAATACTGCAGTTTGGCACAGACGGAAGATGTCATTATCACAAAAAACGGCAAGCCGATCATCAAACTTGTAAATGCAAATGAGAAAAAAACGGATATTGTCGACAGGCTGGCAGGGATCATCTCTCTGGATAAAGAGCTGGAAGAAATCATGAACGAAAGGTATTCTCTGTGAGGATCTACATTGATACGAATGTGATCATCGATCTTCTGGCAAAAAGAGAACCCTTCTATACGGATGCCTATGATCTTTTCCTTCAGATTGCAGAAAGAAACGATCTGATCGCTTATACTTCCGTCAAATCCATCATGGATATTTACTACATCCTGAACAGATACATTCATGATCGTTTTGAATCCGGCAGGCACATCGTCGATCTCATCAAACTGCTTTATGTGGCAGACAGCACAGATATCGATTTGTTGAAATCTTTCTCCGGTACTTCCAACGATCTGGAAGACAACCTGATCATTGAAATGGCTTCCCGTTTGGATCTTGATTACATCATAACCAGAAACCTGAAAGATTTCCGCAATTCGAAAGTTCCGGCAATCAGTCCTTCAGATTGTCTGAAAGTCCTCTCTTTACCGGAACTCGATACATAACGACATGAAAGCCGGAGTGATCCGGCTTTATTTATTATTCAACCGTATTGACCAGTGCTAGGATGTCTTCCTTGATGCTTGTATTGACTGCCAGAGCTTTCTCTCTGGAATCCTGACAGGTGTAGAAGTAGAACTTGATCTTCGGTTCCGTTCCGGACGGACGGATCGCAAACCAGGAACCGTCTTCCAGATAGAATCGCAGCACATTGGATGCCGGGATGTCCTCGTATCCGTTGATGTAGTCTACGACCTTTTCCACCTTGATCCCGGCAACCTCTTTCGGAAGATGGCTGCGGACATAGCTCATCATTCTTTTGATGCGTGCACTTCCTTCGATGCCTTCCAGGATCAAGTTCGGTTCATCCTCGGCGTAGTAACCGTATTTCACATACAGTTCCTGCAGGACGTCAAAGAGGGTCTTGCCCTGTTTCCTGTAATATGCGGCTGCTTCTGCCACCAGCATGCCTGCGGAAATACCGTCCTTGTCTCTAATCATCGGAGATGCAGCGTAACCGATGGACTCTTCATATCCGAACAGATAGGTATATCCGTTCTCCTGCAGGAACGGGATCCTGCCGCAGATGTTTTTGAAACCGGTCAGTGCTTCGAACATCTTCACGCCATAGGCCTTAGCGATCTCCGTAGACATCGTACTGGTGACGATGGACTTCACCATGGCTCCGTTCTCCGGAAGCGTTCCGGCGTCCTTTCTGCCCTCCAGGATGTAGTTTACGAGGAGGTATCCGGTCTGGTTGCCGTTGAGAGGCACATATTCCCCTTTATCATTCCTCAGTTCGATCGCAAAACGGTCTCCGTCCGGATCTGTCGCCATCAGCAGTTCCGCTCCGACCTTTCTTCCCAGTTCTTCGGAAAGTTTGAAGGCCTTCGGATCTTCCGGGTTCGGATAGCCGACCGTCGTGAAGTCCGGATCGGGATCCTTCTGTTCCTCGACGAAACGCCAGTTGCGGAAACCTCTTTCGTTCATGACGACTTCAAAAGGCATCTTGCCGCAGCCGTTGAGCGGCGTATAGATGAGCGGGATATCCAGATCCAGTTCGTCATCTCCGTCATGGATCGCCAGAGACTTCACGTGATCGATATATTTCCGGTCGTAGCTTTCATCCAGAATGACGATCTTTCCTTCCTTGACACATTCCTCAAACTCGGCATGCTTCACTCCGGTGAATTCATCGACCTTCTCGATCTCTTCCAGCATGCCGTCCGCAATGGAAGAACTGACCTGACAGCCGTCTTCCCAGTAGGCCTTGTATCCGTTGTAGTCCTGCGGATTGTGGGATGCGGTGATATTGATACCGGAGATGGTATGCAGAAGACCGATCGAATAAGCCAGCTGCGGAGTGGTCCTCAGTGACGGATAGATATAGGCCTTGATGCCGTTGGCTGCCAGGACACTTGCGGTAAGCAGACAGAACTCCCTGGATTTATGACGGCAGTCGTGTGCGATGACGACGCCTCTGTCCATCGCTTCCTGACCGTAGCGCTTGATGAAATTGGCGATGCCCTGTGTAGCTCTGCCGACCATGTAGATGTTCATGCAGTTGGTGCCTGCTTTCAGCTTGCCTCTCAATCCGGCCGTACCGAAGGTGATATACTGATAGAATCTCTCTTCGATCTCCTTTTCGTTTCCGGACAGACTTGCGAGTTCCGCATGCAGCGGATCGTTGTAGTCCATTCTTTCCAGCCATTCCCGATATTTTTCTTTTGCGTTCATATTCTCTCCTTCTATTTCCTGCACGCCTCGACGAACTGTCCAAACAGTCTGTCGACGTATTCCTCACCCATCATCAGTTCCGGATGCCACTTGAATCCCAGTGTGAACTTCTTGCCCGGAACTTCATAGCTCTCTACCAGTCCGTCCATGGAATAGGCTGCGATCTTCGCATACGGTTCCACTCTCGAAGGATCCGCCACCATGGTATGCAGACTGTTGACCGGATAGACTTCCTGACCGATCAGGTCGTAGAGCTTCGTCCCCTTGACGATCCTGATGTCATGACGGTAGTCCATGACGTAATGACAGTGGGACTTTGTATGATCTTCGTAGATATTGGAACCGAGAGCCCTAAGGATATTGTTGAAGCCGGCACAGAAACCGATCAGCGGAAGATCCTTTTCCAGGGCATACTTTCCGATCTCCACTTCATACTGACAGCTGAAATCCCCTCCCTGGAGGATGATTCCGTCGCACAGATCGACCTGCTGTCTCAGTCCGGCGATCTCCTCTTCGCTGAGGACCTTGTCGTCTCCCAGATCGGTCTGATTGAATTCCATCGTCTCTTCCGAAGGCATCAGGACGATTGCCAGCCCGCCGTGTTTCACGACCAGATAGCGAAGTTCGTCTGCAGCATCCATCCGGTTCCACAGATCACGGTCCTTCCCTGTCTTGTTTCGCTGCTTGCTGACGATGCCTATCAATGGTTTCTTCATGAATGATACCTCTGATTTCTCTATCTATATTATCGCAAATATGAGGGCATCTTATCCATACAAAAAGACGGATATTTCACCCGTCTTTTTCTATAGCAGTTCCTTGAAATAGTCCTTCAGGAAAGAAGATACGCCATTGTGATTGTTGTCACCGCAGATAAGGTCTGCTTCCTTCCGCACCTTCTCTTCGCCGTTGGCCATGGCTACACTGATCCCCGCCTTTTTCAGCATCTCCAGGTCGTTTTCGCTGTCACCGAAGGCCATCGTATCCCGGATGTCGATACGCATGTATTCACACACCCTCTGCAATGCCATGCCCTTGTTGGCGGTAGCGCTGTTGACACAGTAGATCAGTCCTTCCGCTCTGGTATAATCCAGTTCCGGATGGGACAGGATCCTCTTCCGGAACGGTTCGATCAGATCTTCATGACCGACGAAATCTCCCGTGATCTTGATGATGGCTTTGTCGGAAAGGCTCGCTTCAGGATCGTAGGGAAGGATCGGCTGGGTCACGGGACGTAGTCTCGATGAGAAGAAGTCCGATTCGCCGTATTTGTAGATCGCCTCATGGGAGTATGCCCGGAAGACGATGTCGCTGTCATGGAAGAGATGACACAGGGGATCGATCAGATCCTTTGGGATCCCATCGATGCAGATACATTCGTCCCCGTGAAAGATGTCCGCCCCGTTGTTGGTGATGAAGGGGGCGTCGATCTGAAAATGGTCCAGGACCTTTCTGAGCAGTTCCCTGCTGCGGCCGGATACGACGGTAAATTCAATGCCTTTCTCTCTTAGGCGGTCGACGATCTCCTTCAGATCGGAATCGATGTTCTTGTGATCGTCGAAGACCGTGCCGTCCAGATCGCAGGCAATGAGTTTAATCATCAAAGGCCTCGTCCAGTTTGCTTCTGAGGAAATCGTTGGATTCTTTCAGCCATTCCTTCCATCTGTCCGGATGGTCGCACCAAAATTCACCGTTGAACATCCTGACGCCCATATCTTTCAGGACCTTGATGTCCGTGACATAGTCAGTCAGTCCGGTCCCCCATGGATTGGAACGGTCTTTCTTTGGCATCGTCTCCTTCAGATGTGCGGCAACGATGTGTCCCTTTCCGGTCAGAAGGTCATCGACGACGGACTTTTCATAGCCGTAGTCGTGTCTGGCCGCTGCCAGGTTTCCGATATCCGGATAGACGCCGAGATACGGACTCTGACAGATGTTTACGAATTCCATACCCTTTTCCACGGTATTGATGAAATCGCGGTCCATCATCGTTTCAAAGCCCATGACGACGCCTTTGCGGGCAGCCATGCGGGTGGCGATCTTCAGGTTTTTAATGAATTCGGCGCGGGTGTCTTCCCCTGCTTCCTCGTAGTAGCAGTCATAGCCTGCCAGCTGGATGATGCGGATGCCGATGTCGGCTGCGAAATCGATGGCTTTCTCCATGATCTCCATGGCCTTTTCGTGTTTCTCTTTACCCAGAGATCCCAATGAATACTTTCTCTGTGCGGAGAAGCACATCGTATAGATCGGCTGGCCGGTCTTGCGGATCGCCTCTTTCAAGGCTTCCTTCTCTTCCTTGGACCAGTACAGACGGGAGATCTTTTCATCCGTTTCATCGATGGAGATCTCCATCCAGTCGAATCCCGCTTCCTTGCAGGCTCTCAGTTTTTCTTCCAAAGGCAGATCCGCCGGGACCGCCTTTTCATACATTCCTAAAAGATAAGGTCTAGTTCTGTCCATAATAAGCTCCCGGACCGTGCTTTCTCAGGAAGTGCTTGTCCAGCAGTTCCTGCTGCATATCCTTCACATCCGGATTGACGATGAAGGTCTTCATGGCCATCTCGGAGAGAGCTTCCAGAACGACGGAATTGTGTACCGCATCGAACGGATCCTTGCCCCAGGTGAACGGACCGTGGGAGTGGACCAGTACCGCCGGCATCTGATCCGGATCGATCTTTCTCTCCTTGAACGTTTCGATGATGACCTTGCCGGTATTGAGTTCGTACTCTCCGCCGATCTCTTCCGGAGTCATGTATCTGGTGCATGGGATCGGACCGTAGAAGTAGTCGCCGTAGGTCGTGCCTAAAGCGGGGATATCTCTTCCCGCCTGGGCAAAGGCGACCGCATTGATGGAGTGGGTATGTACGACACCGCCGATGTTCGGGAAGTTCTTATAGAACTCGAGATGGGTCATCAGGTCGCTGGAAGGTTTCAGCTTTCCTTCAACGACGTTTCCGTCCAGATCGGTCACGACCATGTCGTCGACCGTCATCCGGTCATAGTCCACACCGGAGGGCTTGATGACGACCAGTCCCTTTTCTCTGTCGATCCCGGAGACGTTGCCCCAGGTGAAGATGACCAGGCCGTACTTCGGCAGTTCCAGGTTGGCTTCAAATACTTTCTCTTTCAGTTTTTCCAGCATGTTTTTTCTCCCAGATATCTATAGATGGCCGCTTCGTTTCTGGTATGGTTGGCAGCCAGGATGTAGTCCTCTCCGTAGGCGTGCAGGACATCCACGTTGGCAGGTCCTCCGCCCAGATCGACACGGTCGAGCTTGAATTCACCGTTCTCGCAGGTGATCACGAACAGTTCCGCATCGACTCTGCGGATACCGCCGACGAAGCACTTCTTTCCGCCGATCTCGTCGAATTTCAATGCATGGGCGAAATCCAGTTCATACGGATAGCTGTAGACTTCGGTGCTGTTTCCGTCGAGCTTGTAGATCTTGATGGTGTTGCCGTGGAACGGTTCGATCGTGATCATCTCATCGATGCCGTCTCCGTCGATGTCGCCTACGGCAGCCTCGGACGTGCGTCCTTCCTTGATCTTGGTGACGGTCCAGTCCTTTCCTTCACATGGAGGATCGATGCGGAAGACGCCCTGATCGGAAGCGATGTAGCTGCAGTCTCTGCCGTCTTCATGGCAGCGGTAGTAGCCGTGGTTGTGGAACTGGCCGTCCATCAGCTGTCTCAGGACGACATTGTCGTTCTCCAGATCAGCCGGGATCTCACCGACATAGACCTGTCCGGGTCTCGTCCAGTCTTCCTTGTTTCTCTTGTCTCTGGCGATGGTCGTCACCAGTACGTAGTCCTTGCCATCGACGTTGTAGATGTCGAAACGGTGCAGGTAAGGAAGATTGAAGAGATCCTTCACGATCCATTCACCGTTTTCCCTCTTGCCCCAGACCAGTTTGGAATGGGACGGAGAAACTTTCAGATAGAACTCGTTGACCGCCAGGAATTCCCCTTTTCTGTCAGGGAACGGAATGATCGACATACATCCGCCGCGGTCTTCCCAGAGATTCGTCTTTACACTGAAATCCTTTCCCGTATAAGCGTTGCACGGACTTTCCGGATCTTCGCTCGCAAAGAAGATGATCGCTTCATCATCGATGAACATGTGGCTGGCACAGTAGCATCTCTTGATGTCATCCAGATGGATCTTCTCGAAATTCATTTCTATTCCTCGCTGTACTTTTCGGCAACTGCCAGAACGTCTTCGTCGTTTTTGGCGTTAAGCAGATCGGCGACCAGGTCGTCGTTGGAAAGCATCTCGGCCAGCTGCATCATGTTGTTGAGGTGTGCTTCGGAATCGTTGCTTGCCAGCATGAAGAACAGTCTCGCATCCTTTTCCGGATCGTTCGGATCGAAGTGGACAGGCTGTTCAACTTTCATGAAGCCGATACCGGTCTTGTTTACGCCCGGAGCGCCTTCGGTGGAATGAGGCATGGCGATGTTCGGAGCGATGACGATGTAAGGTCCGTACTTCTCGATGCAGGCGATGACCGCATCCAGATAGGCATCGTCGATGTATCCTTCCTTCTTGAGAGGCACACCGTTGGCTCTTACGGCATCCTTCCAGTCATCAAAACCTTCTTCGTAGCAAGTCAGTTTCTTCTCTACCAGTTCCTTAAGTAACATATTTCCTCCTATTTCTCGCTCATAAGATGATTATAGAACACTTCAGCCGCAAACTGAAATTCCCTTCGTTTCATACGGTCTTTCCCGATTGCTGAAACAAATATGAAAAAAGTATAATGATATTAACGATACTTTAAAAAACTTTCCGTCTGTCAGACAGTACGGAACAAGGAGAATAAACATATGGGCGAAACAGAAAAAGGAAGAGTCCTCGACCGCTATCTTTCACCGATCGATGTCTGGAGCATGGCCTTCGGCTGCATGATCGGCTGGGGCGTCTTTGCGATGCCGGGGAACACGTTCCTGCCGGTCGCAGGTCCTGCGGGAACGCTCATTTCGACCTTCATCGGCATGGCCGTCATGCTGGTGATCGGTAGGAACTTTTCCTATCTCATGGGTCGCTCCTCCATCACCGGAGGCGTCTATTCCTACACCAAGGAAGCCTTCGGACGGGACCACGCCTTCCTGAGTTCCTGGTTCCTGTGTCTGTCCTATCTGACGGTCGTCTTCCTCAACGGTACGGCGCTCCTGTATGTCGTGAGGACCGTGCTGGGCAATACCCTGCAGACCGGATTCCATTATACGATCGCCGGCAACCTGATCTATCCGGGTGAAGTTTTCGTCTCCGCTCTGGTACTGGGAGGGATCGGCCTGCTGTTCGTGGTGGCAAAGCCTCTTCTGCAGTATCTCCATACCGCTTTCAGTATCCTGCTTTTCCTCGGCGTGCTCATCGTCGCCTGCGCATGCGTTCCGTTGGCTATCCGCAACGGCTGCCTGAACCAGTTCGGTTCCGGCGGGACAGATCCCGTCTATGCGGTCTTTTCCCTGGTGATCCTGGCCCCTTGGGCTTATGTCGGTTTTGAAGTCACGTCTTTCGATACGGCACACTTCAGATTCCCGCTCCGCCGTTCCGGGATCCTGCTTGTCCTTTCGATCATCGCTGCTGCTTTTGCCTACGGTTCGATGGCTCTGGTAAGCGTCGCTGCCGTTCCGGAACAGTTTTCTTCCTGGCAGGAATACGTATCTTCGTTGGACACCTTGAGTGGGATCCCTGCCGTTCCGACATTCTATGCGGCCAACACCGTTCTGGGCAAGGCCGGCGTTGCGACCATGACAATCACGGCCGTTTCGGCGATCCTGACCGGCATCATCGGCGGTTACCGCGCCACGACGAGAGTCCTGTCGACGATGGCGGAAGACCGCATCCTGTCAAGGAAGTTCTCCCGGACGACCTACAGTATCCTGTTCATCATGGGGATCTCCATCGTGCTCTCCTTTCTGGGAAGGAATACGCTGAACTGGTTCGTCGATCTGACCTCCTTCGGAGCGATCATCGGCTACGGCTATACATCCGCAGCCGCCTGGAAGATCGCTGCGTCGGAAGGAAACAGAAGGGTCGTCATCAGCGGCGCGATCGGCACGGTGATCTCCGTCCTGTTTGCGGTAGTACAGGTCGTTCCGAGACTGACCGCAATGGAAACCATGTGCAGCGAAGCGTTCCTGTTCCTGTCCCTGTGGTGTCTGCTTGGCTTCGTCTTCTACTGGCGGACGGTTCAGCACAGTTCCCTGAGCGAATTCAGCGGGATCTCCACTTCCGGCATCGTCCTGTTTACGCTGCTGATCTATTCCTCGCTGATGTGGATCGCCAAGGGACTGATGGCCGCCGGAGACATCCGTGAGATGCGCTCCATTCTGGTCCGCTACGGCGCCTGCCTGATCCTGATCATCTTCGTGGGACTGACGGTCATGCTGTATGTACAGAACTACGTGCGCAAGAAACACGAAGCGGCGGAACGGGAAAAGATCCGGGCCGTGGAAGGAAGCCTGGCCAAGAGCCAGTTCCTCTTCAACATGTCCCACGACATCAGGACCCCGATGAACGCCATCATCGGCTATACGAATCTCGCTTTGAAGGAACAGTCTTCCCCGCAGATCCACGAGTATCTGAAAAAGATCGAACTCTCCGGCAGACATCTGCTGGATCTGATCAACGACATCCTGGAGATGAGCCGGATCGAAAACGGAAAGTTCGAACTGGAATATGCGCCGGTCGACATCTGCGCCGTGTTCGACGATGTCAGGACCCTGTTCTCGGAACAGATGAAACAGAAATCCATCGACTTTTCCGTACACAGCTTCCAGGTGAACGACCCTTACGTCTGGTGCGACAAGAAGAATCTCGACCGCGTCCTGCTCAACGTCCTGAGCAATGCCTACAAGTTCACTCCGGAAGGAGGAAAGGTCTCAGCGACCCTGTATGAGACCGGAAACGCGACAGACGGCTACGGATCCTACGAGATCCGCATCCAGGACAACGGCATCGGCATGTCCAAGGAATTTGCCGACAAGATGTTCAATGCCTTCGAACGGGAACGCACCTCCACCGACAGCGGCATCGAAGGGACCGGACTGGGTCTGTCCATCACCAAGAGCATCATCGACCGGATGGGCGGAACGATCGAAGTCCTGACGGCTCCGGGAAGCGGTACGGAAATGATCATCCGTCTGAAGATGAAGCTGGCGGAAGAAGATGAAGTGAAGAGCCGGAGCGATCTTTCCGCTGCGGATCCCGCTTCAGACATCGACTTCAGGGACAGGAGAGTCCTGCTGGTGGAAGACAATCTGATCAACATGGAGATCGCAAAGATGGTCCTGGAAGAGAAAGGATTCCTGGTCGAGACCGCCGGAAACGGACAGGAAGCCGTAGAGAAGATCTCCTCTTCCGCTCCGGGATATTACGACGTCGTACTGATGGATATCCAGATGCCGGTGATGGACGGATATACCGCGACCGGACAGATACGCTCTCTGGAAGACAGGGAATTGGCAGAAATCCCGATCATCGCCATGACGGCAAACGCCTTCAGCGAAGATATCAAAGCTGCGGAAGAAGCGGGAATGAACGGGCACATCGCCAAGCCGGTCGACGTGGATCTCATGACAAAGACCCTCGCGGAAGTGCTGGGAAAGAAAGACGCAAAGAGGTTATACTAGAGATATGAAAAAATTCCAGGTCTCCTATTATCTGAAACTGCTGCTGATACCGGCACTCTATCTGTTCTTCTTCGTCTTCGTTTTCTCGGCGATCATCAAGGCACAGACGGTCGGAGCGCGTTTCTTCAATATCCTGATCCTGCTGCTGGGCTGCGTAGGCACGGTCTATGAAGCGCTGCGGATCACCTACGACGTTGCCACCAAGAGGCTGATCATCGACGGAAAGCCTGACGTTACGCTGAAACTGGTGGAGATTATCGAGAAGTACGACTTCTTCAAGGCCTTCCCAACCTCCTGCCAGATGATGCGGATGCTGGGAATGCTGGATCTGAGGAAGTTCGATGAACTGAAGAAATACATCTCCCAGCTGGAAAAGGAAGGGATCAGTGACTACGACGTCAACATCACTTCTCGCTACGCGCTGATGCAGGCGCACGGGGAAAGCGGCAACCGCGGCAAAAGCAACGACGCCTTCAAACAGCTGATCCGTCTCAGAGACCAGCGCAACGACAAGGGGAAGAGACGCAAAGGCGCTTACTTCTTCAACTGGGAAGTCGTCAACGGCCAGCACAAGAACTACGAGGGAGACTATCAGGGAGCCCTGCGCTATCTGGGCGAAGTGGACGAATCCAAGATGAACATGCGGGAACTGATGCAGTATCTGCTCGCAAAGATGCTGGCGGCAGGAAAATGCGGCCAGAAGGAACTCTGCGGCCAATGCAGGGAACGCCTGCTGAACATCTGTGCAAACAACGAAACAATGAAAAGCTACATCGAAGAGATGTAGCTTTTAAATCCCTTCCCGAAAACGCCTTTTTCCTTTAAAATGAAATTAGAGTAGTACCCAATAAGAAGGAGTATACTATAATGCCAAATGTCAAAGACGTAACCCGTGAAAGCTGGATCCTGAAGACTTTCCCGGAGTGGGGTTCCTATCTCAACGAAGAGATCGAAGAAGCTGTCGTTGAGAAAGGGAAGTTCAAGATGTGGTGGCTCGGCAACACCGGCATCTGGGTCAAATCCGAAGGCGGAACCAGTGTCATGGTCGACCTGTGGGTCTCCACCGGCAAGAACAGCCATTACAACGCGGACGGTACGATCCGGAAGATCGACCCGGACCATCAGATGGCCAGAATGTCCGGCGCCAGAACGATGCAGCCGAACCTGAGGGCGATCCCATGTGTCATCGATCCGTTTAAGATCAGGAAACTGGATGCCCTGCTCGCATCCCACACGCATTCCGACCACATCGACATCAACGTCGCTGCAGCGATCCTGCAGAACGTCGAGAAAAAGATTCCGTTCATCGGCCCGAAACATGCGACCGATCTCTGGAAGTCCTGGGGCGTTCCTGAAGACAGATGCGTCACCGTCAAGCCGGGCGATATCGTCGAAGTCGGCGACATCAAGATCCACGCAGTGGAATCCGTCGACCGGACCATCCTGATCACTCCGCCTCCAAAGGGACCGATCAAGGGCCTCCCTTGCGACGACATGGATGAAAGAGCCGTTTCCTACATCATCGAAACGCCTGCCGGTACGGTATACCACAGCGGCGACAGCCATTTCGGCAACATGTACGCAAAACACGGCAACGAATACAAGATCAACGTCGCCTTCGGTTCCTATGGCGAGAACCCTCGCGGAATCACCGACAAGATGACTTCCAGCGATATCCTGAGAATGGCCGAAAACCTCAACTGCGATGTCGTCATCCCTTATCATCACGATCTGTGGACGAACTTCCAGGCTGACACCAAGGAGATCCTGGTCCTCTGGTACATGAGAAGAAACAGACTCCAGTACAAGTTCAAACCGTTCATCTGGGAAGTCGGCGGACACTTCACGTGGCCGGATGACAAGGACAGGATCGAATACCACCACTACCGCGGATTCGACGATGTCTTCACGGAGGACATCAACCTGCCGTTCCGTTCCTTCCTGTAAGAGACGAATCAAGCCGTACGATGTACGGCTTTTTTCATGCCTTCTGCGGATTCGTTCTATAATAGAACTGTAAATATTCAGGAGAAACAATATGAACAGTAGCGTAAAGGAAATCGCCGTCTACCGCAATGGCTGTTTCATCAGCCGTACGGGGACCGTCAATCTTCAGAAAGGAAGACACAGCGTCGTCTTCGATACCCTGCCCCAGACTCTGGATCCCTCCACACTGACTCTGTCCCTGCCGGAAAACCTCTCCGGTTCCAACGTACAGGTCGAATTCCTCGATGAAGAAAAAAGGGATGAGATCCTCGCTGATCTCAACCGGCAGATCAAAACGGTCCGCAACCGGATCGAAGCCAAGAATTCCCAGATCGAAATGTGGAAAAGCAATGCGGACTTCTCCTCCCGGCAGTCTCTGGACGTCGAAGAGATGTCTTCCTACATCGAAAAGCTTCCCGAAAGACTGGAGAAGATCCATCTGGAGATCAGCGGTCTGGAAGAGGAGCTGAAGGATCTGCAGAAACAGCTGAAAGAAAAAGAAAAGGAAGCAAACACCGTCCTGGTGAAAGCAGATGTGGAAACCAAGGAAGACGGAGAATATCCGTTCGCGGTGCGCTACCTCGATCACAACGCCGGCTGGTATCCGGCCTATGAGATCCATACGACGGAAGATAACGATCTGAACATCCTTCTGAAGGGAAAGATCACCCAGAACACTTCCGAGGATCTCTCCCAGGTCAAGGTGCGGCTCTATTCCAGCAATCCGACCGTCTCCGGAGACATTCCGATCCTGGAACCGGCCAGACTGAACTTCTACGTTCCGAGACCGCGGATGATGGGCGGTGCCATGATGAAGGCTTCCATGTCCATGAACATGGCGATGTCGGAGGATATGGCCGCTCCGGAAGAAGCGATGGATGAAGAAGTCTTGCTGGCGGACATCTCTGGGACTTACGGAACTTCCGTCAAGGAAGATACGATGACCGAATATGAACTCTCCGGCCTCTGGGATATCTCTTCCGGCAAGGAGATCAGCGTCGACATCGAAACAAAGACCGTGCCATGCCGCTATCACGTCGTCGCGATCCCGAAACTGGACGACTGCGCCTATCTGGCAGCGGAAGTCGATACTTCTTCCATTGAAGAGCTCCTCGCTACGAATGCGAAGGTCTATCATAAAGGAACATACATCGGCGAGATCTGGCTCAATCCGGATCTGAACGAAGAAAAATACGACATCTCCCTGGGCAGAGATGAATCGATCCATCTGAGAAGGGATCAGAAGAAGAAATACACTTCCAACGTCCTTCTGAAGAACCAGAAGAAGACGGAATACGAGTATGAACTGAAGGTCACTTCCGCCAAAAACAAGATCTGTTCGGTCACCCTGATCGACCAGTTGCCGGTCTCCATGGACAAGACCATCACCGTCGAGATCGACGACATTTCCGGAGCGAAGAAGGAAGAAGACACCGGAAAGCTCACCTGGGAATTCGAACTGGAACCTTCCTCAGGCAAGACTTTCACCCTCGCCTATACGGTATCCTGGCCAAAGGATCGCCAGCTGAACATCTGACATGAAGAAGATCGTTCTGGTCTCCCATTGCATCCTGAACACGGCCGCCAAGGTCGTCCTGTACAACGAAAGAGACATCGCTGCGGAAGAGGAACTGCGTCTGAAGTTCCTGAAGAAGGCTCTGGATCGGGGCATCCAGATCATTCAGCTGCCCTGTCCGGAATTCACTCTCTACGGCGCAAAACGCTGGGGACACGTCTCCGATCAGTTCGACAACCCCTTCTTCCGGAAACACTGCCGGAGTATCCTGGAACCGGTCATCGATCAGCTTAAGGAATACCTGCGCAATGAAGACCGCTTCGAAGCCCTGGGCATCATCGGGATCGACGGATCGCCGAGCTGCGGCGTCGACTATACCTGTTACGGACCTTGTCTGGGAGCTTTCGACGGGAGGAAAGATCTGGAAGAGACCCTTTCTTCCATCTCTCTGGGCAAAGGGAAAGGGATCCTGATGGATGTACTGGAAGGAATGCTGAAGGAAGAGGGACTGCAGGACAAAGTCGTCATGCGCTCCCTGTTCGCCCCGGAACCGGACAAATGTCTGGATCTGCTCGATTAAAAAGGGCCTGAGGGTCCTTTTCTGATGCGGATATGAAAAAGATCCTGCGATCAGGATCTTTTATTCATTTCTTTGACGGACCCAGGAGGTAACGCATCTCCGCGCCTTTGGAGATGTTTCCTTCCACCTTCAGCTGTCCGTTGACGAACAGCCGGTCTGCGGACACCCTGCCGACCGCCATGTTGTAGAGATTGTCGAAGGTCGTGGCGAGCTTCACATGCGCATCCGCATAGTCGTACGGCTGCATGTCCATGCCCTGCTTCGTGAACTTCACGTAGAACGTTCCCTCGCCCGGTCCTTCGATCCTTATCTGGGCGATATTCAGATAGTCGTCATCCTGTTTCGCCAGGTAGGCATTACGGGATTCCTCCAGATCACCGTAGACCACTTCCAGGATATCGTAGGCATCCTTGAAGGTGACGTTCGGGTCATGGCCGCTTCCACAGATGTCCGAATACATCTTGAGATAGGTCTGCGCCGACTTGTCCCAGGAGAAATCTTTGCGCATGCAGCGGTCTTTGATAGTCTCGAAGACGTCGTGTTCCGCAAAGTAGACCTTGATCGCCGCATCCACCGCCAGCATCATCGCCTTGGAACTGTACTGCGCAAAGCTGAAGCCGTCCCCGATACCGTCGAAATCCGAATAGGCCCTCACCGTATCCTTCAGTCCGCCCGTCTCGTGGACGATCGGAACCGTCCCGTAGCGCATGGCCATCATCTGGGAAAGTCCGCACGGCTCGAAGGCGGAAGGCATCAGATAGAAGTCCGCTCCCGCAAAGACCCTGGCAGCCATCTCTTCATTGTACTGATCGGAGAAACCGAACTGTCCGCGGTATCTCTCCAGACAGTAATAGAAATAGTCGGTATACTGCTTATCACCCTGTCCGAAGATGATCAGCTGTATCCCCTTCCTCATCATCTCATCCAGGGATTCCCGAATGAGATCCACGCCTTTCTGTTCCACCAGGCGGGCGACTACCGCAAACAGAGGCCAGTTCTTTTCCTTGCGCAGTCCGAAGGTCTCCTGAAGGTAGACCTTGCATGCCTCCTTGCCGGACTTGTCTTCCGCATCGAAGTGACAGGGGATCCTTTCATCCTTTGCCGGATCGTAGTGATCGGGATCGATCCCGTTGAGGATACCGTACATCTTGGATTCCACCATGTCGCAGACGCCTTCCAGTCCCTTTCCGAAGGTACGGGTGTGCAGTTCGCGGGCATAGGTCGGCGAGACGGTGGACACCGCATCCGCCATCAGCATCGCTCCCTTCATCAGGTTGACGTCGGATCTTCCCTGGAACTCATAGGCCAGTCCGCCTTCATACCATCCCGGAGACAGCGCAAAGGTATCGGTCAGTTCCTTCTTTCCGAACTGTCCCTGATAGGCGATGTTATGGATGGTGTAGACAGTACGGATGTTGCGGTATTCGGGACGTTTCGCCTGATCGTCTTTCAGATAGATGACGGACAGGGCAGTCTCCCAGTCGTTGCAGTGAAGGATATCCGGAATGAAGTCCAGGCGATTCAGGACGTCGATGATCGCCTTGGAGAACCACGCAAAACGGAACTTGTCGTCATCGTAGCCGTAGAGCTTCTCCCGGTCGAAGAGTTCCATGTTGTCGAGAAACCAGACCGGTACGCCGGAGAGTTCTCCCCGGAAGAGTCCGCAGTACAGTTTCCTCTTTCCCAACGTGACCTGAAGGGAGCCCATCGGCTGCAGTTCGCTGTGGAAACGGTCTTTCACGCAGCGGTAGTACGGAGTGATGATCTCCACCTCGTTGCCGATCTTCTTCAAAGCGGGAGGCAGTGAAAAAGCGACGTCTGCCAGTCCTCCCGATTTCGAATATGGTGCGCATTCGCTCGTTGCAAACAGGATCTTCATGATTCCTTCCTTCCGTTTATGATATCTGTCTTATCTATCTCTATGATACCTTTAATTCTCCTTCCTGTCCTGCAAAACCACGAAAGCGGTATAATGTTGACAAAGAAATGAGGACATACCATGGAATTCGATCTGTCAAAAAAACACTGTTTCTATTTCAACGAGATCTCGAAGATCCCCAGAGGAAGCCGAAATGAAAAAGCGATCAGCGACTACGTCGTGAACTTTGCGAAGCAGCGCGGCTATCATTATCTGCAGGATGATACGTACAACGTGATCGTCGACATGCCTGCCTCCCCGGGTTATGAAAACAGTGAAACGGTCCTTCTGCAGGCCCACATGGACATGGTGTGCGAGAAAAACAAGGATATCGAACACGACTTCGAAAAGGATCCGCTCGACCTCTACGTCGATGAAGAAGGCTGGCTGTGCGCCAGAGGAACGACGCTGGGTGCCGATGACGGCATGGGCGTGGCATACATGCTGGCGATACTGGATGATCCGTCCCTGAAACATCCGCCGCTTCAGTGCATCTTCACCACGATGGAAGAGATCGGACTTCTCGGAGCACTAAACCTGAAAAGAGAATACTTCCATGGGACCCGTTACATCAACCTGGATGAAGGCGGTGAGGTCCAGACCTGTACGACTTCTTCCGGCGGGGCCAGAACGGTCATGTCGAAGAAACTGACTTATCTGCCAAACGATGATCCGACTTACCGTCTGGAGATCCGGGGTCTCAAGGGCGGACATTCTGCAGGATGCATCCACCTGGAGCTGGGCAATGCGATCCTGCTGGCCGCAAGAGTCCTCGAAACGCTGTCACGGACCTATGATATCCGCCTCGTCGATTACAACGGAGGCATGAAGTTCAATGCGATCCCAAGGGAAAGTGATGTCGTCTTTACTACATCTGCCGACTATGGGCAGCTCAAGAAAGACGCGGAAAAGTGTTTCACAGAGATCGCTGCCGAACTGCAGTATTCCGATGCGGGATTCCACGGAGGGATCGTAAAAGCCGATGCTGCCGAAAAGGCCCTCAGCACAGACGAAACTTCACGGATCCTGCAGTTCCTGACCGTCCTGCCGAACGGCCTTCTGCACCACTCCATGGCCATCAATGGACTCTCCACCGCTTCCTTGAACGCGGGAGTCATCCATATCGATGACGGTGTATTATATGTAGACGATCTGATCCGTTCTGCCGCCAAGTCTCATGGCGACACCATCATCCGTCAGCTGGAGATCCTCAGTCCGCTCTTAGGCTTCAAATTCGAACTTTCCGACCGTTATCTGGGCTGGGACTTCGAGAAGGATTCAAAGATGCGGGAGATCCTGCGGGAAGTCCTGAAGGAGAAAGGGATCGAGATGAAGGAGATCGCCATCCACGGCGGTCTGGAATGCGGTGTCTTCAAGGGGCTTATTCCGGAACTGGACATCGTCACCTACGGTCCGATCGGCGAAGGCATGCATACACCGGATGAACGTCTGAACCTCGCTTCCTTCGACCGGGCATATGAGAACCTCCTAAAAGTACTGGAAAAATGTATTTAAAACGCCTCATTCCTGAGGCGTTTCCTTTACTTTGCCGACATTGAATAACGTGAACGAACACTTACAGATCACTTTGTCTTCACAGAGGATCTGCGTTTCCACGACTTTCGTGGACTTTCCGTCATGGACGGTCTTTCCGATCAGCAGCAGTTCATCTCCGACCTTGGCCTGCCGGATGTAGTTGATATTGCCCTGAAGGGATACGACATAATTGCCAAGGGAATATCCAACCAGCCCTGCCAGGGAATCGCACAGCGTATACAGATATCCGCCGTGGGCGATCCCATAGGGATTGGTGTCCGATTCGTTTACAAGGGTCCTTACCGTCACGTTTCCTTTTTCATAGGTGATGAGCTCGCAGTTTCGGAATTCCACCGTCTTGTTGAAGAGGGAATCGAAACCCATCTTTTCTTCGTTCATTTCCATCTCTACCATCATAGCAGATATTGCCCTCCTTAATGACAAAATATCCGAAAGATGAAATAATGATTACAGGCATATCTATCATAATAATTAAGGGGTAAACACATGAAGAAAACCAAGAGATCTTTTGTCTTACTGATCGTCCTGCTTCTTCTTTCCTGCGGGATGATGTTTGCGGCAGACCGGATCCAGAAGGATAACGGAAAGGTCGAGATCAGCGACGGCACGATCGAAGTCGACGGCGGTTTCATGACTTTCAAGCTCTATCGTCCAAAGGAGGCAAGTTCCGCCAGAAAGGCTCCGGCCGTTCTGCTTCTGCACGGCTATCAGAACGACCACGAGACCTGCGCCGCCTATGCGATCGAACTGGCCAGAAGAGGCGCAGTCGTCCTCTGCCTTGACGAATACGGACACGGTTCTTCGACGGTCGGCCTTCTGAAGAGAGGCTATGTCGACCACAAGGTCTCCGTCAACTACGGAAACGATTCGGAAGCGGACGGGACTTACACTGCCATTGGCAGTACGATACGCTACCGGGTGCTGATGAATTTCTCCAATCTGTCCTTCTTCAAGGATCACTATTCCAAGGACGACCACGGAAACGCCATCCTGGACTCTTCCTGCGGCGGATCCATCGCCTACGACTATCTGTCCAAGCTGGACTTTGTTGACAGCAGCCGGATGGGAGTATCCGGGCACTCCATGGGTACCTGGTCGAGCTGGAGTGTTGCGGCAGACTATTCCGGAACGGCCATCGCACCGAAAGCCATCGTTCTGCAGTGCGGAGAACTTTTTACGGATGACGCCTACGACACATCCAAATACCGTTTCAACAACGTCCTGCTTCTGCAGGCAAAATACGACGAGTTCTCCTACTTCCGTGACTATCAGCTCAATGTCACCGACGATCTGCTGAAGACGCCGCTGCGTTATAACTTTTTAGGAACGACAGCCGACAAGGCCGCCTGGAATACGACCTACGGAAGCTTCGGGGACGGCAGCGCCAGAAGGATGGAACTGCTGAACACCAATCACCGTCTGACCACTCACAACCTGCACGGTCTGGAAGTCGCTTTGGACTGGTTCGATTCCACGCTCGATCTGCCGAATGATTTCGATCACTCTCAGATCAATGCCAAAATCAAGGAATACCTGGTGCTGGGAGCGATGCTGGCGGTATTGTTCGCGATGTTCCCTTTGATGTCCATCCTCCTGGAAACGGGATTATTCAAAGGCGCAGTCCGGGAACTCCCTTCGAAAGAAGGGATGCTGAAAGGAGGATCCAGAATATCCGGAACGCTGATCACGATGCTGCTTTCCGGACTCTCCTTCCCGTTCATGACACAGCTCGGCCATGCCCTGCTTCCGCTTCCGGAAAACATCTTCCGGATGACCGTAGGCAATGGCTTCCTGAGCTGGTATCTCCTGCTGATCATCATCATGCTCATCAGCAATCTCATCTCTTCCATAAAGAATAAAAAAGCCGGGATCCCGAAGGAAAGATTCGATATCTCTTCCTTCCTGTTCTCCCTGCTGCTGGCACTCTGTACCGTGGGAATGGTCTATCTGGCAAACATGCTGTACAGCCGGATCTTCGATCTGGATCTGCGCTTCATCTGGCCGTTCTTCCGGGAATTCAATTCGCTGCGTGCCTTCCAGTTTGCGGTATACATTCCGTTCTTCGCGGTATTCTATCTTCTGAACAACTCCAAGGTCATGCGGGACATGCGGGTACCTTCCACATATGAAAAAGGCGCCGTTGCCTTCCTGCGCAACTGGCTCTACAACTTCCTGCTGATGGCCGGCGGAGTGCTGCTGATCGTACTGCTGGAATACATTCCGTTCTTCCTGGGGATCGGACCGGGTGCCGACGTTCTGTTTGGCTCCACTTTCGGCGGACCGTTCATGTCCATCCTGATCCTTTTCGTTCCGCAGGTCCTGTTCTTCTCAATCCTCTGCACCTGGTGCTACCGGAAGACCGGAAGGGCCTATGTCGGAGCTCTGATCGCAGCGATGCTGGCATGCTGGATCGTGACCGGAGGTTCCTCCTTCCTGTAAAAACATCCCGATATCCTTCAGAGTGTTTCAACGAAATAAAAGCCTGATCTTCCACAGATCAGGCTTTTTCATTACTTGCTGAGAGCTCTTATGATGCGTTCCAATGCGTCATCCAGTTCTTCGAAGGAGACCGGGATCGGCGGAGCGAAACGGATCGTATGATCATGCGTCTCCTTGCACAGAACTCCTTCGTGGATACAGGCCTTGACATAGTCGAAGGCATCTCCGTAGAATTCAACGCCGACCATCAGTCCCCTGCCCCGGATCTCCTTGATCTCCGGATTGTGGATCTTCTTCAGGCCATCCATGAAGTATTTTCCTTTTTCTCTGGCCATCTTCGGATAATCGTCACGCTGCAGGATCTCGATCGCCTTGATACCGCAGGCACAGGCTAAAGGATTGCCACCAAAGGTGGAACCGTGAGAACCCGGGGTATAGAGACCCAGGATGTCCTTGTCGGCTGCGATCGCCGACAGAGGCATGACACCACCGCCCAGAGCCTTGCCCATGATGTAGATATCCGGAATAACATTCTCGTGCCAGCACGCAAACATATCTCCCGTTCGCGCAAATCCGGTCTGGACCTCGTCGGCCAGGAAGAGGATGTTGTTTTCCGTACAGATCTCACGGACTTCCTTCAGCCAGCCTTCCGGAGGAAGAATGATGCCCGCTTCTCCCTGGATCGGTTCCGCCAGGAAAGCGACCGTATTCGGCGTGATCGCATCTCGCAGAGCCTGCGCATCGCCATACGGGATCGTCCTGAATCCCGGAGTATAAGGACCGTAACCGTCCTTGGCCAGCGGATCGGTCGAGAAGCTGATGATGGTGATCGTACGTCCGTGGAAGTTGTTGGCACAGGTGATGATCTCCTGTTTGCCGTTTTCCACGCCTTTGACCTTCGATCCCCACAGACGGGCCGTCTTTAAGGCAGTCTCGACTGCTTCGGCACCGGTATTCATCGGCAGGACCATGTCCTTGCCGGTCAGTTTGGACAGGCTTTCATAGAAGTCGCCCAGGTTCTCGCAATGGAAGGCGCGGCTGGTCAGCGTACACTTGTCCAGCTGTTCCTTAGCGGCAGCGACGATCTCCGGATGCCGGTGACCGAAGTTGTGGGCCGAGTATGCCGAAAGCATGTCGTAATACTGTCTCCCTTCCGGATCGGTGACGAGAGCTCCCTCCGCTTTCACGATGACGACCGGTTTCGGCGCATAGTTATGGGCACCGTAGGTATTTGTCTTTTCGATGATCTGTTTTGAATTAGGCATATGTACTCCTGTTACTTTTCACTCATATACGGATAGACGATCGCATCGGAAGGATCGAAAGTCTCTTTCACGGAATGCGGGCTCATCCAGCGGATCATGTTGAGGGCAGTTCCGGCCTTGTCGTTGGTGCCGGACTGGCGCGAACCGCCGAATGGCTGCTGACCGACGACTGCACCAGTACATTTGTCGTTGATATAGAAGTTTCCTTCGGAATGCAAGAGCGCCTTCTCCATCATCACGATCGCCTCGCGGTCCTGGGCAAATACGGCGCCTGTCAGTGCATACGGGGAAGCTTCATCGCAGATCTTCAGGGTCTTTTCCAGTTCTTCATCCGGATAGACGTAGACGGAGAGGATCGGTCCGAAGATCTCCTTGACCATGGATTCGTAATCCAGCTTCCTGCAGACGATGACAGTCGGTTCGATGAACCAACCCTTGGAATCGTCACAGTTTCCACCGATCACGATCTCGCAGTCCGGGCTCTTCTTTGCGCGCTCCAGATAGCCTTTGCAGCGCTCGTAGGAAGCCTTGTCGATGACGGCGGCAAGGAAGGTATCGAAGTCTTTCACATCCCCCATCTTCACTTCCTTCATCATTTCTTTCATCACAGAAAGGACCTGAGGCCAGATGCTTGCGGGAACGAAGGCACGGGAACAGGCGGAGCACTTCTGACCCTGGTATTCGAAGGAACCGCGGATCAGGGCTGCTGCCAGAGGACGGATATCGGCACTCTTATGCGCAAAGATGAAATCCTTGCCTCCCGTCTCTCCGACGATGCGCGGATAGTTGCGGTAGGAAGCAATATTCTCGCCGATCTGTTTCCAGACGCCCTGGAAGACTTCGGTGGAACCGGTGAAGTGGAAACCGGCCAGTTCCTTCCGGGAAAGGACATACTTTGCGACATCCTTGCCTTCCGAAGGAACGAAGTTGATGACACCCGCAGGAAGACCGCAGTGCATCAGCAGTTTCAGATAGTAGTAGTTCGACAGTACTGCCGTTCTGGAAGGTTTCCAGACTGCAACATTGCCTACGATCGCCGGCGCCGTCGGCAGGTTTCCGCCGATGGAAGTAAAATTGAACGGAGTGATCGCACAGATGAATCCGTCAAGCGCGCGGTAGTCCTGGCGATCCCAGATCCCCGGGATAGATGCCGGCTGATCCTTGAAGATCTCCTGGGCAGACCAGACGCCGAAGCGCAGGAAGTCCGCCAGTTCGGCGATATCGATCTCCGCCTGGAACACGGTCTTGGACTGTCCCAGCATCGTTGCGGCATTCAGCACCTTCCGATAGGATCCGGTGATCAGGTCGGCAGCTTTCAAGAAGATCGCGGAACGGTGTTCCCAAGGCATCTCCTCCCAGGCTTTCTTGGCCGCAAGAGCCGCATCCACTGCCATCGTCAGTTCCTTTTCCCCGGCAACCGAACATTCGGCGATCACGTGTTCATGGTCGTGCGGGATCGTGACCTTGAAGGTCTTTTCCGTATAGATCTCCTTTCCGCCGATGATGAGCGGGATCTTTACGATCTGTGCAGACTGGCGGTCGAGTTCTTCCTTCAGTTCCGCACGTTCCTTCGACCCCGGCAGATAGCCGCGGAAAGCGTCGTTTTTAGGACGTTCGATAGTAAAATAGGCGTTTGACATGATTCCTCCTTGTTTTGATCCTGAGAAAAGGATCGGCCTCAGTTTCCACGTGGAAACCGGCCCAGATCCCATTGTCTGAAGATGGTTTTCCTGCCGTCAGACGGCAGTTCTCACATAAAAATTATAAAATAGCGCAAAATGACCTGACAAGCGCTCACACCGACATTTTTAAAAACGACACGGTATTCCGCCGTGTCGTTATTCGCTCATTCCGTTCAGATCGTTACTGTCTTTTCAGTGCCATGACCGAGGCGTAGATATAACGCGACGCATAGACGGTCAGTGCCACGCTGACGATCAGCAGGATCAGGTTGTTGGTGTCGTTGAGCAGACCGCCGGAGAGCTTGATCGCAGCGACCAGATTGATGATCAGCAGGATCGGCAGCAGCGAACTCATCACCAGGATCGCAAGGATCTTCTTCCTCGAAGAATCCGCCAGCTTGTCCGTCAGAGTCGGTTCTGCAGGGATGTCGATGTCTTCGTATTTCGCCAGGGATTTCAGAAAGACCTGATTATATAGATATTCTAGGACGACGATGGATCCCAGTGCCAGCCCGATGCCCACATACCAGTTCACATAGAAACCGAACGTGACCAGAAGGATCATCGGAATCAGATGGCGCTGCTGGTAGAGAGACAGTTTCTTCTGACTGTCCTTGTTTACGGCATAGAGTATCCGGTTTCTCCGGTCGGCTACGTATGTCCTTCCCTTTCTGTCTTCATAGACTCCGTTCCCCTGTGCTGTAAGTCCTTCGATCTTTGCTTTCATATCCGATCCCTCCGGATATCATTATACATCTTTGTCTATGATATTCTTTATGTCCTGATCCTTGCCAGGAATTGCTTCGTTCTGTCGTTTTTCGGATGATCGAAGATCTGTTCGGGACTTCCTTCTTCCAGGATCGTTCCGCCATCCATGAAGATCACCTTGTCGGCAACTTCCCGCGCGAAAGACATCTCGTGCGTGACGATCAGCATGGTCATGTCGTCCTTTGCCAGATCTTCAATGACATTCAGGACTTCGCCGACCATTTCCGGATCCAGGGCAGAAGTCGGTTCGTCGAACAGAAGGATCTCCGGTTCCATGCACAGCGCTCTGGCGATCGCCACGCGCTGTTTCTGTCCCCCGGAAAGAGTTGCAGGATAAGCCCGGGAAAAATCCTTCATTCCGACCTTTTCCAGTTCTCTCAGGGCTTTCTCTTCCGCTTCCCTGCGGTCTTTTTTCAGGACCTTTACCTGTGCCAGGATACAGTTTTCAATGACATTCAGATTGTTGAAGAGATTGAACTGCTGGAATACCATTCCGACTCTTCTCCGGTAGCTGTCGATATCGTCGAGTTTCCCGATATCCTGACCCAGAACGGTGATCTGTCCCCCATCAACGTCTTCCAGAAGATTGATGCACCGCAGCATCGTCGATTTCCCGGAACCGCTCGATCCGATGAGACAGACGACTTCTCCTTTCCCGACGGAAAAGGAGATGTCATTCAAAACGCTGAGACCGTTGAAACTCTTGCGGACATTCTTTACCTCGATCACGTTCACTGTCTGCCTCCTTTTTCCGCGAGGGAAATGCTGCTGAAAGTGGTATCCGACTGCGGAAGGGACGTTGTTGTATGGTTCATTGAATTCTCAACAGCGTTCAGAAGCATGCTGGAGATCCCCGTCAGCAGCAGATAGATCATCGCAGTGACAAAATAGGTCTCGGTAAAACGGTAGGTCGTTCCGGCAATGGAATTGGACTGAAACATCAGTTCCGTGATGGATATGATCATCAGGACAGAAGAGTCCTTGATGTTAACGATCAATTCGTTTCCGATCGCGGGAAAGGCGTTCCGGATCGCCTGAGGAAGGATCACGTTCATCATCGTCTGCATGGAAGACATCCCCAGGGATCTCGCAGCCTCGTTCTGTCCCGGATCGATCGCCTGGATCCCCGAACGGATGATCTCGGCCATGTATGCTCCGGTATTGATCGAGATGACAAAGATCGCAGCGACCATCTTGTCCCAATGCACGACATTTGTGTAGACGAGATAGTAGATGAATACGGCCTGGACCATCATCGGTGTCCCGCGGAACACTTCGATGTAGATCCTGATCAGGATATCGGCGAATCTCTTGAGAGTCTTTTTTGCGGAAGAGACGGTCTTATCCGGCCGGATCGCCCGGAATCCGCCTGTCAGCAGTCCTATCAACAGACCGAAGAACGTCCCGGAGACCGCTGTGATCAATGTTGTCCGGATTCCCAGGAGAAAACTCGGCCAGTAACGGACAAGGATCTCCAGACACTTGTTTAGAGACATTCTATTCTCCCGCTGCCGGCTGTCTGTTGACGGCAGCTTCCATGATCGACAGCCTTTCTGCTTCGGAGATCCCGTCAAGAACGGTCTGGATGTTTCTCAGCAGTTCGGTGTTCTCTTTTGCGACCGCAATGGAGACCGACGTATCGACGACGAACCCCTTCCCTTCTTCGAACATGACGATCGCCAGATCCGGGTTTGCCGCAACGACGCCGTTTGCGACCGGCAGTTCCGCCGTGATCGCATCCGCTTCGCCCGCCTGCAGGGAAAGGATCATTCTCGGATAGGTCGCTAAAGGAGTCATGTGGACGACACCGTCGATCTGATCGATGACTTCGTCGTATGTCGTATTGATCTGACCGAGGACCTTGCGGCCGCTCAGTTCCTGAATGTCGCGGATACCGAGGAGATCGGAATCCCTTCGGACCACGACCACCATCTGCGATTCGTAATATGGGGTCGTAAAGCTGACTTCTTCCGCCCTTTCCGGTGTTTCGGTCATCCCGGCGATGATGCAGTCGATCGCTCCGGCGTTCAGTGAAGGGATCAGGGAATCCCAGTCCGTCTTGACGATCTGTACATCCATTCCCAGTTTTTCCGCGATCAAAGAAGCGATGACGACGTCATAGCCGTCCGCATAATCTACGGACGAGATCGCGACGGCAGTATCCGCTGCTTCGACCTGGGTCCAGTTGAACGGCGCATAATCGCATTCCATTCCGACACGCAAAACGTTCTGCGGTGCTTCCGATTCCTCAGGCGCAGAACAGCCTGCCGCAAAAAGCAGCACGAACAGTAAAGTGATGATCTTTTTCATGTTTCTTTCTTCCTTTCAATAAAAAATCGTATGCACTATCACATACGAATTTCATCGAAAGTAATAGCGCCTCTTCTTGCGAAGGAGTGCCACAGGTATTTCCTGCGACCCCATATACCGGAAACGCCTTCCCGGCATATTCGGCGATGATTGCCTTTCCTGCAGTTCCCAGCCCGCCGGCTCCCTGCATTACTCATCTGCACCGCTACCTCTATACACAGATTTTTTATTAACTCCGATTCTAAAGGATATCTGACGGAATGTCAAATATTTTCATACTGATTGGAAATTTTTTCATTCTAATCAGAATTTCATCGTTTCTTCTGTGTGTTATATTTATATCGATGAAATACATCAGTCTCGATCTGGGAAGCGTGACCTGCGGCATCGCCCGCTCCGAGACCGGCAGGATCGCCCAGCCGGTAAAGACGCTGCGCTTCCGTCCCGATGATTACGATGAGGCCATCGACAGGATCCTGGCTCTTTTCGAAGAAGAAAAGCCGGACCTGGTCGTCATGGGCTATCCCCTGCTGGAAAACGACGATGAAGGTCCCCGCGCAAAGCTGTCAAGAGAGATCGCCGAGATCCTGGAACGGGAATCGGGTATCAAAGTCGTCCTTCAGGACGAAAGAAATACCACCAGGGATTCCGAAGAATTCCTGATCAAAGCCAACGTATCCCGCAAGAAACGCAAAAAAGTCATCGACCAGCAGGCCGCTGTCCGCATCCTGCAGTACTATCTCGATAAAAACCGCTGATCACTTCCAGCGGAGCGATTCAAGGATCTCTTCCAGCACTTCCCGGTTCTCTTCCTTCAGAGCTTCCCGGGTATACCAGTGCAGGTAACAGAGGGTCCTTTTTCTTTTGAACACATAGGTACAGCCGTACATCTTTACGTCCTGTGCCGTATACGTATAGGGGATCTCTCCAGCTTCGACCTCACCGGTCTTTCTCAGTGACATCTCTCCCAAACGGTATCCGTACTCTTTCATCAGCCGATGCAGATCGTTTTCCGTCGTCTTCATGACGTCTTTCAGATTCAGAACGACTGCCGAAAAGAAGTTGATCTCTCTTTCTCCTGCGGAGATGATGATATGCCTTTCGGGAAAGGAAAGACAGATGTTCGGAGTTCCGGAAAACTTCATCCCTTCCAGTTCCGTATCATCCATCTCATGGAATCCTTCGGGACAGGAGAAGCTCATCTGTCCGATCTCTACTGTTTTTTTCATGTTTCATGCACCTCGGATCTATCTGCCTGATTGGGTTTTCGTTCTTTCTTTCAATGTAAACCTTTTGGGAAACAATATCAATCTGACGATTCCATATAAAATACTGTAAAATAGATATGGAAACGAGGCTCTTCGCAAATGAATATCATAGATTTCAAAGACAACGTCTTTTTGCTCAGTACGAAAGAAACATCCTACCTGTTCCGTGTCGATAAATACGGACATCTGGAACACATCCACTACGGTCCGAAAGTCCGGATGGAAGACTGGGATGCTCTTTCCCTGAAACACAAGATCCTTTTCGGCAGCACGGTCATGTATCACGAGAGAGACGACATCATGACTCTGGATTCCGTTGCGCAGGAATACGGATCCTACGGCCAGGGAGATTTCAAGGAAGCATCGATCGAGATCGAAGGAAACGGATCCTACACCTGCGATTTCCGCTACGTCTCCCACGAGATCGTCGAAGGGAACGTACCGGTCAAAGATCTTCCTTCCTCCTACGGAGCGGCCCAGACGCTCATCGTCCATACTGCCGATGACATCAACGGGCTGAAGCTCGATCTGTACTATTCGGTCTATCCGGAAGAAGACGTGATCAGCCGCAGGGCCGTTCTGATCAACGGAAGCAGAAAAACCTTCACTTTGCATAGGCTGATGTCCTACTGTCTGGATCTGTTCGAAAAGGATCTGGTGATGATGGACTTCAGCGGTGCCTGGGACAAGGAGACGCACCTGAACGAAAAGGAACTGAAACAGGGGACCTACACGATCGGTTCCCGCGTCGGTTTCTCCTCCGCCAAATGCAACCCGGGTTTCCTGATCCGCAGAAAGGATACGACGGAAGACCATGGAAAGGCCTGGGGCTTCAACCTGGTCTACAGCGGCAACCACTATTCCTCCGTCTCCAAGGATGAATACAGTATCCACCGCATCCAGGGAGGGATCTCCCCGGAACGTTTCCACAGTGAACTGAAGGCTGGTCAGTCCTTCGAGACGCCGGAAGCCATTCTGACCTTCTCCGATCGGGGACTCAACCATCTGTCCCACCACTTCCACGATTTCATCAACGAACACATCGTCCGTTCCGACTGGAAGAAGAAGGAACGTCCGGTCCTCATCAATTCATGGGAAGGCTTCGGCTTCGATTTCAAGAAAGACGACCTGATCCGCAAGCTCGCCAGGAATGCGGTCTCGCTGGGGATGGAACTCTTCGTTCTGGATGACGGCTGGTTCGGCCGCAGAAACAGCGACAAGAGAGGTCTGGGAGACTACAACTGCAACATCCGCAAGATCCCCGGAGGCATCTCTTCCCTGAGTTCCGAGATCCACAAGCTCGGACTCCTGTTCGGGATCTGGGTGGAACCGGAAGCGATCAACGTCGATTCCAAGCTCTATGAAAACCATCCGGAATACGCCCTGTGGGAAAAGGACCGTCCACCGTTCTACGGCAGGAACGAACTCCTGATGGATCTCACCAATCCGGAAGTCCGCGACTACATCGTAGACAACGTCTCCCGTCTGATCGACGACAACAAGGTCGACTACATCAAATGGGACATGAACCGGATGATGAATGCGGTCAGCGGCGAATACAACCACGAATACCTCAAGGGGCTCTACGACGTCCTGGGAAGGCTCTTCCTTCCGCGACCGTGGGTCCTGTTCGAATCCTGCAGTTCGGGCGGAAACCGCTTCGATCTGGGAATGCTGTGCTACTCGCCGCAGATCTGGTCGTCTGACGATACCGATCCGATCGAAAGGATCGATATCCAGAAGGGACTCTCCTACCTCTATCCGCTCTCCACGATGGGAGCGCACGTCTCCCAGTCCCCGCACATGCAGACGCTGCGGGCGACTCCGCTGGAGACCCGCTTCAACGTCTCGGCCTACGGGTGTCTGGGCTATGAGCTGGATCTGAGTCTGCTGAGCCGTCTGGAAAGGATCGAAGTCGCAAAACAGATCGCCTTCTACAAGCAGCACCGCCATACCTTCCAGTACGGAAGATTCTACCGCGGCGATCAGGATGAATACGAGACCTTCGAAGTGAAGGATGACGAGACGATGATCACCAAGTTCCGCCGCATCGTCCATGCGGTCCCGGTCTACGACAAGCTCTATCTGCACGACCTCGATGACGAGAAAGTCTACCGGATCGAATCCAAGCCGTATCTGCACAATCTGAAGCAGTTCGGTCATCTGATCAACTTCGTCTCACCGGTCAAGCTCAACAGCGAAGGCAAGATCGTCGACACTCTCAGCAAGATCAAAGGCATGGAGGCATCCATACAGACATATGAAGCTTCCGGTGCGGCGCTGAAGAGCGGGATCTATCTCAACAATCTCTTCCTGGGAACAGGCTACAACGACAACGTCCGTATCCCTCTGGATTACGGTTCCGATATGTATGAAGTAAAGGAGATTCAATAATGGATCAGGACAAGAAAAACAAGTATTTCTTCGGTCTGGGTACGGTAGGCAGAGACATGTTCTATGCATTCGAATCAAATGCCATGATCTACTTCCTCTCCAACATCCTGGAACTGCCACTGACGACCTTTGCGATGGTATCGCTGGTCCTCACCGTACTGCGCGTCTTCGATGCCCTGAATGACCCGATCACCGGTCTGATCATCGACAACATCCGTTCTCCCTGGGGCAAATACAAACCGCCGATGCTGATCGGTGCGCTGCTGGCTGTCGCCTTCTATCTGATCATGTTTGCGGACTTCGGTCTTACCGGCATGAAATACGTTCTGGTCTTCGGTGCTGCCTACATCCTTTGGGATATCAGCTACGGCATCAACGACATCGCCTACTGGTCCATGATGCCTTCATTGACTCTGGATCAGAAGAAGAGAGAGAACTTCGGAGCTTTCGCGAGGATCTGTGCAAATATCGGCATGTATATCGTGATGGTCGGCTATCCATCCTTCACTTCCATGCTGGGAGGAGGAAAGAAAGGCTACTTCACCCTTGCGATCATCGTCTCAGTACTGATGATCGGCTTCCAGCTGTTCACGATCCTCGGTGTCAAGGAAAACAAGACCCAGTTCAAGGAAGAAGAGAATACTTCCCTGAAGGAGATGTTCCATGTGCTGTTCGCCAATGACCAGCTGATGTGGGTCACTCTGGCGATGGCTCTGTTTACGGTAGGCTATGTTTCCACGACCAACTTCGCTCTTTACTACATGCAGTACATCTACTGCGATATCGACAAGTACGCGATCCTGGCGGCTGCCTGCGGCGTTGCCCAGTTGGCGGCACTGATCATCTTCCCATGGATCTCCAAACTCTTCGACAGGAAGAAGTTCTACATGATCTCCACCATCATCGTGGTGATCGGCTACATCATCTTCTTCTTTGCGGATCACTCCCTGCTGATGATCGCCATCGGCGCGATCGTCATCTTCGTCGGTGAGGCGTTCATCCAGCTGCTGATGCTGATGTTCATCTCCGATACGATCGAATACGGACAGTGGAAACTGGGCAAGAGAAACGATTCCATCACCTTCTCCATCCAGCCTCTCATCAACAAGATCGGCGGAGCGATGGCAACCGGCATCGTTTCCATCACCCTGGTCCTCTCAGGCATCAAACACGGCGACGTGGCTGCGGAAACGATCGATTCCACCGGCAAATTGATCTTCAAAAACTCGATGCTGGTTGTCCCTCTGATCCTCATCGTCCTTGGCTATTACATCTACTCCAAGAAGTACACGCTGAATGAAGAGAAATTCGCCCAGATCGTCAGCGAGCTCAAGGAACGCGGCGACATCGTCGATGAGACCAAGGAGGAGACGCATGAGTAAGGTACTGATCGTCGTCGACATGCAGAAGGATTTCGTGGACGGTTCTCTGGGCACAAAGGAAGCCGTTGCGATCGTTCCTACCGTTGCGCAAGAGATCGGAAAGAACTACGATCACATCTTTTTCACCAGAGATACCCATCAGAGCGATTATCTCCAAACCAACGAAGGAAGACACCTTCCGGTCGAACACTGCATCGAAGATACGAACGGCTGGCAGCTGGACAAGGAAGTTGTCCAAGCCCTTCGCAAACTTCCGGAAGATTCCTATACCCTTCTGAACAAACCGACCTTCGGTTCCGACAGACTGATAGATCTTCTGAAAAAGTATGACGAAGAGGAACGCATCGATTCCATCACTCTGATCGGTCTGTGCACGGACATTTGCGTCGTCACCAACGCCCTGTTAGTCAAGACGGCCTTCCCGGAGATCGAAATAAAGGTCCTGAAGGACTGCTGTGCCGGAGTCACTCCGGAATCCCACGAAGCGGCACTGACGACGATGAAGATGTGCCAGATCGAGATCGTCTGAAACAAATAAAAACATCTTCCTTGAAGGAAGATGTTTTTTTACTCTACAGTCTTGCGACACCGCTCTTTCTGGCGGCTTCCGCGACCGCCTTGGCAACGGTCTTGCCCACTCTCGGATCGAATGCTCTAGGCAGGATGTAGTCCTCATTGAGTTCTTCATCGCTTACCAGAGAGGACAGCGCTGCCGCTGCAGCCATTTTCATCTCTTCGTTGATGTCTCTGGCTCTCACATCGAAGGTCCCGCGGAAGACTCCCGGGAAGGCCAGGACGTTGTTGACTTGATTCGGATAGTCGCTCCTTCCGGTCGCTACGACTCTTGCGCCTCCGGCTTTCGCATCCTCCGGAGAGATCTCCGGAAGCGGATTGGCACACGCAAAGACGATCGCATCCTTATTCATGGTGGAAACCATTTCCTTTGTCAGGGTATTCGGAGCGGAGACACCGATGAAGACATCGGCGCCCTTGATCACTTCCGCCAGAGTACCTTTTTCTTTGTTTCTGTTGGTCAGCTGGGACATCTCTTCCTTGATCCAGTTGAGACCTTCCCTGCCCTCGTAGATCGCACCCTTGCGGTCGGTCATGACGATGTTCCGGAATCCTGCTGACAGCAGCAGCTTTACGATCGAGATTGCCGCTGCACCGGCACCGGAAGTGACGACCTTGATGTCTTCCTTCTTCTTGCCTACAACCTTCAGCGCATTGGTCAGTCCGGCCAGCGTGATGATTGCTGTTCCGTGCTGATCGTCATGGAAGATCGGGATATCGCATTTTTCTTTTAGTTTCCTCTCGATCTCGAAGCAGCGCGGGGAAGCAATGTCTTCCAGGTTGATGCCGCCGAAGGATCCCGAGATCAGATAGACCGTATTGACGATCTCATCGACGTCCTTGGACTTGATGCACAGAGGGAAGGCATCCACATCGCCAAACGACTTGAACAGCACGCATTTTCCTTCCATCACGGGCATTCCGGCTTCCGGACCGATGTCACCGAGGCCCAGTACGGCCGTTCCATCCGTGATGACGGCACAGAGATTGTGTCTCCTGGTCAGATCGTAGCTGCGTTCCACATCCTTCTGGATCTCCAGGCAGGGCTGGGCAACGCCCGGGGTATATGCCAGGGAGAGAGCTTCCTTCGTATCGACCGGTACGGTCGCCTTGACTTCGATCTTTCCCTTCCACTCTTCGTGCAGACGAAGAGATTCTTTCATGTAATCCATGGATACTACTCCTTTTCAAACGGGAACTTGTATGGCAGATTGTGCTGATCACGCAGAGCGATCAGTTCCTTCTGTACGGCTTCGTTCACCGGTACGCCCTTGTCCTGTCTCTCGAGCCAGACGAGGTGTTCCTTTTCTCCTGCGGTATAGATCCTGTCGTATCCCGGCGCTTTCATGCTGGCACGCAGGTTGCGGCAGATCTCTCCGGCAGTCTTGCGGAAAGTATCGATGCCCATGAAAGCTTCCGGATCGATCACGAAGAAGAAGTGTCCGAGATGGTACATCCTCGGTTTTCCGTCAGGGGTGACACCGCTGAGGGCTTTCATGAACTCGCCTCCGGAAAGTGCCGAAGACAGGATCTCGACGACTGTCGCATAGCCGTATCCCTTGTATCCGCACATCTCATCTCCCGGACCTCCGCCAAGCGGAGCCAGTGCAGCCGTTCCGTTCTTCAACATCTGCAGTATCGCTGCGGAATCGGTGATCGTGCTTCCGTCATGCGTGACGACCATTCCGGCAGGAGTTTCCTTTCCGGATCTGGCGTAGTATTCGATCTTTCCTCTCTGGACGATCGAAGTCGCACAGTCGATGCAGAACGGGAAGTCCTCATCGGTCGGTAAAGAGATGGTCAAGGGGTTCGTTCCCAGCATGTTTTCGACGCCGAAGGTCGGAGCGATCGAAGGACGGGCGTTGGTCCCGGTGATGCCGATCAGTCCGGCTCTGGCAGCCATGTCGCTCCAGTATCCAGCGATGCCGTAGTGGGTCGAGTTGCGGATCGCTCCTCCGGCCATTCCGTTTTCCTTGGCCTTGGCGATCAGCTTCTCCATCATCGCATGGGACGCGACCATGCCCATGCCGTCATGCGCATCCATGACGACCGTCGTTGGCGTCTCCTTGACGATCTCGATATTCGTGACCGGCAGAAGCGTACCGTTGACGATGCGGTCGATATAGATCGGCTTGAACCGGTTGCATCCGTGACTTTCGATCCCTCTGCGGTCTGATTCCAATAAAACGTCTGCACAGATCCGTGCATCTTTATCAGGCACTCCATACGCCTTGAAGACGTCGATCATGAAGTTGCCCATGAGTTCCCAAGAAACATACGGTCTTGTTTCCATCGTTTTTCCTCCTTGTATTGTCTTTGTATCTGCATCTTTAATTGTAAACGTTTTCACAAGCCCAAACAAGCATAATGAAAGCGTCTCGGTAAAAAGCATCCGCACAGATCGGAAAGACGGTTCCGTGCCCTGATCCGGCATCTTCTTTCCTGCTTTTTGTGATCCCGTCCGTTCCGTTTTGCGTTAGAATGGGTATTGTATATAAGGGGGATAACTATGAAATTCCGTAAATATTTCAAATGGGTCAAAGTCATCTATCTGATCCTGGCTCTGCTGACGGTCGCCGTCGGCCTGCCGAACATCCTTTCAGCGGATGCCGCTGCCGCTGCGCTGCAGAAGCTTGGCGTCAAGAGCATTCCTTCTGTCGGTCCGCAGATCACCATGGCCATCGCCTATTTCATGGAAGCAGCGGTCTATGTATGGCTCTCCTGGCTGGCTGAACGCATCGCCAAAGACAAGAGTCAGGGCGTCTTCCTGGCTTTCCTGCTGGCGATCTCGATCGCTTCTGCCGTTTACAGCGTCATCAAAGGAATTCAGGTACAGAACCTGCTCAACCTGGCGGCAGACATCATCATGCTGGTAATGCTGATCGGTGTCTGGGTCACCGACAAGTAGACCGACCGCATATTCAAAAAGACACGGTACATACCGTGTCTTTTTTTATTCCAGGAACAGCTCTCTGAGTTCTTCCTGCTTTTCTTCGTCAAAACCCAGTCCTTCTTTGAGGAAGGCGGCGAAGGATCCGTAGAGCTTTCCGATCTCATCGTATGCGGCGTCGATATATTCTCTTCTGGCGAGGATCATGTCATCGACGGATCCCCGGATCCGTTCGGCGATCTCTTCGATCCGGTCTCCGAAGTGTTCCTTCATTGTGACATACATCTGCGGAGAGATCTGAGTCAGATCGGTATTCACATACTGATTCGTCAGCATGTAGTCCTCGATGACATCTTCCCTCGGGATCCCGAAGATCTCTTCCAGGATGGCTGCCGCAAATCCGGTCCTGTCCTTGCCTCCGGCGCAGTGCCACAGATAGGACTTCTTCTCTCCGTTCTCCCTGGCCTTTCTCTCCCTGTCCAGAAGATCTTCCAGAAGGAAACGGAACTGTTTCCGGCAGTGATCCGAATTCACAAAGGACCGGTAGCTTCCGGCCATCCTCTTGCGGGAGGCTCCTTCGTTTTCCATCATGGATTCCACGAAACGGATATACCCCTGCAGCTGCGATTCCTTCTCGTGCGTGATCCCTTCCACCCTTTCCGGAAAGACCGGAAGAGAGACATGTTCGCAACCCGAAATGCCGACATCCGGCTGTTCAGTCTGTTCATGAGTGTTCCTGAGATCATATGAAACACATAGGCCCGAAGAGATCAGCTTTTCGATATCCTTTTCGCTTAGAGTATTGAGTCTGTCGCTGCGGAACAGGACGTTTTCCCTGATCCTTCTGCCGTCTGCCGTGACCATTCCTCCCAGATCCCGGAGATTCTTCGGTCCGTCCATCTCGATCCTTCTGCTGGTATTCATATTGTGTCCTCTCTGTATTGAGTCCATTCTATCATATAAAAACAGCTGCAGACTTGACGTCTCACAGCTGTATTCCGCTTTTGAATGCGGTCTTCGATCCGATCAGAGGATGATCTCTGAACCGTCGCTCTTGACGATCACGAAACGGTAGTTCAGTCCGTATCTCGCAACCAGTGTTGAGATCAGCACGATCGGTGCTGCTCCCGCAAGAAGCGTCATGACACCGATAGCTGCCGTCGTGTTCAAAGAGATGGATGTGATATCCTTTCCGTATCTGTCACGGACCACGAAGCGGCTGGCATCGCCTTCCGCAATGATTTCCTTGATCCTGGTGACGATGGAGTCAGTCGTCCTTTCTGTTTCTTCCGCAAATCCCTTAAAACGTGAATCGCCGAAGACTGAACGCCTGCTTTCCAAGAGGATGATCGCATCGAGCACATCGCCGTCCGCCTTCACCAGTGCGTCCTTGGCTTCCTGGTAGCTGCAGCCTGTTCTCTGAATGACCTGATCGACTTCTGTAATAGAGAAATTCATGTTTTATCCCTCCTTTAGCACTCTAGTCTTTCGACTGCTAAAAGTATATGATAAATCTTGTGATATGTCAAGAGATGTTTTTTTCCGTCTGTCTGGTCTGCCGGAAACTCAAACCTTCCGCTTCGCATCTGATCCGGTAAAATTGCTTTACCCATTCCGGAAGCTTTTCGACTTCATCTTTGATCTTCACAAGTTTCCTCTTGCCGACCCTTCTATCCAGGTACGCGAAGACACGCAACAGATAATCGTCCGACTGCAGCGAATCGGCGATATCCGTTTTCAGGAAGACGGTCACGGAATTGATGAAGTTCCCTTCGCACAAGGTACATTCAGGCATCCACTTTTCCCGCAACATTTCACTGTATGATTTCTTTTCACCTTCTTGCCAAAGACGGTTGATATCTCGATCCTGCTCATACATTTCCACCCACGAGAACGCGATCATTTCTTTTTTGTTGCAGTTGATTGTCGCTCTGCCGTAAGCGTTATGTACTTCGTGATAAGTGGTATAAAAATACTGTATTTTATCTTTCAGTGAATCACAGAGCAGATCATTCATCTGACTTTTCAGATTGCTCCATGATTTGTATCTGTTCTTTTCACCGATAGTCATTTCTGTTTCTTTCTGTGCAAGAGCACGAGCGTTTCGACTAGCGGCGTATTGGGAAACATGTCGTAGCCGCGGATCAGCTTTACGTCGTAGCGTTCCTTCAGGACGTTCAGGTCCTTCCCCAGAGTTGCGGGATTGCAAGAGATGTAGACGATCGTGCCGATCTTCGACAGCAGCAGCGTCTTCAGCAGTTCCTCATCCAGGCCAGTCCGCGGGGGATCGACCACCAGCGCATCGACGTCCTTCTTCTTCAGGATATTCCGAACGGCTTTTGCCGCATCTTCCGCTTGAAAACTCAGATGATCGAAATGATTGATCCGGGCGTTTTCCTTCGCATCTTCGACTGCCTTTTTCTCCACTTCGATCCCGATGATCTCCTTGGCCTTGTCTGCCAGATACAGGGAGATCGTTCCGATCCCGCAGTAGGCTTCGATGATCCTTTCACACCTTTCCGGAAGCAGGCCGACAGCATCCCGATAGATCCGTTCCGCCTGATCGTGATTAAGCTGGAAGAAGGCCTGCGGACTCAAACGCAGTTCAAAATCTCCCGCATTCATCGTGATCTTTTCTTTCCCGTAGAGTTTCTTCAGTCTCTCCGGCATCATTCTTACCGGATCCTTCTGGGTATTGATCCCCTGAAAGACGGATACGAGACCTTCGATCTTCTTCAGATCTTCGATGATCTCGGAAAGATCGTCCTTTCCTGTAATGATGACTGCCTGATATTCTTCCCCGAAACCTCTGACAATAGTCTGACGGATCCCTTTCTTTTCTTTGCGGTCGTAGGCTTTCATCCTGCGGCTGTTCAGGACCTCCAGGAGGGCTTTCCGGATCTCTTCGGCTCTCTGTTCATGGATCGGACAATCCTCGATCAGGACCGGGTGATTCGAGCCCTGGCGATAGATCGCGTTCCGCAGCTTTCCATGAGATTCAAAGACCGGAAGATTGGCCTTGTTGCGGTAGTGAAGGATGTCCGGACT